>Ga0080064_1002335_pt1 | contig 32691 bp, 29 predicted proteins | sample Subgrocontami54m_FD_69260 | JGI IMG/M metagenome (GOLD analysis project Ga0080064, IMG submission 69260) | Subsurface groundwater microbial communities from S. Glens Falls, New York, USA - GMW46 contaminated, 5.4 m (SPADES assembly) (version 2) ...
GTCGGGGCGCCTGGGTAGCCCCGCTGATCGCCCGCGGTCGGCGGTTCATTCCGGCCTTGGCGGACGCCCCGCTCGGCTCGGTCCGGGCGTGCGTTCGCCCGTTGGCGATCGATGGTCGACCGCTCATTGGAGCGCTCCCGGGTCGGCCTGGCGTCTTCATCGCCGCCGGCCATGGGCCGTGGGGCATCTCGACCGGCCCGGGCTCGGCGCGGCTGGTCGTCGATGCCATCCTCGGCCGCCCGGTCACGATCCCGGTCGAGTTGCGCGCCGACCGGTTCGGCACGCCCCCCGGCTGACGGGCCAAGCGACGCCGCCGGCGCGTCGCTCCGCCGGGCGTGGCGGCGATCCGCTGCGCTAGGATCGGCGCCAGCGGACGACAGCACCACGTCCGGCCCCGTGCGAGCAGAGGCTCCTTGACGATGACCGCCTTCGATGTCGCCGCCCTGCGGCGCGAGTTCCCGGCCCTCGAGCTCAGGCACGACGGTCAGCCGATGGCCTTCTTCGACGGCCCTGGTGGGACACAGGTCCCGCAGCGGGTGATCGACGCGGTGGTCGACTACTACCGGACCTCGAACGCCAACGATGGCGGCGCATTCGCCACCAGTCAGCGCAGTGTCGCCATCGTCGACGATGCCCACCTTGCGATCGCCGATCTGCTCAACGCCCGATCGGCCGCCGAGATCAAGTTCGGCGCCAACATGACCAGCCTGACCTTTCACGTCAGCCGCTCGATCGGGGCGACCTTCGAGCCCGGCGACGAGATCCTGGTCACGACCCTCGACCACGAGGCGAACGTGTCGCCCTGGCGGGCGATGGCGGCCGACCGCGGATTGACGGTTCGGACGGTCGACATCCGCGAGGCGGATGGAACGCTCGACCTCGACGACCTGCGGGCCAAGCTGACGCCGCGGACGCGGCTGGTCGCATTTGGCTACGCCTCGAACGCGATCGGCACGATCAACCCGGTGGCCGAGATCGTGCGGCTCGCCCACGAGGTCGAGGCGCTGACCTACATCGACGCCGTCCATTACGCGCCGCACGGCCCGATCGACGTCCAGGCGCTGGGCACCGACTTCCTGATCTGCTCGGTCTACAAGTTCTTTGGCCCACATCTCGGCGCGCTCTATGGCCGGGCCGAGGTCCTCGAGCGGCTGCCCGCCTACAAGGTTCGGCCGGCCCACGACCGGTTCGAGACCGGGACCCAGAGCTTCGAGTCGATTGCGGGTGCCCGCGCGGCGGTCGAGTACATCGCCTCGGTCGGGGCTCGGTTCGGTCTGGAGGAGGATCACGAGCTGGCCGGGATGACCGGTCGACGGCGCGACGCCCATGCGGGAATGCGCGCGATTCGGACCTACGAGATGCAGCTCTTCGAACGCCTGCTGGCCGGTCTGCGCGAGATCGACGGGGTCCGGTTGTGGGGGATCGCCGATCCGGCCCGCCTCGCCGAGCGGACGCCGACCGCCGCGATCACCCTCGCGGCCTGCTCGCCGCGGGTCGCCGCCGAGAAGCTCGGCCGGCAGGGGATCACGGCCTGGGATGGTGACTTCTACGCCCAGGGCCTGATCGAGCGGTTTGGCCTGGCCGCGACCGGGGGAGTCCTGCGGATCGGACTCACCCACTACAACACCCAGGACGAGATCGCCCGGCTGCTGGAGTCGCTGGCGGCGATCGCCGCCGGGGATGGCGTGACGGCCACGGCGTGACGGTCGCGCCGCCGCCGCCGCCAGTGTCCGACGGCTAGCGCCAGCCCTCCGCGTCGAACAGGTAGAACGTGGTCTGGGACCACACCCGTCGGATGCCCGTGAAGCGCGGTCCGGTCTTGCCCGCCGACCAGGAACGGACGACCCTGAGGTCCTCGAACGGGCCATCGTCGTCGCGCGCGCTCGACCACCCGGCCAACTCGGCCGGCGTCGAGCGACCCGTTCCCGCGGCCTGGATCGCCGCCGAGCTGAGTTTCGCGACGACCGCGTAGCCCGCCATCGGGCCAGCCTACGCCTTCATCGGTCGATCGACCAGACCCGACGTTGCCAGCCCGGTCGGCTGCCGTGGCCCGGGTGCCGCCCGGTATCCTTGGCCGATGCCGCCGACCAGCCTCGCCTACGGCGCCCAGAGCATGACCGCCCCGCTCCGCGAGGTACTTGTAAAGCGCCCTGGTCCGGCGTTTGGCCGGGCCTTCGACGATCCGGCCCACGCCTTCCTCCACCCGGTGGACCTGAAGGTCGCCCAGCGCGAGCACGACGCGTTTGTCGAGATCCTCGTGGGTCTCGGGCCGACGGTTCACCACCTCTCGGCTGAGAGCGACTCGCCCGACCTCGTCTACCAGTTCGACCCACTGCTCGTCAGCGACCGCGGGGCGATCCCGCTGCGTCCGGGCAAGCCCAACCGACAGGGCGAAGAGCTGCTGATCGAGGCGTGGTTCAACGAACGGGGCGTTCCGACCGTGGCCCGGATCGAGGCGCCGGGCACGATCGAGGGCGGCGACACGTTCTGGCTTCGGCCGGACCTGCTGTGCATCGGTCGGACCCTGCGCACCAACAGCGAGGGCGCACGCCAGCTCGACGCGATCGTCCAGGGCGATGTCCGGATCTTCGACGTCCCGTACTGGCGAGGGCCCGAGGAGCTGATCCATCTGCTGTCGGTGATCTCGCCGGTCGCCGACGACCTGGCCGTGGTCTACCTGCCGTTGCTGCCGGTCGGGTTGTGGGAGCTCCTCGGGGAGCTCGGGATCCAGATGATCCCCGTTCCCGACGAGGAGTTCCCAACCCTCGGCTGCAACGTCCTGGCGGTCGAACCCGGGGTGGTCATCCTGGCCGAGGGCAATCCGCGCACCGCCGCCGCCCTGGCCGCCGCCGGCTGCGAGGTCTCCACCTATGCCGCCACCGAGATCGGGGTGAATGGCTCCGGCGGCCCGACCTGCCTGACCCGGCCGATCCGCCGCGAGACGGCGCCATGAACCCGCTTCGGACGATGTCGGCGCCGGCCGGCCGGGCGGCGGATGCCGTCGATCCGGGCCGGATCCTCGATGACCTCCAGGGGATCGTTCGGATCCCCAGCATCACCGGCGCCGAGGAGGCGGTCTCGGAGCGCCTGGCTGAACTGCTCGAGGAGATCCCGGGGATGCGGGTGGAGCGCCTGGCGCCCGACCCCGAGCTGGCCCGCCAGGATCCCGATTGGCCGGGCGAGGAAATGCCCCGGACCGGTCTCCCGATCGTCGTCGGGCGGCTCGGTCGGGCCGGGGGACGGCGACTCCTCCTGGTCGGGCACAGCGATGTCGTCCCGCTGGGCGATTCGGCCAACTGGTCGGTCGACCCGTGGGCCGCCGAGCTGCGCGACGGCCTGGTCTACGGCCGCGGCACGTGCGACATGAAGGGCGGCGTCGCGGCGATCCTCGGCGCGGTCCGGGCCGTGGCCGCCAGCGGAGCCGCGGATGCGCTGTCGGGCGAGGTCGTGGTGGCGTTCGTCCCATCCGAGGAGGACGGTGGCCAGGGGATGCTCGCCGCGATCCGGGCCGGGATCAGCGGCGACCTGGCGGTGATCACCGAGCCATCGAACCTGGACGTGGTGGTCGCCCACGCCGGCGCCCTGGTGTTCCGGCTGACCGTGCCCGGCCGCGCGGCGCACGCGTCCCAGCGCCGCGAAGGGATCTCGGCGCTCGACAAGCTGTGGGTCCTCGCCCGCGCGCTCGAGGCCGACGAGACCCGGCGCAACGCCGCCGAGACGGATCCCCTGATGACCGCGCTCGGGCTGCCCTACCCGACGATCATCGGGATCGTCCACGGCGGCGACTGGGCATCCACGGTCATCGACCGGGTGGTGGCTGACGGGCGCTATGGCGTCCGACTCGGCCAGTCGCCGCGCGACGCCGAGGCCGAGCTCCGAGCCTGTATCGCGGCGGCCTGCGCCGAAGACCCGTTCCTGCGCGACCACCCGGCGACCGTCGAGCTCGTCGGCGGGACGTTCGGTTCGGCGCGCGTCCCGTCCGACCATCCGCTGCCAGTCGGGCTGGCCCGGGTCGTCGAGGCGGTGACCGGGCGCCGACCCGAGCTGCTCGGTGAGCCCTACGGCGCCGACATGCGCCTGCTGGTCCATCAGGGCGGCACCCCGACGGTGATCTTCGGACCGGGTGACGTGCGCGTCGCGCACAGCGCGGATGAGCACGTCCCGATCGCCGAGGTCGAGGCATGCGCCCGGGTCCTGGCGGCCTGGGTCGTCGACGAGCTGATCTGAGTCCGGGTCCGATCGTGAGCGCGTCCGAACTGCCGAGCAGGACCCCGTTCCCGGGTGAGCTCGTCGGTCGCTCGGTCGTCCTCGTGCCGATCGCCAGCGAGCATGTCGCGGCCATCGTCGCGATCCTCGATGAGCCGGCCGTCGGCCGCTGGTGGCCGGATACCGACGGCTGGGCCCGCGAGCACGTCGAGGAACCGGATCCGGCTGTGACCGGACTGGCGATCCTCGAGCTGCCCGACCGGGCGGTCGTCGGCTATCTCCAGGCGGTTGAGGAGAACGACCCATACTTCCGCTTCGCCGGGATCGACCTGTTCCTGGCCACGTCGCGCCACGGGCGTGGGCTCGGCCCGGACGCGATCCGGACGGTGATCCGCTGGCTCGCCGAGACGGGCGGCCACCACCGGATCACGATCGATCCCGAGGCGACCAACGCCCGGGCCATCCGCGCCTACGAGAAGGTCGGCTTCCAGCGGGTCGGCATCCTCCGTCGCTACACCCGCCATCGCGACGGGACCTGGCACGATGGGCTGCTGATGGATCTCCTGATCGAGGAGCTCAGACCGGACTGACCGGCGCCCCCTCCTGCTCCGCGGCGACCTCGGCCAGACGGCAGAACGCGTTGACCAGGCGGAGCTGTTCCGGCGTCCGGGCGTGGACGATGAACAGGCGTGGGTTGGCGACGAGGATGGCCAGGCCCCGAGCCCGCGACACGGCGACGTTGAGCCGGTTGCCGGAGTACAGGAACTCGAGATCGCGCGGTGCGTCGTCGGCCGACGAGGTCGCCGTCGAGTAGATCGCCACCGCCGCCTCCTGGCCCTGGAACTTGTCGACCGTCCCGACCCGACCCGAGGCGCCCACCCGGTGCTCGATCGCGGCGTGGATCTCGCCGACCTGGGCGTTGTACGGCGCGACGATCACGATGTCGCCGAGGGTGAGCGGTCGGGTGGCGCCATGACGATCGGTCCACGGCCGACCGACGAGGGCATCGACCAGCTCGGCGACCGCGGTCGCCTCCTCGCCCGAGCGCGACGTGCGCCCGGAATGATCGACCGGCCAGAAGCGGATCCCCGTCCCGCCGACGAGCCGGCCGTCCCCGATCGCCTGGCGCGCGTTGGCCGGATCGGCCTCGACCCGGTCGTCGTAGAACGCCTCCGAAACGTAGTCGCTGACCGCCGGGTGCATCCGGTACGTCCTTGGCAGGAACAGTCCACGATCCGGCGGCAGGGTCCGCTCCCCGCCGATGAGGTGCTGGAGCCCCGATCGCTCGGCGCCCTCGGGGTGGACGCCGGGGCTGACCTGGGGCAGCTGGTTGGGGTCGCCGAGGAGGACGATCGAGCGCGCCGCGCCACCCATCGCCACCACGTTCGCCAGCGACATCTGACCGGCCTCGTCGACGAACAGGACGTCGACCAGTCCCTCCATGTCGGGCCGGGCGAACAGCCACGGGGTCCCGGCCGCGATATTCGCCGTGCCCTCCCGGATCGCCCGCTCGACGCTGCCGTTGTCGGCGGTCTGGACGATCCCTGGGGCGTGCGCCGCGTCGTCGTCGGCGTCGCACTTCTGGACCGCTCGGAGCGGAACCCCGGCTTCGACTGCTGCCGCGGCCGTCGCCAGGAGCAGGTTGCCGATCGCCTTGTGGGCCTGGGCGGTAATCCCGACCCGCCGCCCGGCCCGGACCGCCTCGACGATCATCCGGGCGCCGAGCCAGGTCTTGCCGGTCCCCGGCGGGCCCTGGATGGGCAGGACGGTGTCGTCGAGGGCGAGGACGATCCGGCGCCCGGCGTCCACGATCGATTCGCCGGGCCGCACGAGTGGCTCGGCGGGCACCTGGCCGGCGATCCGGACGGTCCGCCCGAGGACGAGGTCGCGCACGGCCCGATACGGCCCGGGTCCGTCGAGCCCGTGGTCGATCGCGCGATCGGCGACTCGACCCAGCGCATCGCGGAGCACCCGCCCGTCGAGTGGACCACCGCGGAGGAGGGCGATCGGGTGGTCGGCATCCGACGTTCGAGCCCGGAGCAGATCGACCGTGCCCGCGTCGAGATCGACCGCATGGATCCGAACGGCTCGTCGTTGGCCAGCTCCCTGGGTCGCGTCCCGACTGGGATACGTTCCTTCCCAGCCGTTCGAGGGGCCGCTCAGCTTGTGATCCTGGGGCGGGTAGCGATAGCGGTGGATGAGCGACTGCTTCTCCTCGCCAACGACCCCTTCGTAGTGCAGATCGCCGACTGGCTCCGACTCGTCGACCAGCTGCTCCGCCGTCAGCTTGCCGAGGCGGAAGTACTCCCACCAGGCGGGCTTGTCGTTGCGTCGGTGCCAGTCGAGGAGCTGGGCCAGGAGCCAGCGCCCGGACTGGTCGGGGGTGCGCTCGGCCAGATCGGCGGGGACGCCATCGCTGAGCGCCTCGACCCGCCGGAGCGTCTCTGCCTGGGCCGCGGCGACGCCCTCCGATGCTTCGCCAGCGGTCGGTTCCGGTCGTCCGAGGGCAATCCCGAACTCCGCCTCGGCCTCGCCGCGGAGGCGCTCCAGCCAATCGCGCAGAAGCCAGTTCGAGCGGCAGTCGTCCCGGTTGTACGACCCGATCGCGATCAGGATCGCCGGGTCGCGCGACTTGAGCCAACGTTCGTACTCGACCACGCTGAACCCGGCCGTGGTGACCGCACCCTCTCGATGGGGCATATAGAACTTCTCGATCTGCTTGATCGAGTACGACTCGACCGAGGCCTGGAGCGACTGGCGAACGATCCGATAGAGGTCGACCAGGACGTCGCCCCGGAGCAGCCGATCGACCTCGTCCTCGCGGGTGGCGTAGCGGCTCATCAGCCGCTTGAGCGCCGTCGGTTCGTAGGCGGCGTAGTGGTAGACGTGCATCCCGGGGTCGCGGTCGAGCCGTTCGATCAGGAGGTCGACGAACGCCTCGAACATCGCCTTCTCCTCGGCGGCGTCGTGCGCCCACAGCTCGTGGAACACGCCGTCCCCGTCGATCTCCTCGACCCACCCGAAGAGGTACTCGATCCCGCCATCGACCGCCCACGGGTCCGCCTCGATATCGAAGAACACGTCGAGCGGCGAAGCGGCCGGCAGCGCCGCCAGCCCGCGACCCGGCTCGTCTGGCGAGAGGAGCTCATAGCGCAGGCTGCCGGTCCGTCGGCCATCGAGCTGGATCCGGGCCTGGTCGTGGAGCCGGCCGTAGGTCCCGGGGCTGAGCTCCTTGACCGCGACATCGGGGGCCGCGTCGCCGAGGGCGGCCAGGGTGGGCAACCCGGCCCCGACCAGCCGCTCGGTCGCCGCCCGGGTCATCCCGGCCACCAGCGACAGGTGGTCGTCCGCGCGGCGGCGGTCGGCGCAGTCCGGGTACCAGGCACACACCCGGCAGTGATCGACCGGGTCGGGATACGTCTCATGCCCGGAGCCGGCGCCAAAGACCCGTTCCTCGAACCGCGTCTTGGCCGCCCGGAAGAAGGCCGTGTAGTCGGCGAGGCGCTCGCGGTGCTCGACGCCATCGCCGGTCACGACCACGATCTCGCGCGGCGCGACGCCCTGGAGGGCGGTCAGGCGGGCCGCGTAGACGCACATCTGGAGGATCGCGGCCGCCTTGACCCGCCGGGTCAGCTTGGTGTCGGCGATCTCATAGCTCCAGGCCCCGAGATCGCTCGGCGTCTCGACCCGGAGGAGGAAGTCCGCGTGCCCCCGCCAGCGCCCGTCGAAAAACGTCGCCTGGTAGATCACATCGCGACCGGCCCGCATCGCGGCCAGCGTCTCCGCCTCGGCGGCGTGCAGTTGAGCTGGTGTCCTCAGCTCGTCGGTCGCGATCTCGTGGATCGATCGGCCTGCCGCCCGCAGCCGCGCGAGATAGGCCGCCTCGTGGGCGAAGCCGCGCTCCTGCATGAGGGCCAGCTCGGGGTCCTCGCGGAACGGCTTCTCCCACAACCCGGCGATCCGCCCGAGCTCGAGCGTGGCGAGGTGATCGCAGGCCAGGAACCCAACCAGGTCCGAGGCGCTGACGACGATCGTCCCGTCTTCGTGCTTCTGCATCCGCCTCCATGGAGCGACATCGATCCAACGCGATCAGCCTACCCGGCGGCCGTGCCAGCTAGTGCGTCACGGCGCCGGCAGTCGATCTCTCGACGGGTCGATCGAGGCCCTGGCGAGGCTCGACTCAGCGCGCAGCGACGACCTCGACTTCGATCCGGAACGGCGGGACGAGGCCGTTGACGGCAACCGTGGCCCGGGTCGGCGGCTCGGACGGGAAGACCTCGCGGAAGACGTCGTTGTAGGACGCCCAGTCGGCCATGTCGACGAGGTAGACGGTCGTCCGAACGACATCACGGAGACCCAGCCCGACCGCCTGGAGGCAGGTCGCGACGTTGGCGAACATCGCCCGGGTCTCGGCCTCGATACCGCCCGGGACCACATCGCCGGTGGCATGGTCATCGCCGACCTGACCGGCGACGAAAACGAACCCGTTCGCCTCGACGACCTGACTGTAGGCCGACTTCGACGGCTGGATGCCCGGCAGGACCGGGACGGATTTGGACATGGGACGCGACTCCTCGACGATTCGGTGATCCGTACGGTAGCGCGGGTCGGTCGAGTCGCGCATCCGATCCGGTCCGGGCATCGTATCGAGGCCATGTCCCTTCGATCGCCATCCGCTCCACGTCCAGGTCACGCCCGCTGGGCGGCCGCCCCGATCCTCCTCGCCAGCCTTGCCCTCGCGCTGCTGGCCGGGCCGACGGCCGCCGCGGGCCATGCCGACAGGATCGTCGACGATGCTTTAGCCCATCGACCCTTACCATCCATCTCGGCGATTCGGTCACCTGGACGAACCACGGCTTCTACGACCACAACGTCACCACGACGTCGGCGCCCTCCTCCTTTGCGAGCGCCGACCTGAGCCACCTCCAGTCGTTCCCCTACACGTTCACCAAGGCCGGCACGTACCACTACACGTGCACGATTCACTACTTCACCGGCAAGGTGATCGTGCTCGGCGACAGCCCGACTCCGAAACCGACCGCCAAGCCAACGCCAAAGCCGACACCGGCCCCAACGGCGAACCCGACGGCCAAGCCAACCGCCAAGCCGACAGCGAACCCGGCCCCGACCGCGACCCCGGCCGGTGCGGCGTCACCGGCGTCGACCGCCGCGCCGACGACCGAACTCGCCAGCCCGTCGGAAACCGCGGCGTTGGGCGTCGTGACGTCGCCCGGTTCGTCGACCGCTTCGGCAGCGCCGACGTCGTCGGCAGGGTCGGATGCCGCTTCGACCGGCCCGCAGGGGGTCCTCGTCGTCGTGCTCGTCATCGCGATCGCGGCCCTTGGTGGGCTCGGAGTGCTCGTCCGCCGACGCTGACCGAGCGGTACCATTCGGCCATAGCGGCCGGGACGACCATCGAGTCTCCTGATGCTCCCGGACGCGTGCCCACGCGTAGGCCCGTCGGAAAGGGACCAACATGCGTCGTTTCATCGCAGGCACGGCGACGGCTGTGGCCCTGATCATCACGGTCGCGGGTTGCGGAGGCACCACGACGGCGCCGACGGCGAGCCCGACCGCCGTCGCGACGGCGACCCCCGCGCCGACGCCAACGCCGACCGTCGCGCCGACGCCGAGCCCGACGCCCTCACCGAGCGCGGCGGTCGATCCGTCCGAGGGCCTCAAGATCGCCGCGCCATACGAGCTCCACAAGCTCGACGCCGTGACCGATGCCGCCTACCAGGCGGCGATGAGCAAGGCCCTCGGGTCGTTTGGCTCAGCGCTCCAGGTTGGGGCCAAGCAGGTCACCAAGGGCGGTCTGCCGTCGGGACTCGTGCTCGTCATCCTGTTCACCGACACCAGCCTGAGCAGCACGCCTGGGTTCCTCGATGCCGTGGCCAACGGTTCAGCCGCCTCGACGGGCGGCGCGATGAAGAAGGCGACCATCGAGGGACAGCCCGTCCGTTACGCGGCCGGTCTCCAGAGCGCGTTCGCGGCCTACAAGTGGAACGACGCCATCGTGTATGTCGTCCTGCCGACCGAGAAGGACGTCCTCGCGGTCGTCACGGCGATCATCAAGGCCAACAAGTAGCCCTGGGGGCGGGCCACGCCCTTCGTCAGTTGAACAACTCGTCGACCGCCGCCGCGAAGACCTCGCTGTGGCGGTCGACGTCTGTCTGAGTGGTCGCCGGGCACATCAGGGCCATGTTGTGGAACGGGGTCATGAGGATCCGCCGGTTCATCGCGTAGAGATGAAGGAACCGGTCGAGTTCGCCGTCCGCCGCCGCGAACTGCTCGGCGCCGTTGCGCGGGACCGTGGGCATGAAGTGGTATTCCGCGCGGCAGCCAAGGCGGGTGACATGCCAGGGCACCCGGCGTGAGGCAATGACGTCCTCGACCCCGGCCGTCCAGCGCTCGCCCAGGGCGATCATCCGCGCGAATGCATCGTCGGTCATGACTTCGGTCAGGGTCGCTCGGACGGCGGCCATCGACAGCGCGTAGCCCGCCAGCGTCCCACCGATCCCCCCGACGTCGGCGCCCTCCTCGGGGATCGCGGCCCCGATCCGCTCGGCGATCGTCTCGCTGAAGCCGTAGGTCCCGACGGGGATCCCGCCACCGATCGTCTTGCCGATGACCAGCATGTCCGGCTCGAGTCCCCAGGCGCCGGTCGCCCCACCCGGGCCGGCGCAGATCGTGTGGGTCTCGTCGATGATCAGGATCGTGCCGGTCGCGCGGGTCAGGCGGCGGAGGGCATCGTGGTAGCCGGGATCCGGCAGGACGATCCCGACGTTGGTCAGGGCGGGCTCGATGAGCACCGCGGCGACATCCCCGTCGGCCAGGGCACGCTCGATGGCCGGAATGTCATTGAACGGGACCACCCGGGTCGTCAGCGCAGGATCGACCGGCGGCCCCATGTTGCCGTAGCTCGGGATCACGTTGCCGTTCCTGTCCAGCTCGGCGAAGGTTTCGTCGACCGAGCCGTGGTAGTTGTGGTCGTGGACGACGACCTTGCTCCGCCCGGAGATGAGGCGGGCCAACCGGATCGAGAAACGGTTCGCATCGGTCGCGGTGAGGGTGAACTGCCAGTAGCGCAGCCCGAACCGTCGCCGAAGCTCATCGCCGGAGGCGATGGCATCCTCGATCGGGAGCATCAGGGTGATCCCGCGGCGGAGCTGATGCTCGACCGCGGCCACCGTCGCGGCGGGGGAGTGACCGGCCATGGCCCCGGTGTCGCCGAGGCAGAAGTCGATGTAGTCGTGCCCGTCGACATCCTGAAAATGCGCCCCGGCCGCCGAGTCCACGAACAGCGGGAAGCCACCGGCCCAGCGGACCATCCAGTTCATCGGCACGCCGTCGAGGAGCGAGCCCTTGGCCCGCTCGTGGAGCGCCATCGAACGTGGATTGTCGGCCGCGAACGACGCCAGCTCGCGCTCCATGAGCCGCCCGAGCCGAGCTCGATCCAGGGTCACCGTAGTGGGCATCCGGACCTCCGCGATCGCCGGGCACGGTCTCGTGCCGGCATCGCGGTCATCTTGCGCCAGCGGTGGCTGGCCGTTCAGTCAAGGTCGTGGAGCGAAACGCGGAGCGAGGGCCCGGGTGGCTCGTCGCCGGGTCCGAGCACGGCTGCCGGCCGTCGGCTTCGCCTAGTTCGTGCGGCGGGTGAAGCCGCAGATCGGGCAGGTGGCGAGGCCGGCCGACGGGTCGAGCTCGAGGAAGCTGGGACAACCGTTCGTCGAGCAGAAGATGCGGCCGATGTTGGCCGCGGCCGCGGCGGAAGTCCGCCGGCGCATCCGGCGGATCGACCCGGCACGTGCCGAGTTCGAGTGGGTCATGGTTCGCGAAAGCATCGGTTCCTTGATCGTTTCTGGGCGTCGCTCGGACCTTGGTCCGGCGCCATCCCGGTGGCCGCTGGGTGCGCGAAACGCGCTGACCCGAGCGGGCGGTGGATGAGAGCCTGGCGCGTCGCGGGAGCGGAGGTTGTGAATGCTCTGACCTGCGACGCCGCGCTGGCGTTGACTCAAGGAGGATGAACCAGAACAACCGTTCTGTCAACCGGACCATCGGCCTGCGACGCGGCGCCGACACGGCGCATGCCATGGCTGGGGGGCGATGGTAGTCTCCCGCCGATGACCGACGAGCCGACGCCCGTCCCTTCCAACGGCCGCGGCGGGCACCGAACGACGGGCCGCCGTCGGACCGATCGCGAGATCGTCCTGTTCGGGCTCGGCCTGCTCGCGATCGCGGCGCTCCTGGTGCTCTTGCCGGATCTCTCGCCGTCGGCGGCCAAGGGTCTCGTTTCGGAGCGCGTCCACGCTCGGATCGTGGAGCTCCCGCCGACCGCCGACCAGCAGCAGCCCCAGGCGATCATCGAGTTCCTCGAGGGGCCGCGTCGGGGCGAGAAGGAGACGGCCGATCTCGAAGGGCCATCCGGCCAGCTCCAGCTGCCCGACTATCGCGTCGGCGACGAGATCGTGGCGGCCATCGACGTACAGCCCGATGGGACGAAGACGTTCTCGGTGATCGACCGCTGGCGTCTGCCGCTGATCGGCGGGCTGGCCGCCGCGTTCGCGCTGGTGATCGTGGCGGTGGCCGGCTGGCGCGGGGTTCGCTCGCTGGTCGCGCTGGCGTTGTCGCTCGTCCTGGCGATCCGGGTCCTGATCCCGCTCCTCCTCACCGGGGCCAACCCGCTGGTGCTCGCGATCGGGCTGGGGGCGGCGGTGACGGTCGTCTCGTTCGTGCTCACCCAGGGGGTGAACCGGACGACCGGTTCGGCGATCGCCGGAACGCTGGCCGGGTTGCTGATCACGGGCGTCCTTGCTTCGGTGGTGACCGTCCTGGCCCGGTTCACCCCAGCCCAGGGTTCGGAACAGATCCTGGCGATCGGCCAGCTGGCGGGCACCTCGATCGACCTGTCGGGGCTGCTCCTCGCGGCGGTGATCTTTGGCGGGCTGGGCGTGCTCAACGACGTTGCGATCTCGCAGGCGGCCACGGTCGAGGAGCTCCACGCGGTCGACCCGACGCTGGGACGGCGGGCGCTCTATACCCGGACGATGAACGTCGGGATCGCCCACCTGGCGGCGACCGTCAACACGCTCGTCTTCGCGTACCTCGGGTCGGCGCTGCCGCTGCTGGTCCTGTTCGCGATCCAGGTGCGTGGCCTCGGGTTCCCGCTCAACGAGGAGATCATCGCGGTCGAGGTCGTGCGGACCCTGGTCGGGAGCATCGGGATCGTGCTGACCGTGCCGATTACGACCCTGATCGCGGTCCGAGTTCTCGCTCCGACGGTCCGTCAGGCGAAGCGGACGACGATCGACACGAGCTCCTCCCCGTAACGGTCGAGCTTGGTCGGGCCGATGCCGGGGATCGCGGCAACGTCGGCCAGCGAGCGTGGCCGGCGTTCGGCGACCGCGATCAGCGTGCTGTCGTGGAAGATCACGTACGGCGGGACCGCGTCCGCCCGGGCCCGCTCGAGACGCCAGGCCCGGAGCGCCTCGAACAGGCTCGTCTGCGCTGGGTCCAGGCCGGGCCGACCATCCGGCTCGGCCGAGGTCCCGCCGTCGAGGAGCGAAAGCGAGGCTGAGCCCGGCCGACCCGACGAGCCTCGGCCACCGAGCCCGGCCGAACCTGCGCTCGCCCGAGCTGGCGGTGGCAGCACTTCGAGCAGGAACCGCGACCGCCGTCGATCGGTCGTCCTGCCGTCCCGGCGGCGGGCCGACGACAGCCACAGGTGGACCCGGGCGCGGGTGATCCCGACGTAGAGCAGTCGCCGCTCCTCCTCGATCTCGGCCGGTTCGGAGGCCTGGCGGATCGGCAGGATGCCCTCCTCGAGCGCTGGCAGGAACACGGCATCCCACTCGAGACCCTTGGCCCGGTGGTAGGTCAGCAGCTCCACTCCGGCGCCGGCCGAGCCATCAGCCTCGGCGGTCGCCCGGCGATCGACCTCGGCCAGGAAGGCATCGGCGTCGGTCGTCGGATCGTCCGCCTCGAGCTCGCGTCCGACTTCGAGCAGGGCGAGCAGCGCCCCGTGGCGCTGGCGGGCCTCTTCGCCCGCCGGCGGCTCGTCGGGTCGAAAGTCGAGCGTCCGCGCCCAGGTCGCCGCGAGCCGGGCGGTGAGGCCGGATGGGACCGACGGTTCCTCCGCGCTGGCCCGCGCCTCGGCGGCCGCCCGGCGCGAGCCGCGAACGGCTGCGATCGCCCGACGGATCTCGGGCCGAGCGAAGAACCGCTCGCCGCGGAGTTGGAACGGGATACCGGCCGCCCGAAACGCCTGCTCGAACCCGACCAACTGGCCGTTCGTGCGGACGAGGACGGCGGCCTGATTGGCGGGCACGCCGATGGCCAGCAGGCGTCGCGCCTCGTCGGCGATCGCGCGCTCCTCCTCGAGCCCGGTCGGGAACTGGCGGATGATCGGCGCTGGCCCGGCGACCCGGGTCGCCACCAGCCGCTTGACCGGTCCGTCGGTCGTGCGCGGCGCTCGGGCCAGCAGGCGGTTGGCCAGCTCGAGGACCTGCGGCGTCGACCGGTAATTCGTCTCGAGCCGGACGACGTTGGCCGATGGGTAGCGTCGGGTGAAGCCGGTCAGCCACTCGGACGATGCGCCGGTGAAGGTGTAGATCGTCTGATCCTCGTCGCCGACCACGGCCAAATCCTCGCGGCCACCGAGCCAGGCATCGAGGAGCGCCTGCTGGAGCGTGTTTGTGTCCTGGTACTCGTCGACGCTGAACCAGCGGTAGCGGTCGCGGATCTCGCGGGCGATCGCCTCGTCGTCCTCGATCAGGCGCACGGTCAGCTCGAGCAGGTCCTCGAAATCGACCCGGCCGGCACGATCCTTGGCCGCTTCGTAGCGCCGGTAGAGCGGCGCGAACAGGCGGGCTGGCAGGGGGCCGTCGTGACCGTCCGCCTCGATCGCTCCCTCGTAGGCGCCCGGATCGATCCGGCGGGCCTTGGCCCATTCGATCTCCCCGGCGAGGTCACGCACGGCGACGTAGCGGTAGCCACCCGGGAGCGTCCGGGCAAGATCGACCAGCAGGGCGACCTTCGACTCGAGGATCGAGGGCAGCTCCCGGCCCGAAGACCGCGGCCAGAAATGGCGGAGCTGGCGGAGCGCGGCGGCATGAAACGTCGACGCCGCGACGCCCGGTCGGCCAAGCGCCACCAGCCGCTCGCGCATCTCCGTGGCCGCCTTGTCCGTGAACGTCACCACGAGGACGTGGACCGGTCCGACCACCCCGGTCTCGAGGGCATAGGCGACCCGCCGCGAGATCGCCCGGGTCTTGCCCGTCCCGGCGCCGGCGAGGATGCATACGGGGCCGCTCGTGGCCAGGACGGCCTCGCGCTGGGCCGGGTCGAGGTCGGCGAGGAGATCGGCGGCCGAGTCGGGCACGTGGCCCATCCTAGCCCGGCCGGCTCACGGCGGGCTTACCTGGCCGGCGAGGCCCGCCGGACGGTCCGCCGACACTCGAGCTCAAGGTCGGCTATGCTGCATACCTCGTGTTCGTCGGGCGCGTCCGGTCTGCGCCCCGGTTTTCCCACCGTTCGATCCCGATCATCCCTGTGCCCTGACCGGGCCCCGCACCGATGCGGGAGGGCCCGTTCAGAGGTTTCCTCGTGTCCTTCGAATCCCTCGGGCTGACGCCCGAGTTGCTCCGCGCGGTCGCGGACCAGGGCTACACCGTGCCCACCCCCGTCCAGGCCGAATCCATTCCCCTCGTCCTGGCCGGTCGTGACGTGCTGGCCGGCGCCCAGACCGGGACCGGCAAGACGGCCGCATTCGTCCTGCCGATCCTCCAGATGCTCCACGCATCGCGGCCGGCCAATGCGCCCGCCTTCGACCCGCGCGATCGGCGCAACCCCGGTCGGAACCCGATTCGGACGCTCATCCTGACCCCCACCCGCGAGCTCGCCCTCCAGATCGAGGAGAGCGTCCGGACCTATGGCGCCCAGCGTCCGATCCGCTCGACGGTCATCTACGGCGGGGTCGGCTTCGACCCCCAGGTCCGCGCCCTGCGCAATGGGCCGGAGATCGTCGTGGCCACCCCGGGCCGGCTGCTCGACCACGTCGGGCAGAGGACGGTCGACCTGTCGCGGGTCGAGATCCTCGTCCTCGACGAGGCGGATCGGATGCTCGACATGGGCTTCATCCGCGACATCCGCAAGATCATCGGGCTGCTCCCGCCACGCCGCCAGAACCTGCTCTTCAGCGCCACGTTCTCGGATGAGATCCGGCGGCTGGCCGACGGGATCCTCGTCCAGCCGGCACAGGTCCAGGTCACCCCGCGGAACACGACCGTCGACCTGGTCCGCCAGGTCGTCCACCCGGTCGACCGCGAGCGCAAGCGGGAGCTGCTCAGCCACCTGATCCGGTCCGGCCGGATCGACCAGGCACTCGTCTTCACCCGGACCAAGCACGGGGCGAACCGACTGGCCGAGCAGCTCGGCCGGGACGGCATCGCCGCCGCGGCGATCCACGGCAACCGCAGCCAGTCGCAGCGGGTTCGAGCCCTGTCCGACTTCAAGAACGGTCGGGTGGCGATCCTCGTCGCGACCGATATCGCCGCCCGCGGGATCGACATCGACGCGCTGCCCCACGTCGTCAACTTCGAGTTGCCGATGGTCCCCGAGGACTACGTCCACCGGATCGGACGGACGGCCCGGGCCGGGATGGAGGGCGACGCCGTGTCGCTGGTCTGTGTCGACGAGTCGAAGCTGCTCTGGCAGATCGAGTCGCTCCTCCGGACAAAGATCGAGAACGTGATCGTCGAAGGCTTCGCGCCCGACCGATCGATCCGCCCCGAGCCGATCCTCCTGCGCTCCGGTGAGGGTCGCGGGAGCGGTCCGGCGACGCGATCGCGCCCGGGTAGCGGGTCACGATCGGGGTTCGCGGCCGCGCATCGTCCGGCGCCGCGGCAGGGTTCTGGGCCTCGACCGGGGTTTGCCGCTGGGCCTCGCCAGGCCCCAGGGCCTCGGCCGGGTTTCGGGGCGCCGGGGCGACCCGATCACGCCGGCGGTCCACGACCCGGTCAGAGCATCGGCTCGCGGCTCGTCCAGACTCCGTCCCGTCCAGGCGGTCGCCCGGGTCAGGGCCGTCCGGGTGGCCCCGCGCAGGGTCGGCCGAACGATCCTCGCCGACCCCGGACCGACGGCAATCGCCACGATCCGGCAGCATCGCGCGGCTGGCAGCGTCCCGATTCATCGGGTGGGCCGGCCTCGCATGGACACCGAGCGTTCACCGCGTTGCCGGGCGAGCGACTTGCCCGGGCCGCCGATCGCGGAGACCGTGGGCCGCAGCATCGACCGGGTCCCGACCGGCAGGAAGCGGGCCGCGACCGGCGCGTTGGGCGTGGCCCGGACTCCCGCGGTTTCAGCGGCGGTGGTAACGCTCCAGGAGGCCGCTGACCGCTTCGCGAGCCTCGTGCCACTCGGGTTGATCGCCGACGATCCCGTCGGCAGCCTTGCCCCAACGGGCGAGTTGGGTCATCGCGTTGACGATCGTGTCGTGCTGGTACTGCCGGTTGCGACCCCCGTCGAGGGCACCCGTGACCAGGTAGCGCCGGACGAGATCGAACGGCGCAAACCAGCGTCCGACACGGATCCGGTCGCCTTCTCGGAGAGCGTCGAGCCAGCCGTCGTCCCCGACCGGGTGGCGGTCGTGCTCGGCGACGTGCTCGGCGATCGGTAGACGCCGACCGGTTCCAGCCAGCGATGGCAGGAGCCCGTCGTCGGGCACGGTCTGGTAGCAGACCGGGCAGGTCGGCAGCTCGGCGTCGGCTCGCGGCGCGTCGCCGAACGGGATCCCGCAGCGCCCGCAGATCGTGGCGTCCGGTCGACTCGGCGCTCGCCCGCACTGCCGGCACGATCGACCGCCGGCGGGCGGTTGGGCCTCTCGGCGGAGACTCAGCATCGGGGGATTGCGTCTGGGGACATCGACCCGACCGTATCGGGCGGTCGATGGCCTGGGCATCACCCGTTCGGGCTCGACCGCGCGGCGTTCGTCCTGAATGGTGCTTCGGCGCGCCAGCCGAGCCGGGTCTTGACATTTCTCATAATATTATGAAATTGATCCGTCGGTCGGCTCGCCGGGGCCGGGCGCAGGAACCGCAGGGACCGAAGGAGAGCATCCCGGACGGTGGCCGCCGTGCAGGTCAGTCGCTCCCGTGCCACGCCGCTTCACGACCAGATCCGGCGGTCGATCCACGGCCGGATCGCCTCGGGTGAGCTGAAGCCGGGCGACCGGCTGCCGACCGAGCAGGAGTACGCCGAGCAGTTCGGGGTCAGTGTCGCGCCGGTCCGCCAGGCGCTCCTGGACCTGGTCGCCTCGGGCCATGTCATCCGGGCCAAGGGCCGGGGCACGTTCGTCCGCGAGGCCAAGGTCGAGGAGTCGATCACCCTGCTGGCCAGCTTCACCGACGGGTTGCGCGCGCGCGGCGAGACGTTCGAGATTCGAGTCCTGGCGCTCGAGACCAGGGCTCCCAACGAGGTCGTTCGAGCCGAGCTCCGCCTGGGCGCTCGGGCCAGGGTCGTCAATCTCCGCCGGCTGGCCGAGGTGCGGGGCGAACCCGCGGCGCTCCTCGACGCCTACCTGCCGGCCGATCGCTTTGGCGGGCTGCTCAAGTTCGACGGGTGGGCGGATGGCCGATCCCTGTATCGGACGCTGGAGGAAGCCTTCGGGACCCGGGTCGGTCAGGCGCGCAGCACGCTCGAGGTCATCCGCGCCGACGACATCCAGGCGGACCTGCTGGGGGTCGCCGTGGGCTCGCCGGCGTTGCTCGTTCGCTCGGTCACCGATGACGTCGATGGCCTCCGAGTGGAGGCCGCCCACGTCGTCTATCGGGCCGACCGGTTCACGTTCACGATCGACAGCCACCGCTGAACCGCGCCAGCCGGAGCGCCCGATACGGCGCCCGGCCAGACGCACCAAGACCGGCCAAGGGACGTCGCGCAGTCGACGTCGTGAAGGGAGAGGGAACCGATGCAGGACACGATGGCGGTCGGGGGAGGGGATCGTGGGCCGGGGGTCTTCCTGAGACGCTCGACCGGACTGGTCCGGGAAGTCAGCCTCGTCGACGCGACGCTGATGAACTCAATCGGGATGAACGTCGGGATCGGGGCGTTCTTCCTGTTTCTCCAGGCTCCGGCCGCATTCCCCAATGGGAGCATGCTGGTCGCGGTGATCCTGGGCACGGTGATCATGGCGTTCACCCTGCTCTGGGTGTACAGCGAGTTCAGCGCCGCGATGCCCCGCTCGGGCGGCGACTACGTGTTCGTGTCGCGGGCGCTTCACCCGTTCCTCGGCTGGCTCCTCGCCTGGAGCCAGGGGATCTGGCTGATCTTCTTCTGGATCGGCTTCAACGCCTGGTTCGCCTTGACCTTCGCGATCCCCGGCTCGCTCCAGGTGATCGCCTCGGTCACCGGCAACTCCGGTCTGGCCGACCTGGGCACGACGATTACCCAGCCGGTCTGGGTGTTCGTCCTCGGATCGTTGATCAACATCGCCTTCGGCGCCCTGCTGATCTTCGGTGGCCAGGGGTACTGGCGCTATCAGAAGGTCGCCTTCGCGTTCGCGGCGGGCAGCGTCGTCATCGCGATGATCCTGCTGGTCCTCGACGGCAGCTCGATCCCCCAGGCCTGGGATGCCTTCGTGGCCAAGGCCGGCAGCGGGCTCAAGTTCGCCGATGTCATCCCGGCCGCCCAGGCTGCCGGCTACACCCCGCCGTCGGGCGGTGGGTTCGACCTGACGTCGACGATCCTGATGCTGCCGTGGGTCTTCTTCGTGGTCGGCTACGCCCAGGGCTCGGCCCAGATCGGCGGCGAGGTCAAGCGCGCCTCGACCAACCAGTACATCGCCATGGTCGGTGGCGTGCTGATCAACGGCGCCGTGCTGGCCCTGCTGGTCATCCTGGTCACCAACGTCGTCTCGCAGTCCTGGCTCGGGGCCGTCGGAACGTTCGCCTTCAACCCGGACAACCCGCTGGGCTTCCCGGTCAACCCGGTCGGCTTCAACTTCATCGTCAGCCTGCTCACCAACAACGTGATCATCCTGGCGATCATCGGGATCGGGTTCGTGATGTGGGCGGTCAACGGGACGCCGCTGTCCGAGCTCCAGGCGACCCGCTACATGCTGGCCTGGTCGATCGATCGGATGATCCCGCCCCAGCTGGGCGACGTGTCCGAGAAGTACCACACCCCGGTCAAGGCGATCGTGTTCGCCACGATCACCGGGGAGATCGCCATTGCTGCGCTGATCTGGATCCCCCAGGCCAGCCTGCTCGGCGCGCTGATCGCCCAATTGGTGGCCTTCATCGTCGTCTCGATCGCGGGGATCGCCTTCCCGTACCGGTTGCCCGCCCTGTGGCAATCGGCCGGCGGGCGACGCCTGTTCGGGGTCCCGACGGTGACCCTGGCCGGGATCGGTGGGGTGGTCTGCCTGGGCTACCTGATGTACCTGTTCGTGACCAACACGGTCCTCAACGCCACGTTCGCCGTCACCCGCGACATCTCGCTGTGGGTGATGGGCAGCGTCATCGGACTGGGCGTGATCTGGTACATCGGCGCCTATCTCTACAACCGCTCGCGCGGTGTCGACGTGACCCTCGCGTATGCGGAGATCCCGCCGGAGTGACCCCCCGACTCCGGAGGGAGGATCGCGCCCCGGGCCGTTCCCTCGGGCCCGGGGCGCGATTTCGTCAGCGCATCGGACGGCGGGGATGCAGGATGGACCGATGACCGATGCCCACGCCGCGCCGCCGCCTGTGGTCGTCATCGGCCAGCTGTCGATCGACGATGTCGTTCTGTCCGACGGGCTGACGGCGATGGCCTCGTGCGGCGGCGACGCGACCTACGCCGCGCTTGGCGCATCGCTCTGGACGCAGCCGGTCGGCGTCGTCGCGCCGGCCGGAGTCGACTTCCCGACCGAGCACCTGGCGGCGATCGCGGCCCGTGGGCTTGACCTGGCGGGCCTCCGTCGGGCGACCGGGCCGGCGATCCGCTACTGGGTCCTCTACGAGGCCGACGGTCGACGGACCTTCGTCCAACGCTCACCCGAATCCGCCTTCGCCGACATGGCTCCGGAGCCGACCGACGTGCCCGAGCGGTTCTGGGGAGCCCGCGCGTTCCATCTCGCGGCGATGCCGTTGAGCTCGGTCGAGCGGCTGATCGCGACGATCCGTCAACGGGCGCCCGACGCGATCGTGACCCTCGATACCCACGAGGACGAAGTGGCCGGCTTCCAGGACCGGATCCGGGCGATCCTCCCGGCCGTGACGGCCTTTCTGCCAAGTCGCGAGGAGGTCGCCAGCTGGTTCGGCTGGGACGACCCGGAGCGGGCGATCGTCGAGCTCGGTGGTCTCGGCCAGCGCCTCACGATCATCAAGATGGGGGCCAACGGCTCGTTGGTCCATGACCAGGCGACGGGTCGGCTGGCCAGGATCGGTCTGGCGCCGGGTCCGGTGGTCGACGTGACCGGCGCGGGCGATGCGTTCTGTGGCAGCGTCGCCGCGGGACTCGCCCTGGGCGATCCACCCGAGGAGGCGGCCCGCCGCGGCGCGGCCGGAGCTTCGCTCGCGATCGGCGGGTTCGGGGCCCTCCACGACTGGGTTCGCCCCGACGAGGCGGAGCGCCGTCGAGCCGCCACCCCGGTCGAGCGGCTCGATCCGGCGAAGGTGCCGTGAGCGCCGACGCCGCCGACACCCGAGCCATCGACGTCATGCGCCAGGAGATCGAGACGATCCCGGGCGTGATCGCCGATCAGGTCGCGGCGCTCCGGGCGCCGATCCACGATCTGGTCGCCTCGCTCGGGGCGGATGGCGATCTGGCCGCCACGCCACCCGAGGTCATCCTCACCGGCTGCGGCGACTCGCATTTCGCCGGCCTGGCCACGCGCCTCGTGTTCGAGCGCGACGCCGGCGTCCGCTGCCGCTCGCCCGAGGCGCTCGAGCTGACCCGCTATGACGCCCGCTACGTCCCGTTGACGCCGCGGCCACCGCTGCTCGTCGCGGTGTCCTACTCGGGTGAGGTCGGCCGGACGATCGAGGCCGCGGCCACGGCCGAACGGTTCGGTTGGACCGCCGTCGCGTTCACCGGCCGACCCGATGGCCGGCTGGCCCGGGCGAGTTCGCGATCGATCCTGATGGACGTTCCGACGCTGGGGTTCTCTCCCGGGACGAGCACCTACGTGGCGATGCTGGTGGCTCTCGAGACCTTGGCCCTCGAGCTCGCCCGCGCCCGTGGCCGGACCGACGGGGTGGCCCGGATCGAGCGCGCCCTGGGGGCCGCTCCCGACCTGGCCCGGCAGACCCTCGATCGCGCCGCCGGGCCGGCCGAGGCGGTCGCCGAGCTCCTTGCCTCGGCGCCGACGACGACGTTCCTCGGGGCGGGACCGTCGCGGGCCAGCGCCGCGTTCGGAGCGGCCAAGCTGTTCGAGGGTCCGCAGCGCTACGGGGTGGTCCAGGACCTCGAGGAGTGGGCCCACGAGCAGTACTTCGTCAGTGGGCCAGCGACGCCCGTGATCGTGGTCGCGCCATCGGGTGCGTCGCGCGATCGGGCCGGGGAGCTGCTGGCCGAGATGGCCTTTGTCGGGGTGCCGGCGGTCCTCGTCTCCGACCTGGTCGACGACCCGGTCGCTGCGACCGCCCGCCATGTCCTGCCCTTCGCCGACGGTCTGGATGAGGCCCACTCGCCGATCCTCGCCGCGCTGCCGATCGCCCTGCTGGCGTTCCATCTTGCCGGGCGGCTGGGGACCCGCTCGTACGGTTTCCCCAGCCTCGAGCACGAGCGCGAGCACTACGCCACGATCCATCGCGACACGCGGGCGGAACCGGCCTGATGAGCGACCAGCTCAAGCTCTTCTTCGCCACGGACATCCACGGCTCGGAGCGCTGCTTTCGCAAGTTCATCAACGCGGCTGCGTTCTACAAGGTCGACGTGGTGATCATGGGTGGCGACATCACCGGCAAGATGCTCGTGCCGATCGTGGCCGAGGGCGGCGGCCGCTACCTGGCCGAGGTGTTCGGCCAGACCCGGCGGTTCGCTGATGACGAGCTGCCCGGCGTGCGCAAGCTCATCGGCGACGCTGGCTACTATCCCTACGAGACGACGCCGGATGAGCTGGCCGAGCTCCAGGCCGACGGCTCCAAGGTCGAGGCCGCCTTCCGGCGGGTCATGGGCGAGACGCTCGGCCGCTGGCTCGACATCGCCGCCGAGCGACTGGCGGGGAGCCCGACGGTGTGCGTGATGTCGCCGGGCAACGACGATCAGCCGTTCATCGACGATCTGCTCCGCGACGCCGAGCGGGTGATCAACCCGGAAGGCCGGGTCGTCGAGCTGCCCGGAGGGTTCGACCTGGTCTCGGTCGGCTACTCGAACATCACCCCCTGGCATTCGCCGCGTGAGCTCCCGGAGCCGGCCCTCGAAGCCCGGATCGCTGCGCTGGCCAGCCAGGCGACCCGGCCGGACCGGACGATCTTCAACCTGCACGTGCCACCGCGCGACAGCTCGCTCGACGAAGCGGTCCTGCTCAACGAGGATCTCAGCCCGGTGATGCAGAGCGGCAGCCCCCGGATGGGCGGGGTTGGATCGGTCGCGGTCCGGAACTCGATCCTGACGTTCCAGCCGCTGGTTGCCCTGCACGGCCACATCCACGAGTCGCGCGGCGTGGTCAGGATCGGGCGGACCCAGGCGTACAACCCCGGCAGCGAGTATTCGGAGGGTGTCCTGCGTGGGCTGATCCTCAACGTGGAAGCGGGCAAGGGCGTCCGCAGTCACCAGTTCGTGTCGGGATGAGCGACGCACGGCGCCGGCTGCGGATCGGGGTCCTGGGTTCGGCCCGGATCGGGCCCGGCGACGTCCGCCACGCGGCGGCGATCTCGCTTGGCCGGGTGTTGGCCCGGGCCGGCTATGACGTGGTGACCGGCGGCTATGGCGGGTTGATGGCGGCGGTCAGCCAGGGCGCCGCGGAGGCCGGGGGTCACGTCGTCGGGCTCACGATGGCGGCCTGGACGGAGCTGGCTCCCAACCGCTGGGTCACCGAGACGGCGCCGGCCGAGGACTGGTTCGACCGACTCCGCGGGCTGGGCGCCTGCGACGCCCTGGTGGCCCTCGAAGGCGGGGTCGGGACGCTCGCCGAGCTCAGCACCGCCTGGGCGAACTTCCAGACCGACCCGGCGATCACCCCGCCGCTGATCCTGGTCGGGCCGGGCTGGGCGGAGTTCGTCGCGACGATGGGTCGGCTGCTGGTGGTCGACGCCAACGACATCGCCCTGCCCCGACTCGCGTCCACCGTCGACGATGTCCCGGGGCTCCTGTCCAGGCTTCTGTCTGCGCGCCGAGGTGGCGGGCGGCGCTTCGGTTGATCGTGACTCCCGGTGCCCGCCGCGATGGGGCACCATGGTGCGGTGACACGACGCTGGAACGGCTGGGGCGACGAGTCGATCGTGGCGAAGGTCCCACGCGAGGCGCTGGCCCACCTCGAGCGCCTCGTCGGAGCCGGCCGACCGACGCCCGACGCGCGCTTGGGTGACGTCCTCGAGACCGTCCCGGCGGGTCGTCTCCCCGGCCACCCGCTCGTCTCCGCCGACCCCGAGGATCGGGTCCGTCATGCCCGCGGCCAGAGCCTGGGCGACTGGATCGCGTTGCGGAGCGGTCAGATCGGGCGCGTCCCGGACGCCGTCGCGCGGCCGACCAGCGCCGACGAGGTCCGCGCCGTGCTCGACTACGCCAGATCGGCCGGGGCCCGGGTCGTGCCCTACGGCGGTGGCACCACGGTGGTCGGTGGCCTCGCCCCGGCGGAACTCGACGCGCCCCGCGGCGCCCACCCGCCGGTCCTCGTCGTCTCGCTCGAACGGCTCGCCGACCTTCGGACGCTCGATGAAACGAGCGGCCTGGCCACGTTCGGTGCCGGCGTCACCGGACCGGCGCTCGAGGCGGCCCTCCGGGCCCACCGTCGAATGCTGGGCCACGAGCCGCAGTCGTGGGAGTTCTCGACCCTCGGCGGCTGGGTCGTCACCCGCTCGTCGGGTCAGCGCTCGCTCGGGTTCGGACGGATGGAGGCGCTCTTCGCTGGCGGGCGACTCGAGGCCCCGGCGGGCCGGCTCGATCTGCCGACCAGCCCGGCGTCGGCGACCGGCCCGGATCTCCGCCAGCTCGTGCTTGGCTCCGAGGGCCGGCTGGGGATCCTCGCCGAGGCGACGGTGCGGACCGTCACGATCCCCGAGTACGAGCGAGTCGTCGCCATCTTCATCCCCGACTGGGAGCATGGGATGACCGCCGTGCGCCACCTCGCCGACGCCAGGCTGCCCTTGGCGATGGTCCGGCTGTCGACTCCTTCCGAGACCCGGACGACGCTCGCCCTGGCCGGCCGACGGCGGCGGGTCGGGTTGGCCATGCGCTGGGTCGGGCGGCGTGGCGCCGGCGACGATCCGTGCCTGCTCCTGCTTGGCCTGGCGGGGCGGACGCGGGTGGCCGAGGCGACCGCCGGCGAGGCGGCCAGGATCGTCCGCAAGCAGCGCGGCGTGCCCGCGCCGGGAGCGTTCGCTCGGGCCTGGGAGGCAAACCGCTACCACGGACCGTATCTCCGCAACGCGTTGTGGGACGCGGGCTATGCCGTCGATACGCTCGAGACGGCCATCGACTGGACGCGTGCACCGGCGCTGGCCGCGGCCCTCGTCCAGGCCCTCGATGCGGGTCTCGAGTCGGAGAACGAGCGGGTCCACGCGTTCGCTCACCTGTCCCACGTCTATTCGTCCGGGACCAGCATCTATGTCAGCTACCTGTTCCGCCAGTCGCCCCGGCCGGAAGGCACCCATCGTCGCTGGCTGGCCCTCAAGACCGCCGCCAGCCGGACGATCGTCGAACACGGCGGCACGATCAGCCACCAGCACGGGATCGGGCGCGATCACCAGCCGTACCTGGCGCTCGAGAAGGGCGAGCTGGGGATGGCCGCCCTGCGCGACGTCGTGGCCACGTTCGACCCCGACGGGTTGATGGACCCGGGCGTCCTCCTCGGCGACACCCGATGACCGCGGCCGACCACGTCCTGGCGATCGACTGCGGGACGCAGAGCCTGCGCGCCGTGGTCATCGGGCCGACCGGTGCGATCGTGGCCAAGGCCCGGGTCGCCTACGAGCCGTACGTCTCGCCCCAGCCGGGTTGGGCCGAGCAGGACCCCGAGGTCTGGTGGCGGGCCCTCGGCGAAGCGTGTCGGCGGGTCCTCGCCGACCCGGCCGTCCGAGGCGATTCGCTGGCCGGCGTAGCCCTCACCACCCAACGGGCCTCGATCGTGACCGTCGACGCCGCCGGCGACCCGCTCCGGCCGGCCATCGTCTGGCTCGACCAGCGCCGGACGGAGGGCCTGCCACCCGTCTCTGGGCTGACCGGCGTCGCCTTCCGCGCCCTCGGGGTGGGCGAGATCGTGGCCGCCTTCCAGGCCGACGCGGAGGTCAACTGGATCCGCCGCCACGAGCCGGAGGTTTGGGCGCGAACGGCCGGCTTCCTGTTCGTGTCGGGCTTTCTGACCCGCCGGCTGGTCGGGCGCCAGGTGGATTCGGTCGGGGCGCAGGTCGGCTACGTGCCCTTCGACTACAAGCGGCTGCGCTGGAGCTCCCCCGGCGACTGGAAGTGGCGGGTCGCCCCGATCGATCCGGCGATGCTCCCGGAGCTCGTGTCACCGGGCGGTCGCCTCGGCGAGATCACCCCGGCGGCCGCTGAGGCTACCGGGATCCCGGTCGGGCTGCCGCTCATCGCTGCGGCTGCCGACAAGGCCTGCGAGGTCCTCGGAGCCGGCGCGATCGAGCCCTCGATCGGGGCGCTGTCCTATGGCACGACCGCCACCCTCAATACGACCCAGCGGCGCTACGTCGAGGCGATCCCGATGATCCCGCCCTACCCGGCGGCGATCCCCGACGCCTACAGCCTCGAGATCCAGGTGATGCGCGGCTACTGGATGGTCGAGTGGTTCAAGCGCGAGTTCGGCGACCGGGAGGTGGCCCGGGCATCGGACGAAGGCGTGGAACCCGAAACCCTGTTCGATGAGCTCGTCCGGAGCGTGCCGCCTGGCTCGATGGGTCTGACCCTTCAGCCGTACTGGTCACCCGGCGTGCGTATTCCGGGTCCGGAGGCCAAGGGCGCGATCATCGGCTGGGGCGACGTCCACACCCGGGCCCATCTCTACCGGGCGATCCTCGAGGGGCTGGCCTATGCCCTGCGCGAAGGGGCCCAGCGGACCGAGCGACGAACAAACGTAAGGCTGACGGAGTTGCGGGTGTCGGGTGGCGGCTCGCAGAGCGCGGCGGCGGTCCAGCTCACCGCCGACGTGTTCGGCCTTCCGACCGGTCGGCCGCATACCTACGAGACATCCGCCCTTGGGGCGGCGATCGACGCCGCGGTCGGTCTGGGGATCCACCCATCGTTCGAGGCGGCCGTCAGGGCGATGACTCGGGTGGTCGAGGTGCGCGATCCGGATCCCGTTGCCCACGCCATGTACGACGCGCTGTACCGGGACGTCTATCGCCGGATGTACCCGGCCCTCCGGCCGTTGTACGGCGCGATCCGCCGGATCACCGGCTACCCTCCGCCGGTCTGAGGGGTCAGGCGGCCGGACCCGCCGCGGCTGGCACGTCGGAGCCCGGGATGTAGGTGTCCTGAACGATGTGCGACTCGGCGCCAGGGAAGTAGAACCCGAGCTCGAGGTCGCTCACGACGCGCTCGACGACATAGCGGTTGACCCAGGCCAGGCCGTGCTCGATCGAACCGCCGTCGGGTTCCGCGTTGAGGGTGAGCCGGACGTGGTCGAGGAGGACGAACGAGCCAGTCGGTCGGGCCAGGGCACGGGCCGGGTCGAAACCGGGCATGGTCGGCATCCGGCCGGATACCTGGTAGGGGCCGGCGTCGAGCTGGACGTCGTGCCAGGCGGGATGGACGAGGATCGGGGTGCCCGGCGGTGCCACGACCACGAACAGGTCGTCGGTGGCGATCCTGATCCCGGCGGGCGGATCCGGCACCGGCGGCGAGCCATCGAGCGGGGCAAGGTGGCCACCCGTGATCTCGAGTTCGCGCTGGAGCTCGATCAGATCGCCGAGCCGGGCGTCGCCGGTCGCGACTCCGCGACGCACGCCTTCAGCGGTATAGGCCTCGAACCGGATCGGCATCTTCCCACTCCCGGGCTTGAGCGCACGGTCCCACCGATGGAGGAGGGCGACCAGACCCCCGCCGTACCACGCTCGACGATCCGTTCGTACCGCCTCAGTAGGGCGGCCAGGGAACCGCCGGCCAGTCCTCGCTCGGCTCGGGGAAGCGGCGCGTTTCCAGGAGGGCGTCGAGGCGGGCCCGCGTCGCCTCGACCTCGCTCGCTTGGAGCAGATCCTCGAGGGCCGCGCCAAGCGAACCGTCGAGCTCGTCGCGGACGCGAGCCAGGACTGCGAGCTCCTCGGCGGCGATCGGGGTTCCGCGCCAGGCCCACAGGACCGTCCGCAGCTTCGGGTCGACTGAGAAACAGACCCCGTGGTCGACACCATGGAGGCGGAGATCCGGGTCGTCGGCCCGGCCGAGGGCGAGGATGTGGCCGCCCTTTCGATCCGTGTTGTTGAGGACGGCATCGAGGAGGGCCATCGGGCGGAGTCGCGGATCGGAGTCCTCGACGAGCTGCCAGGCGTCGGTCGCGGGATCGGTGTCGAGCCAGAGCTGGATCATCCCGGGTCCGGCGGGTCCTTCTCGGAGGATCGTCGGCGGAACGATCCCCCAGCCGCTCGCCTCCGAGACGAGGAACGCGGCGAACTCGCGGGCGGCCAGGGTGCCGTCCGGGAAGTCCCACAGCGGCCGCTCGAAGGCGATCGGTTTGTAGACGACCGCGGCCAGGTCCCGATCGTCGGGCACGGCGTCGGCCGCGGCGGCGGCCTCGGGTTGGAGCTGGCCGAGCAGCCCATCGGGACGACCGAGGCGGCGGCCCGGCTCGCCGGGCGATGGCGGCGCGCTGACGATCCCGACCAGCGCGGCATTGGATGACACGGTCAACCGACCGCGCACCTCGAGCTCCCCCTCGCGGAGGAGCCGGAGGACGTCCACGCCTAGTTCAGGTAGGCGTTCGGTCGGGCGCAGATGTGGCCCTGCGGGTCGAGCGGCTCGGCGCACTGCGGGCAGAGCGGCCGGCCGGCGGCGATCACCCGGGTCGCTCGTTCGACGAAGGAGCGGGCGGTCGGGCCGTCGATCCGGATCCGGACCAGGTCGGGGCCCTCCGGGTCGTCGTCGGTGTCGTCTGGCGACGATTCGCCGTCCTCGGGAACGGCCGCCGCCTCGATCACCACCCGGTCGTGCTCCTCATCCCAGGCCAGGGCCATGGCGCCCACCCGGAAGGCCTCGACCAACGGTTCACCGAGCGGCGCTTCGTCCGCCTGCGCCGGGTCCGCCTCGACAGGGACGCTCTCGACACCCCGGTCGGCCAGGATGTCGAGGAGCGCATCGAGCTGCTGGGCGAGCACGGCGACCTGGGTCTTCTCGAGAACCACACTGACCACGTCGCCGCCCTTGCGGGCCTGGAGAAAGAACGTCCGGCCGCCAGGTTCGCCGATCGTGCCGGCAACGAAGCGGTCGGGACCATCGAAGGTGTAGACGCGACGGGACATGACTGGACTCTACGACATCCGCAGCTTCGACCCGGGCCGGCCCTTGGTCGACCGGCCGCGCGGCGCCGATACCCTGGACTTCGTCGGGACGAGGTCGATCGGATCGCTGCCCGTGTCGTTGACCCGGAGGACCGTTGTTCCGGCCGACCCGTAGCGGACGACGCTGACCGAGGCGGGCCCGACGGCCAGCCGCAGATACCCGTCGAAGCCCAGTCCCAGCGCGTCGGCGAGGATGGCCCGGATCGGGTCGGCGTGGCTGACGACGCAGTAGACGGCCTCCGGCCCAAGCCGCTCGGTCCAGTCGCGGACCGCGGTGACGGAGCGGGCGCCCATCTCCCGGAGCGCCTCGCCGTTTGGGAACCGGAACGCCCCGGCGTCGGCGTGGATCGTCTTCCAGCGCGGATCGCGCCGGAGCTCCTTGAACGGACGTCCGGTCCAGTCGCCGTAGCGAACGTCGCCGAGACGCTCGTCGATCTCGAACGGCGGGCTCGGCGTGCGATCGGCGGCGATCGCCTCGCCGGTCTCGCGGCAGCGCTCGAGCGGCGAGCTCACGATCGCGTCGAACTGGATCGGCCGGAGACGGTTCGCGGCCGCCTCGGCCTGGGCTCGGCCGGCCGCGTCGAGTCCGACGCCCGGTGTCCAGCCGACGAGCGTGTCCGCGGTCAGCGCGGTCAGGCCATGGCGGATGAGGAAGACGGTGGTCACGGGACGGCCATGATAGGGGACCTCTTCGAATGGCCATCAGGGTTACTGTCCCTCGGTGACCGTTCAGCTCGTTCGAGGGGCGTTGATCCTGGTCCTCGTGGCCGCATCGGTCGGCTGCGACGCCTCGCTCGAGAAGTCCGCGCCCGAGCCGGCCGGCACGCCGATCCCGGTCGGGTCGACGGCTGCGAACGGAGCCCCGAGTCCCACGACCGGCAGCGAGTCGTTCCGACCGGTCGGGCCGACCCAGACCGCCACCGTCGTCCGGATCGTCGATGGCGACACGATCGTCGTCCGCTTCAACGGTCGTGACCATCGCCTGCGGTACATCGGGATGGACACCCCGGAGACGGTCAAACCAAGCACGCCGGTTCAGTGGATGGGTCCCGAGGCGGCCGCGGCCAACCGGGCTCTCGTCGCCGGTCGGACGGTCATCCTCGAGAAGGACGTCTCGGAGACCGACCGCTTCGACCGGCTGCTGCGCTATGTGTGGCTCCACGACGGCGGGACCTGGACGATGGTCGACCTCGAGCTGGTCCGACGCGGCTTCGCCCAGGTCGAGACAGATCCGCCAGACGTTCGCTACGCGGATCGCTTCGTGGCCGCCCAGCGAGCAGCCCGACAGGCCGGGGTCGGTCTGTGGGGGGACCGCCCGACCGCGTCGCCATGAGGCTGGTGAATCCGGGGTCCACGGCGCAATGGGCCGTGGCCGCCGTATGATCCGGCGCCCGGTCCGCGGCGTCGAAACCCGATCAGGAGTGCCTACGGATGGACCTGCTTCGTTTGCCCCATCGGACCGCTCTGAGGCGGCTCGCAGCAATCGCGATCGCCGGCCTCGCGGTGGCCGGCCTGGCCGTACCCGCCCTCGCCCACGAGCAGCGCGATGTCTCCGGCTATGCCTTCGAGGTCGGCCTCATCGGCGAGCCGATCTATGTCGGCCAGCGGAGTGGCCTCGAGCTCCACGTGACCAAGGCCGACCAGCCGGTCGCGGGACTCGAGGACAGCCTCAAGGCGGCGGTCATCTTCGGCGACGCGACGCGCGATCTGCCGCTCACGGCGCGGGAGAATCAACCCGGCTGGTATGAGTCGGTGTTCATCCCGACCGTCGCCGGCAAGTACACCTTCCACCTGGCGGGAACGATCGAAGGGACCGCTGTCGACGAGTCGTTCACCTCGAGCCCGACCGGCTTCGACGAGGTCCAGGAGGCGACGGCCGGCCAGTTCCCGGTTGCCCTGCCAAACGTCACCGAGCTGTCCGCCCAGGCGAGGAAGGGGGCCGATGGAGCGGCCCTGGTGCCGGTCGCGCTGGCGCTCGGCGGCGGCGGGTTGATCGTTGGGCTACTGGGGTTGGGCGTCGGCCTCGCCGCGCGCCGGCGACCAGCCGGCTGAGACCGGCCGTCACCGTGTTCCGTCTAGTGGCCGCGCTCCGGGGCCTGGTTGCCCTCGGCGCGGCCACGGCCGTGCTGCTCGTCGGCCCGCTGGCCCTCGGGCCGGTCGGCGACCGGGCGGCGGGCCTGGTCGTCTTCGGCCACTCGCAGCTGGTGTCCAGCTCGCCGGGCTCCGGGGAGGTCGTCGGCGCACCGCCGACCGAGATCCGGCTCGTGTTCAGCGAGCCAATTGACCCGCGTTACACGTCGCTCGACCTGCTCGACGGCACGGGCAAGGCGGTCCTGGTCGGCGCCGGCGGCCCGGATCCGGCCGACGCCCGCGTGCTGGTCGCGGCAGTCCCAGCCGCGACCGGGCTTCCGACCGACACGATCTACACGGTCAACTGGCGGGCACTCTCGGCGGCGGACGGACACACGACCCAGGGCTTCCTGACGTTCGGGCTGGGCAACGTGGCGCCGGATGGCGTCGGTCATGGCGGCAGCTCCGGCACGACAACGGACCGTGGCGCGCTCCACGGCGGTCACTCTGGCGGAGCCGTCGCGGCCGAGATCCAGGGCAAGGTGCTGGCCTACGGCGGGTCGATGCTCGCGTTCGGGTTGGCCACCCTGGCCTGGCTGGTCCTTCGGCCGGCCCTCGGAACCGTGCCCCGAGGCGCGGCCTATGGGGCGGGCATCGCGCTGCTGGCCTCCGCCGCGGGGTGCCTCCTGCTGATCGTCGTCGCGGCGGACTCGCTGCCCGGATCCGCGGCGGCGAACGCCGGTGGCGCGACCGACTACGCGGCCTTCGCGCT
>Ga0080064_1002336_pt1 | contig 32688 bp, 33 predicted proteins | sample Subgrocontami54m_FD_69260 | JGI IMG/M metagenome (GOLD analysis project Ga0080064, IMG submission 69260) | Subsurface groundwater microbial communities from S. Glens Falls, New York, USA - GMW46 contaminated, 5.4 m (SPADES assembly) (version 2) ...
TGTACATCCACGTACCCGGGTTGAAGGTGGTGGTTCCGTCCACGCCGTACGACGCGAAAGGCTTGTTGGTGCAGAGCATCCGCGACCCGGACCCCGTGATATTCTTCGAGCCGTCCAAGTACTACCGCGCGTTCAAGCAGGAAGTCCCTGATGAACTCTACGCCATCCCGTTAGGGGAAGGCGTCGTCCGGCAGGAAGGCTCCGATGTGACGCTGGTTTCGTGGGGCTCGATGGTCCGTCCCTCCATGCAAGCCGCGGCGGACAGCGGCAAATCGGTGGAAGTCATTGACTTGCGCACGCTCTCGCCGTGGGACAAAAACATGGTCCTCGAATCGGTACGCAAGACAGGCCGGTTGGTTATCGCGCATGAAGCTCCCATTACCGGCGGTTTTGGCGGCGAGATTGCCGCGACGGTGGCGCAAGACGCGATGTACGACTTGAAAGGCCCCATCTTGCGAGTCGGCGGGTACGACGTGCCCGTCCCACTCGCCCGACGCGAGGACTATTATATCCCGAATCCGCAACGAATTGGAGCCGCCATCAAGAAGGCGTGCGAGGGCTAAGATTTTGTCAAATGGTTGAACAAATCCTGCGCGCTATTGAATACCTGAAGACGTTGGAGGGACGCATCCGTCGGGGTAAAGTCCCGAAAGAGCGGCTTCGCATCAGTTTTGAGGGTAAACTTGGATGGCGTCAACATGAGTATCAACGCAATCCCTCGACTGGAAAATATTCCGAAGTATTCATGCGGCTTGACCCGGATGGTTTTTCCAACGGTTGGATTGATTTCCGAGATCACCTTTTTGTTTCAAGAGTCTATCGTATCATCCGAACGGGCGGCGGTAGTTCAATTTCCCTTGCGCAACATCCGCCTGAAAACATTGTGACGCAACTTCACGTTTTGGTGAATGAAACGCATTTACGCCAAGCTCTTTTGCCCCATGGTTTTTCGCTACGGAAAACCTCGGAAACCCGCTTTGACCGGAATTATGAAATACAATCGGGGTCGGACTGGGTCGGCCGTATCATGTACTCAAAAGGAGGCCGCGAAAGAAAATCTGACGATCCGGTTTATCTTTTGGAGTTGTCGCCAATGCATGCCGAAAAAATCATGAGGGCCCTTTTCCAGCCGATGCCCGAGCCAAGTTTACCTCAAAAACCTCTGCGTTCGCTTCCCAAACCCAGAAAAACCTCCGAGGAGTAATCAATATTTATCATGTCCGAAACCATCCTCTTCACCGACGTGGGCGAAGGCATCCACGAAGGAAAACTCGTCAAGTGGCTCGTATCGGAAGGCCAACTGATTAAGGAAGACCAGCCGTTGTGCGAAATCGAGACGGACAAGGCCATCGTCGAAATCCCGTCGTCCAAGACCGGCACGGTTTTGAAACTCCACGGCCAAGTCGGCCAAATCATGCATGTGGGTGAGCCCCTGGTCACGGTTGGCAAGCCTGGCGAAACAATTCCCGAAACCAAAGAGGCGGCGGTTTCATCCAACCTTTTATCTTCCAAACAATCGCCGTCTACCACTTCCGCCGCTTTGTCCCAATCCGCCTCCGCCCCATTAGGGCCCGTTTCCAGTCCTTCATCCGCACCGAAAGCCACGCCTGCCGTCCGCAAATTGGCCCAACAATTAGGCGTGGAGTTGTCCCGCATTGCGGGCAGCGGTCAAAACGGCCTGATTACCGAAAACGACGTGAAAAACGCGCAATCTGGTCCCGGTTCGGCCCCCGTTGCATCTGACGCAGGCGTATCCAATGCGTCAGCCCCATCTGGGCCATCCCGTTTGTCTTTACTTTCGGCCCCGTCAAGCCAATCCGTTGGCGTGGTGTCCCTTCTGTCCGCTCCAGTGCATCCAGCTTTGGTCAAGGCCACGCCGTCCGTACGCAAGTTGGCTTTCGAGTTGGGCGTGGATTTGACGCGCGTGCCTGGAACCGGTCCGCAAGGCCATGTGACTGAACAAGATGTGCGGCAAGCCAAAGGCGGGGCGAAACCGGCTGCTCAGACTCAAACGATGTCTTCGGCGCTTTCATCCACGGTTTCTTCCGGGTTCCTTTCTTCCCGCCGGATCCTCGTGTCGTCCAAGCCCGGCGGCGTGGAAATCCGCAAGCCGTTCTCTTCAATCCGCCGCATCATTTCCGAGCGATTGGCGTGGTCGCAAAGCGTTCCGCACGTGACTCACGTGGACGAAGCCGACGTGACGGAGTTGTGGGCGTTGCGCGAGAAAGAGAAAGGACGTGCCGAGGAAAAAGGCGTCAAGCTCACGTTGTTGCCTTTCGTGGTCAAAGCGGTGACCAAGGCGTTGCAAGAATTTCCGGATTTCAACGCGGCTCTGGACGAGGAAAAGCAGGAAGTCGTGCTGAAGGAGTATTACGATTTGGGCATCGCGGTGGACACGCCGGTCGGCTTGATGGTTCCCGTGTTGAGGGAAGCCGATAAGAAAAGCGTGTTTGAAATCGCGAAGGAAATCCAACGCTTGAGCGCGGGTGCCAAGGGTCGGTCGCTGAAATCCGACGAACTTTCCGGCAGCACGTTCACTATCACGAACATCGGCTCGGTCGGCGGCACGTACGCCACGCCGGTCATCAATCCTCCGGAAGCGGCGATTTTGGGCGTGATGCGCATGCAGACCCGTCCGGCGTTTGCACCGGGGTCGGAAGCAACGGAGACGAAAAAATCCAAGGCCGCCAAATCAGGCAAAGCCAGTAAAACCGCCTTGGTCGTCGAAGCCCGCCAATTTCTGCCGTTGTGTTTGACGTTTGATCATCGGCTTAACGACGGCGCGGCGGCCGCGGCATTTGTTTTGGAAATCCGCAAGCACTTGGAGAATCCGGAAGGGTTGTTGATTGGGGACGTTTGAATTAATTGATTTGGTGTTTTCATGCAAAATGAAAGAAAAATTCCGCAAAAAATTCACGACATGTCCCCCGCTCACATTGAAGAAATGGAGCGCCGTATGCGTCCTGGACAAATGTCTGTTGCCGGATTTCTTGGTGAGCGAGAAAAACTGAAGGACATCGTGAATGCCGATATTTCTTTTTTGAAGGAGCTCGGCATTACCCATCAACAAATCGCGCATAAATTGGAGGCTTTGGTAGGAAAGGCGGGCACGGCTTGGATTCGAATGTATTTTGAAAAGGGAAATACTGCTAATCTTAAGAGTGAAAAAGATGGCCTGAGGCTTGAGAATGGGCGTTTTCTAGTAAAACGGGTCTATTACCCGGGCTGCCAGGAATGCCCTTGGGACGATGATCAAATGAATCGTGATCACTACGATATTACAAATACCCACGCCAATGAATCCATTAATTTTTCAGGGTTACTTCCCCATCTGATTGCCGACCATCATTTTTTTGAGGGAGTAGGAACTCGCTATCGACTTGACCCGGCAGTTGCCCATCGGGTTTTGGAGTTGAAGCCTGGCGTCGATTATACTCCTAGGTATAAACAGTCATCAACATGGGATTTAAAAGGTTCCGGGTCTTTGGAATCTAAAACCTTTGACCCTTCCGAATTGTATGGTGGATACCAAGACGTCTTCAAAAAATCTACGGAAAAACAGGTATTGGCCCCTGGCATTACGGCGTACGTTGACGGAAACCGTATGGTCATTATTGCGCAGAGAGATCATACTTTTAAGAACGCAGTACGACTTGCCGGTATCCCTTTGCTTATTTTAAGCAAAACTGACGAATATCGATTGTCTCGGGGTCTGTACCAACTTGAAAAAAATACCCATGACTATATTGAACCTGATTAAAGCAAAACCGCGTGTTTCATCGCGTCTTTCAGCACGATGGACGTCTTGGAGATGCGTTCGAATTCTTCCGGCGTGTAGCAGAGCAGGTCGGCTGGGATGATGACGTCGCTTTTGAGCCAAATTTCTCCGGCTCTGTCGACAAACGGGGTTTCGTTGAACTTCTCATTGATGATGATGAGGTCAAAATCGGAGTTTTCTTTCGCGTCACCCCTTGCCCTGCTTCCGAAAAGATAAATCCTGGAATTCTGATAGATTTTGCGTATGTCTTCCAACAATGCGATTAATCGTTGATCCATTTTTTAATCAGCTCCAAGGCTTCTTTCGCCGATGGAAAACGCCGCTCGAACCGCTCCTCGTCGTATGCTTCCCACGTGTGCTTTCCTGCGGCATCAAAATATCTTGCGGACGTGTAATCTTCTTCCAAAAGGGCTATCAATTCTTTGACCTGGCTAAAGACGCCTGCTTTGCTTGCCAATTCACGCAACGAATGGGTTTTCGGGAATTCGTTTTTCTGGAAAAGTAGCAAGGCTTTCAACGCCATTTCGACGGCTTGTTGGCAAAGGAAACAAGCCATTGCGTACTCTTGGTGTTGGGCCATGATTTCAGCCAATTCGAGGTTGTGTTCGGCTTCTTCGAACCAACCGTTCGCATCATCCATGTCATGATTGTTTTGGCGTTCGTGCTAATAAACCATTTTTTTCCAATACGCTTAAATCCGCCGGTTCAATCAATTCGTAAGACGCTGTTCGTTTTGGGTTTTATTGGATGGTCATGGGGGATTTGCCACGAGCGTCTTGGGAGACACCTCTGGGTTTCCCCCGAAACACTCGGATTCACCCCCCTTCCAACGTACGACGTGATTTTCTATGGTGATGGGCGACTTACCTCAAGAAACCGACGTGTTGGTCATCGGAGGCGGGCCCGGCGGCTACGTGGCGGCATTGCGGGCCGCGGCGTTGGGCAAACAAGTCACCTTGGTGGAAAAAGAAAAATTGGGCGGCATGTGCCTCCACTACGGTTGCATTCCATCCAAGACTCTTATTCACGCGGCGAATTTCGTGGAAGACGCGCGCCATGCCGAAGAAATCGGCTTATCGGTTTCAACCACGGTCAACATCGATAAGCTGCGCGCCTGGAAGCAAAACGTCATCGGAAAGCTTTGCAGCGGCATCGAACACTTATGCAAAAAACGCGGCGTCACCGTCATCCAGGGCATCGCCCAATTCGAGTCGCCCAACCGCGCGCTGATCCACCTGGCGAATGGCAAGCAAGGCATTGAGTTTTCCAAAGCCATTATCGCCACGGGCTCCCAAAGCGTCGAAATCCCGGGCTTTCCGTATTCTCACCCGCGCATCTGGAATTCGCGTAAAGCGTTGGACTTGACGGAAATTCCCAGGCGGCTGTTGGTCGTGGGTGCGGGGTACATAGGCCTAGAGTTGGGCTTCATGTACGCCAAACTCGGTTCAAGCGTGACCATCGTGGAAGGCTTACCTTATTTTTTGCCGCAAGCGGATGCCGAAACGCGCCAATTGCTGGAAAAACGCATGAAGGAACTCGGCGTGGACCTTAAGCTGAACTGCAAAGTCGAGTCGTTTTCCGAATTGAAAGACTCAGGTAAAGGCGACGCCGCCTTGGCCGTCAAGACGTCGACCGGAACCGTCTATACAGATTACGTTTTGGTCTGCGTGGGCCACAAACCCTTTACCGAAGGCTTGGCGTTGGACAAAGTCCGAGTCCTTACCGACGAGCGGGGTTTCATTACCACGAACATCAGCATGCAGACGAACCAGCCGCACATTTACGCCATTGGCGACGTGCGAGGCGGCCCCCTTTTGGCGCACAAGGCGTATTTGGAAGGCAAAGTCGCGGGAGAGCACGCCTCTGGAAAACCCTCCGCCTTTTTGGCGAAAGTCATTCCCTCCGTCATCTTCTGCGACCCCGAAATCGCCTCCGCCGGTTTGACGGAAGACGACGCCAAAAAACAAGGCCTTGTAGTCAAGACTGCCAAGTTTCCTTTCCAGGCGTCGGGCCGGGCATTGTCCATGAATGCGACGGACGGATTTGTCAAAGTCGTCGCCACTTTGGAAAACCAATTATTGGGCGTGCAAATCGTGGGACCAAATGCGGGTGAGCTCATCGGCGAAGCGGTTTTAGCCATCGAGTTGGGCGCGTCCGTGGAAGACTTCGCCCTTAGCATCCATCCTCACCCCACGTTGTCGGAAGGGTTGAGCGAAGCCATGGAAAACTTTTTGGGAAAAGGAGTGCATAGCTAATCCAGCAAAAAGAGTGCTCTAGCCGGGATTTGAACCCGGGTCGCCGGATTGAGAGTCCGGTATCCTTGGCCGGTCTAGACGACTAGAGCGTCTTTGCCTTCGTCGTTTCTTTGGTGAAGCCAACAAAAACGCGTTGCGCTTTTGAGGGGCCCACAAAACCCGCTGGGTTTGTGTGGCCTTTCTTGATAAGAAAGGTTCGACGACTAGAGCAAAAGGAAAAACATTGTGACGGGTTTGTCTTTTAAGTGCTGTTAATGGGAGGGGGCGAGGAAGACGGATTTCCAGGCGGAGGCGCTCCGCCCCCGGGGCTTCGGTCACGGTGCCATTGGCCGGTCTAGACGACTAGAGCAAAAGGAAGATGACTTCGCCAACCTCGCGTTTTTAGCGCGCCCGTTGGCCAAGAAGAACGGTTAGTGGCAAAACGGGGTTTTATAGGTTTGTTGCCGCCTAAAACTTCCGGTTGGTTTTTCGCCGATGTTTGATCCTTCAATTCCTTCTTCCTCCATCGAGGCCTGCCGTGCCATCTGTCGGGACCACGCCAAGAGTTTTTACCTCGCGTCGTGGGCTTTGCCCCGCAACAAGCGGGAAGCCGCGTGGATCGTGTACGCTTTTTCCCGCATTTCCGACGACGCGGTCGATCAAGGCGGCTCTAACGCCCGTCGCAATTTTTCTGTTTGGCGGCGCCAGGTCAAGACCGCTTTTTCCACCGGCCGTTCGGACGACTTGGTCCTGGATGCATTCGTTCCGGTCTGCCGCGTGCACGGTATTTCCCGGCAGCTGGTTTTCGACATGCTGGGCGGACTTGCGTTGGATTTGACCAAAAACCGCTACCGCTCGTTTGACGAGTTGGAGCGATATTGTTTCAAAGTCGCCGCCATTCCCGGCTTGATGATGCTGCGCGTGTTGGGCTGCCGCGACAAAAGGGCGGAAAAACCCGCTGCCCGCCTGGGCGTGGCCATGCAGTTGACCAACATTCTGCGCGACTTGAAGGAAGACGCGGTGCGCGGCAAGACGTATTTGCCGCAAGACGAAATGGACGCTTTTGGCTTTTCCGAGGCAAGTTTGCGTTCCGGCCATGCCGACGCCGCTTTCGATCGCCTCCTGGCTTTCCAAATCGAACGCGCCCGTGCGCTGTACCAATCGGCTGAAAAAGGCATCGTTTTTTTGCCGCGTGATGCGCGGTTGTGCGTCCGGTTGTGTTCTGCGTTCTACCAAAGCATCTTGGACGAGTTAAGCCGGCCCGGTTTTCCCGTTTTGCAGCGGCGCGCCGTCGTGCCGTTGTGGAAGAAAACCATTTTGGCCGGCCGCGAACTTCTCGTGTCGGTGGCGTAATTCTGCATGGAAAAAATCGTCGTCATCGGCGCCGGCATTGGTGGCCTTGCAAGTGCCGCCCAATTGGCCAAAAAAGGCTTCGACGTCACGGTGCTGGAAAAAAACGCTCGCGTGGGTGGCCGGCTGTCCGGCTTTTCCGCCGGCGGGTATACGTTTGACGCCGGGCCCACCTTGTTGTTGATGCCGTGGGTGTTGGACGATTTTTTCAAACGCGTTGGATTGCGCCGCGAAGATTTTCTGAAACTCGTTTCGGTTGAGCCGATTTCCCGCATCCACTTCGGCCCCGACCAGGCCCCGTTGGAGTTGAGTTCCGACGTTTCAAAAATGAAGGCCAATCTATCCAGATTCTCTTTCGACGACGCGGCTCGATACGACGGCTATTTGGAAAAAAGCAAGCAGTACTACGAAGCGGCGCTCACGGCTTTTCTGCAGTCCAACGTCCACCGGGTGACTGACTTCCTGCGTCCCTCCGTCGTATCCGCCTTCCTCAAAGTGGGTATGTCCGGCTCGTATTGGGATCACGTCTGCCGCTACTTCCACGATTCCCGCCTGCAAGCCGCGTTTTCATTCCAAAGCATCTACGTCGGCGCATCGCCTTGCGACATCCCCGCCGCTTATGGCCTCATCCAATACGTCGAAGCCACGCAAGGGTGTTGGAGCGTGCAGGGCGGCTTGCACCGCATCGGCGGCGCGTTGGAAAAAGCCGCGCTTGCGTGCGGCGTAAAAATTCAAACCGGAAAGAAAGTCAAACAAATCCGCTTGCAAGATGGCCGGGCCGTCGGCGTCGAGCTTTTTGACGGCTCGTTTTTTGCAGCGGATTTGGTCGTGTCCAACGCCGACTTGCCCTACACGTACGCGCACTTATTGCCGGAAAAGTCCAGCCCGATCCAGTCCCGCCGCTTGCAACCCAGCTGCAGCGCGTTCATGCTTTACCTCGGTGTCAAACGCAAGCTGCCCGTCGGGCCCCACACGTTCCTGCTTCCGGAGAACTATTTATCGGGTTTGGACGCCATTTTTAAGAGTAAGACGCTTCCGCAAGATCCCGGAATCTATCTGAACTGCCCTTCAAAACTGTTTCCGGAAATGGCACCCCCAAACGGCGATGCGTTGTACGTGCTGGTGCCTGTGCCCAACTTGCAAGCGGAGGGCATCGACTGGGATGCGGAAAAAATGCCGTTCCGCAAGCTGGTGTTGGACAAGATCAACGCGTGGCTTGCTTTGGGCCTGAAGGAATCCGACTTCGCGTTCGAGCGCATCGTCACGCCGCAAGACTGGCGCGACCAATACTCGCTGGAATGGGGCAGCACGTTCGGTTTAGCCCCTACGCTTGCCCAGAGCGCTTTCTTCCGGCCGCAGAACCGCGACCCTTCCATCAAGAACCTGTATTTTGTCGGCGGCAGCACGCACCCAGGCTCGGGCATTCCCATCGTCCTGTTTTCGGCGAACAATGTGGTGGAACGCATCCGGGGTGAACACTCTTTACTCTAGCGGCTACCATGAATCCTTTGTAGGGGACGTCGGGATTTTTTCAGTCATGATGGGTTTCATCGGGATTTTCGGAGAAGTATTGTTTGACTAAGCGATTTAAGCGGTTTGTATCTGTGCTTTGCATGCGTTGTGCCGAGGCAATTCGTTGGCTAAGTAATTCGATGTTATCCGGAATTCGGACCCCGTTGCGAACAGCAAACATCGCATGCCGAAGCGGAATATTTCGGGCGTGTATGGAATTGCGGATGGCTTGTGATGAACCCGGATGTCCCATTTCTTGATTTTCTATTTGTCTTTTGGTCGTTTCCTCTTCTCCAAGGATTCCGTGCATGATTTTGAAACGGTCTTGATTGTTCCCATGAGCAAGATGATATGCCCCCATTAACTCTTGTGGTTCGGCTTGTGAGTGGCGTTCCACGTTTTCCATAAACCAAGCCAGATGAAGTCGATTAACCCCTAGACTCAGCCAGCGATTTTGTTCGGGGGTTAATGCGCCCCCCGTACTTTTTCTCTTGCTTTTACCAACTCGTCGCATTTTGATTTCGCCGGACCTTATTTTTTCTACTCTTTCGCGCAAGCCTGCTATTATGTTCTCAGTGGTGGGCCCGAGATGCTCAATTATTTCTCTTCTAGTAGTTACCGTCCTTTTTTTCATCTAAATCCCCTTCAGTCTGGAAACCTGCGCCCGCGATTATTGTTGGATACTCTTTCCCAAAAAAGAATGGTGAACAAAAAGAGGCTCAAGCCGAAGAAAAGGTTTTCCACCGGCATGAACGGGATGCGGATGCCCAAGGTGGCCGCTTCATTGAAGTGCCAAAATCCTCGCCACGCCGTAATATTGTCAAAGACCAGTTGGGCAACGGCGGCAACCGATACCGCTAGAAAGACGGCTTTTTGGTTTTGGCGGAAGACCGGGTTGAATCTGAGGTTGAGGCCCAAGCCTATCAGCAACATTGCCACGGCAGCGAAGGTGTATTCCGTCATGCCCGACGACCTCCGTTTGGCTTCCGTTTGGCGATAGATTTTTCATTTGGTTTCGGTTTGGCGTTGGGGTTTGCATCCGATTTTTTGGTTTCGTCCGCTGTGGTTTGGCGCTTGCAAACTTCCCAAATGGTGATGTAGAAAAATGGCACGATGAAGAAGAACGCGATTTCCTCCACCGGCTGGTTGCCGATGAAGATGCCCAATAGGAACTTTGGGTTGAACGACCAATGCCCTGACGCGACGGCTAAAACGTCCCATGCAACGAAAATCGTCGCCACGGACAGCAGCGTTTTGGCTAGACGGCGGGCCTGCAACCGCACTCCGAACGTTTTTTTGAGCGCCCAAGTACCTGCCACGACCAAGGCCAGATACGCCGCATACTCAAAAGACATGGAAAAGAAAAAGCGCTTCCGTTCTTATTTTCAGCCCTATTTTTTGGCCACGATTTTCACGACGACTTTCTTGCCACCGGAACTTTGCGCCGGCGCGCTTGCCGCCGGAGTTGCACCGGACGGCTTGGACGGCAGGGCATAGTTCATCAATCCGTCGGCGATGATGGGTCCGCCTGCGAAAAGCGCGGCCAACCACAGCGAATATGGCTGCAATCCCGGCAATCGCATGACCAACGCCACCAACAAAAGCATGTTGAGGACCGCACCGGCGGCGTAGACCATCTTGGATTTGGGCGTCCACCACAGCGCTGTCAAGACAAAACCGATCGCAGTCAATAAGATCCAGCCGTGCAAGTAGATGTACGGCGCCAAGGCGGACGGAAGCAGTTTGTAGAAGTTGGCGAAGTTCAAGAGCATGCCGCCGACGATGATGACGGTCCAGACTTTCACGACTTTGTTCTGCATGGCCGCCGGAAACCACTTGTAAGTCGCAAACAGGCCGATGGCCATGAGCGCGCTCCAAAGCAGCAACGCGGATGCGGTGTATTTGAGGCCGAAATAGTCCAATGGCATGGTCGCAAGCGCCCAGCCCAATGCGACCAAAACGCCCCAAAGTGCGATGATTTTTCCTGCGATGCTGATGTTCATAAAACCGAACCCCCTTCCCAAATTTGGTTCTGACAAGTCTAGGTCGTCCGGTTAAAAAAAGCCGATGGTGGGTCGTTCCCCTGGGGGGGTTTGGACTTTTTTTTTTGTGCTCCTAAAAAACACTTAATAAACGGCAACGCCAAGGTTCTAAAATCGTCTCCACTTTGGGCCCGTAGTCGAATGGTAAGACGTCACTCTCACACAGTGAAAATCGCCGGTTCGATTCCGGCCGGGCCCATTTTGACTTCATCGAAACGGACGAAGCTGCGCTGGAGGTTTGGAAAAAAATGGGTCCAAGCGGGTCCGGTTTCACTGTTTTTCGGATTCGGATTTTTCTTCGTCAAATGCGTCGTCCGCTTCCAGTTCTTTTTCTTCGTCCTGGGCCACGTCTTGGGCTTCTTGGTTGATGACGTCAGTGGGCTGTTCGACCGCAGGGGCGGGTGCGGGACTTGGCGCCGCCGTTTGGATGGCGTGTGCAGGGGTTTGGACTGCCGGTTGGGCTGTTTGGCTGACTTGCGTGCCCGGATTTTGTCCCGGAGCGCCTGCGTTTGCCGGTGCGGGCCTTGGGCCGTAGGGCCGCGGGCGGTTGAAGAACTGTTTGTTGCGTTCGCGTTCGCGGCTGCGTTCGTTTTGCTGCGTCTTTTTCTGGTAGATGCGGAAGTGCTTGCCGCACGACGGGCAGTAGGAGAACTCGCGCGTCAGGATGCGGGTGTATTGCTCGTCGGCGACTTCGTCGCGTTCCAGCGGGTTGGTGAACACGGGTTTTTCGATGGTCACGGCCTTGTCGCGACGCACCTGCCGCCCGCACTGGGCGCACGTAATCATGCGTTCTTTTCCACGACCCATTTCAAATCACCTAAAAATTGACCGAATGCCAGACGTTCAAGAAGTCCACTGACCCGGAAATACGGTCTTTAGAATGGAAAAACCCGTTTAAAAAACGCTTGTTTTGGGCTGGCTGTGTTGAAAAAGTCAAAAAAGCCAGGCCAACCTAAAACAACGCAAAAAAAAAGAAGAAGCAAAAAATGACGCGACCCGGCGTAAGGAAGAAAAAAACGGAAACCAATGAGCCGGCCAATAAAAAAACAACGTAAACAAAACCGTTTTGCCTTTTGCCGCTGCAAGCGTTTTGTCAAAGCGGCCTGAACGCGCGTCACTTCGCGCCCTTTTTGGTTTTTGCCTCTTTTTTTTTGTTTTCGCCAACCCTTTTTTTTCTTTCCGCTTGACTTTCAACAAAGCCGTTTGGGCCATTTTACCGTTCGAGAAACTGCCCGGTGGGGTTCGGAATGGTGTTTTCCAAGATGGCCATGGTGGCGCGTGAGTCAGGAAAACCCTGCGTTGTAGGCACAAAACACCCGGCGCAATTGGTTCAATCGGGCCAAAAGATCGAGGTGGATGGCGCGTCAGGGACGGTTTCGCGCGTGAAGTGAACTGGTTTTGAGGCACTACAAACCGCTGACTTTTCCCAACTTCACGCCCGACAACAAATAGGCATCGGCGTTGCGGCACGCGGCTTTTGTCAGAAAGCGCACGAGGTGGTGGTCCGGATCGAATTCGCGTCCGCCCACCAAGTCGCCAAAGTGGGGGAAAAGGACGAACTTCTTTCCGCTTTGTTGGCCGATGATCCAGACTTTTTGGCTGGACGCATGCTTTGCGTCGCCGATTTTGGCCAAGGCGTGTTCGTGGCCGAAGCAGATGGTTTTTACCGTTTTGAGGAGCTTCGCATCGGGCATAGCGTGTCCGTGCAGCACCAAGGTGTCTTCGTACAGGATGCCTTCCGGCGGTGCCACGAGGATTCCGGTGCAGTTTTCGATGGACGAGTCGTGGTTTCCTTTGCACACGATGATTTTTTGGGCTTTTAGCAATCGGAAGAAGGCATTAAGCATGCGTTTTTCAGTGTCCTTCATGCCGTACACGTCGTGCTTCAAATCGCCCAGGAAGATGACGGTTTTCGTCTTGGTCTTTTTGAGCAAGGCGTTGATGCGTTCGGCCACTTTCTTGTACTGCAAAGGCAGGTTGTAGCCTTTGCGCTGGAGTTCGTATTCGATGCCCAAATGCACGTCACCAATGACGAGGGCGTCGCCAAGTAAGGCAGCGGGTTGGTCGTAGATGAATTTCAAATCCATGGGTTTTGTCTTGACGTGGACGGCATTTATTTACGGTGAGTGGTATCTTTTTGTAAAGACGCTTGTTTGAGGGTTTTGGTTCGCATGATTTGGATTGATTTGACGATGCCGCTTTCGGAAAAGACGCCCGTGTTTCCAGGTGCCCCTCCGTCCGAATTCCGGTCCGTTGCGACGGTTGCCCAAGACGGTTGGAACGAATTACGTCTCGCTTTCAACGCCCACTTCGGCACGCACCTCGACGCGCCCTACCACCTGCTGGACGACGGCAAGAAGCTTTCCGACTACCCGGTGGACCGCTTCGTGGGTTCCGCGGTGGTCATCGACGTGCGCGGGCAGAAGGAAATCCGTGTCAATTCCAGCGACTTGGCCGTGGCAGGTGTCAAACCCGGGGATTTCGTCTTCTTCCTCACAGGCCACTCCGACGGCGCATTCAAACCCGGCTACTTTGAGGACAACCCGGTCATCCCGTTGGACACGGCGCAGGCCCTTGTGGACGCCGACGTGTCGTTGGTGGGTTTGGATTCGTTCACGCCGGACAACGAGCCTTACGACGTCCACAAACTACTTTTTCGGCACGACGTGCTGATTTTGGAGAACTTGGTGGACTTGGCGCAACTTGCGGGAAAGCGAGTTGATGTAGTCGTGGCGCCGCTTCACATTCTGAATGGGGATGGCGCGCCGTGCCGCGTTTTTGCAAAACCAATTTAGCGCGCTGTATTTTTTTCGTCCGTTGGACTTTCAAATCCTGAAATCCATACTGAAAACGCCATGACTACGGAATAAGCCAAAGCAAGCATGGCCAAATCCGGAGGAACCGCTTGGTGGTTCAGGCCGAAGTAGCCCCAGATGCCACCCATCGTGCCGGACCATTCGGCGATGATGGCGAATAGCGACGTGAACGCGTACAATGCGAACGGTTGTCGGATTGCAAGGCCCAAGGCGTAAAGTCCCGCGATGGCGATAAGCGTGGTCAGGCCCAGCGTGTGGTTGAAAAACGACGCGGCCACGATTACGACCGTGATTCCGGCGAACGACGCGTTGAAGCTGATTTTTTCCGCTGCCGGTTTTAACTGAATGAACCACCAGCCCAAGATGGCCCAGCCTAGGCTGATCCACAACGGCGAGCCCACGGCACCAAAATAGGTGTAGGCGCCGGAGGCGACGTTGGCGGTCTCAAAAATCCCGGAAAAAAGTGCCAACGTGATCATCAAGCGGCGAAGTTTCAAATCTGCTTTTTGGATGACCAAGTATAGGAACAGCGCGCCTAAAAGCACGTTGGCGCCGTCGTGGCCGAACCTTTGCACCACTAAGATGGTCATTGGCACGAACAACAGGGGCCACAACTTGGGCACAATGGAAATCAAAGCATCGGCGTTGGCTTGGGTCGGTACGTTTTTGTGTTTGGCTGGCATGACGGGGGGTTGCCTCTTTTTTTTTGTCGGACTGGCTTTGGCCGGCTCTTTATTTCTTTTTTTGGGTTGATGCGACGCCGGTGGTCTTTTTGACTTTTTCATTTTTTCTTTTTTGTTCGGGCCGAAGTGTTGTTGGTTTTTCCTCAATCAATGAATACCGTCTTGGCCGGAGGAAAGCCGTTGAAGTTGGACGCCATGCCGGACGTGTACGCGCCCATGTTGGGACTCATGATGAGCTCCCCAAGTTCCAGTTCGGGCAGCCAGATGCTTTTGGCGATGACGTCGAACGAATCGCACGTGGGACCGGCGAGGACCGAGCGGAGCTTGCGGCCCTTGCTTTGGGGGATGAAGTCGAACTTCCAATCCGACGCGTGCATGTCGCTGTACGAATGGTAGTAGCCGTCGTCGACGTAGTACCAGATGACGCCCTTGCGCTTGGATAAGCCGATGACGCGCATGATCAAGACGGCTGCGTCGCCGATGATGAAGCGTCCGGGTTCGGCGATGATCTTGATGTGTTCGGGCACGTATTGCTCGATGCCGGCGTTGACTTCCGTGATGATTTGCTTGGCGTCGAATCCGTTGCCCATGTCCGTCTTTTTGTGGCCGTAGCGCACGGGAAAGCCGCCGCCAATGTCCAAAATCTGCAAATCGATGCCGTTTTTCTTGGCTTCCTTGAACACTTTCATCGCGCTTTGGATGGCTTGGATGTAGCCGTCCGAGCGCGTCACCTGGCAGCCGACGTTGAAACAGATGCCGACGGGGTCCAGGCCCAGCTTCTTGGCTTTTTTCAACAGGCGTATGGCGTCCTTGGATTGGGCGCCAAACTTGGTGGATAATTTGTAGTACGCGTCGTCGCCGCTTGCAGCAAGGCGGAGTAAAACGTCGCTTTCCGGGGCGTAACGCGCCATCTTCTGCAGTTCGACGTCGTTGTCGAAGACGAATTTTTCGACGCCGACGTTGTACGCCCGCACCAAGTCGGGGATGGATTTGACGGGGTTGGCGTAGATCATGTTGGTCGAGTCGACCTCGATGTCCAGCAGCATCTTGATTTCGTTGTACGACGCGACGTCGAAGTCCGAGCCTTCCTCGCGCAGGATGTTCAAGATGCCTTTGTGGGGGTTGGCCTTCATGGCGTAATGGATTTCGGCCCGCGGCATCGCTTTTTTTAGCGTGTGGTAGTTCTGGCGGATGCGCGACTTGCTGATGACCATCAAGGGCGAGTCGTGTTGCGCGACGAGTTTTTTGGCTTGTCTAAAATCAATCAGCATGTACGGCGGTTAATCACTTCCCCACGTTGTCAATCTGAAAAACTTGATTTTTTTTCTTTTTTTCTCCCGGAACAAAAGACGGCGGTTGCGCTTTTAAAACTGCTTCTTGGGGTTGAAAACGATGAGGCCATGTGGGTGGTTTAACCCGCATTTCATTGGTACTATAGTTGCTCTTCCAGTTGCTTTCGAAATGCCTCAAGCCCGTTATGATCCGTAGACAATAAGGTGAGTTTGATTGACATTTTGCCTTTTTTCGCGGCAGTTGCCGTTTGCAGGGACCAGCCGTTAGCGCCTGCTTTGTTTATGTGTTCTTTGACCGCGCGTAAAATGTTTGTGGGAATCAATGACGTTGGAATGAATTCATCATGGGCAAGCAATATGTGTACGCCGTGATACTGGTGACCCTGAGGCAACCGGATTTCATCCGGATCCAATTCGGCATCGACTCTTGGTGAAACGATCGCATTGCATCCCTTTTCCTTTTCAGCCAGCAACTGTTTCATTATGGCATTTTTGAATCCACGAACCGCGGGGTGCTCTATTTCCATGATGTTGACCTTTTTTTGAATTTTTTATTGTTTTTTCTTGAACGCGATGGGCATTTCCAAAATCTTTTCCGCTTTCGGAAGCATTTTTTTCTTTTTCTCCTGGTGTTTCTTGTAAATTTCCTGGATGTGCGCAAGACGGATGCCTTTGCACTCGCCGCACAAAAGCTTCCCGGAACGACAGTCCGTTTCCATCTCTTTGAGGTCTTTGTCGTCGTCGTAGAAGTGGTACTGCATCAGTTCGAACACGACGCACTTTTCCGGCTCGGCACCCAGGCGGCGTTGTTCTTCCGCCGTGGCGCGGCCGCCCGTCAAGGTGTTGGCGATTTTCTTCTTCAAAAGTTCCGGCGTATCGTTCAGCGTCATGACGCCCAAGGGGTCGCGTTTGGACATTTTTGTTTCTCCGTTGAGCGCGCGGAAGAACTTGTGGAACGTGGCGGCCGGGGTGATGAACCCGAATTCCTCCTTGAACTTCTCGGCCAAGTCGCGCGTGAGGCGGATGTGGGGGTCCTGGTCGATCCCGACGGGCACCAGCATGTGTTTGGGTCCGTCAAAGGCCTCAAGTTGGGGTGCCATGATGTCACCCGCTTGGGTTAGGACTGCGAGGTACAAGGCTAGGTTTTGGTGGCCGTAGAGAGCTTCGAGGGTGTTGAGCGTGGTTTTTCGAGCAAAAATGTTGGCCAAATTCGCGACGTGCATGTTTTGCGATTGCTTGTAGAAAAACGTGTTATCCGCATCCAGGCCCAACGCCAGCAAGTCGGCGACGTTGTCGACGGCGTTTTGGTGGCTCTCGTCGAACGACAGGCCGTTGTCGGCGTACGCTTCCACGTCGGCAATGGCGTAAAAGACGCGGGTGCCGAACTGCTTTTGCAAATGGATGATTTGTTCGGCCGTCATGCGCGAACCCAAGTGGAAAACGCTTGACGGCTTGATGCCGGTAATCACGCCGGTTTTCTTGCCCGCATCCGCTGCTGCAACAAATTTGTCCAAATCGCGGTGCGCAAAGACGATGCCTCTGCGGTATAAGCGGGGTTGGCCCAGTTTTTTGACCAACGCGGGACTCATGTGCTGCAATCCGAATTCGTTGAACAAGTAATCGTAGTCGGTAACGAGTTGGTTGGACCACGGGTCGAGTTCTTTTTTCATGGTTGAATCTTAATCCGGCCGGGTTGTTTAAACTTCCTTTTTCTTGGGCTGTTTGATTGGTTTTGGACCAACTTTTTGGGCTTTAGCATCGGCAAGTCGACTTTCGATTTCCAGCATCTTTCGCTCCAGCTTCTCCCTCTCCGCTGCCGCGTTGGGGTTCTCATTCTGGATGGTTTCGAACAGCGCGTCCGAGTCGTCCTTCACCAGATCGCGTAACCGCACGAGAGCGTCGTAGGTTGCCAGTTTGAACGGGGCTTTCGGCAAGTCCAATTCTTTGGCCGCGCGTCCCATGAGGTGGGCAACGGCTTGCGTGCGGGCCATCCATTGGTCGTGCTCATTGGGCGTCATTTCGATTACGTGTAGTCCCAATACGGTCAGTAACGCCGTCATTTTTTTCACCGTTTTTTTTTCCGCGCGAACCGGGCAGACAATGATATCCAGTCCCTTAAGGCCGTCTTTGCCGCTTTGGGGCCCGAACAGCGGATGGGTTCCGATGAGCTGGACGGTTTTGGGCATGGCGGCTTGCATCAAGGCGGCGGGCCTTTCCTTGACCGACGCGACGTCTAGGATAATGGCGTTGGGTTTGATGTGGGCTTTGATGTCAGTCAAAACCGATTGCATCTGCTGGACCGGAACGGCCAGGATGACGACGTCGCAGCTTGCCGTTTGGGTTAGTGAGCCGGCTTTCACGCCTATTTTTTTGGCCGCGGCTTTGACGTCTTGCGCGTCGCTGACGGTGACATCAAACTGACCATTGAGGTGGCCGGCGGTGAATTGGCCAAAGTTTCCGAATCCGATGATGCCGATGGTTTTCATTGGCTTCTTGAGGAAGTGACCGCCTTTTTAGGTTGCTTTTTTTACCGTTCCGGCCGTCGCGTCCACTTCAACCATTTGGCCGTCTTTGACCCATTGCGTGCCCACTTTCGTGCCGATGACGCAGGGGATGTTCAACTCGCGAGAGACGATGGCCGCATGGCACGTCACGCCTCCCCGATCGGTCACGATGGCAGAGGCCCGACGGATGGCGGCCATTAGTTCGGGCGCCGTTGCATATGAGAAAAGCACGTCGCCGTCCTTGAGTTTGTCCATGTCCTTTTCGGTGTTGATGATTGTTGCCCTGCCAATTGCTTTTCCGGGACACGCACATTGGCCGCTCAGCCTTTCAAGTCCAGTGACGTCCGTCTTGGGCAATGATTTTTCCACGGCCCGGCCTTCGCTTTCCGAGAGCACCCGGGTGCGGCCGTCGACGTGTTCATACACGGCGAATTTTCCGCGCCAATCCAGGTCCGGCACGTCGCCTTTCACTAAAGCGGCTTCCGTTTCCGCCGGCGTGAGCAGTCGCACCTGGCTGATGGACAAGCCCAAGCGGCGGGCCATTTCGGCTAAAGTGGCGTGGTAATGGAAGTGGGCGTGCGTGAAGTTCTCCTTGCGTTGGTACTTCGTCTGCGCGAAACCTGATATGGTCCGCGTCAACTGCCGGAGGCTTTCGTCGAACCCGTATTCGTCCATCAACGCTTCGCGCTTTTGTTTTACGGCTTCGGGGCGCGCCGCAATCTCGTCCAGTTCGCGGAGGATTTCCGCAGCCGGCTTTGCGCACAATCCGTCTAACTCCTTTTGCAAGGCCTCTTTCGTCCACGCCGGGCCGATGAACATGTACGGGACCCAGGACCATTTGGTGTAGGCTTCGTCCAATTCCGGGCGGCAATCCGCCTTGCCTTGCGCCTTTTCCAATGCGATTTTGAGCAGGTCCATTCGCTGCAGCATGGGTGCCGACGTCGCAACCGGCGCCAAGAGGTCGGCCACGGCCGCAAAGTTGCCTTCGCCCACCTTGTCTTTGACCGTTTCGTAATAGGCCTGGGAGAGCGCGCCTTCGTTGCTTTCCGCAAGGATGGGCAATACGCCGTACCGGAACTTCTCGTCGGTCTGCCGCACGAACGTCTCGTGGAACGATGCCAACGTCGCATCGTCGGCTGATTTGGCCAATGCCGCGTTCTTGCGCGTGGTTTCCAACAGGGTGAGCGATGCTTCCATCATGCGCCCATTGAAGTTGTCGGCCCATGCCGGGTCCTTCAGGATGCGTGCGACCATCTGCCGCACGATGGCATCCAGTTCGCTTTTCGGCGTGACGATTAGCGCGTGGTCCTTGTCGTAAACGATGTCGTGGGTCTTGGTGAATCGGACGCCCAGCGTCTCGTCCATGCCGCGCGTGATGCATCGGTTGACGCCGACGCACGTCAGGGGCGAGAAGTTATGCTCGTCATACCAGACGGTCCATCCGGCGTCAAGGTTCGGTTTTTTCATTTGGCATTCTCGTCCATGGCCGCGCGCACTTTTTCAAGGGCGGGCTTAAGCGTGACTTCCGGATGTGACAAGGAAATGCGGATCCATTCGTCGTAGCCTCCGAAATTCGCGCCCGGAACGATGGCGACGCCTTTTTCCAATGCGCTTTCCGCCACTTTGTTTCCGTCGCCGCCGGCTCTATGGCCTCCGTTTTGTTTTCCGGGACACTTGAGGAACATGTAGAATCCGGCGTCGGGTTTGACGTACTCGATGCCGGAAAAGATTTTTTCAGCGAGTTTCAACCTGCCGGCACAGGCGTCGCGCGTGGCCTTTGTGAGTGATTTTCGATTCTCCAATCCGGAAAGCATCGCGGCTTGAGTGAACAGCGGCACGTTGGTGAAGGTGATTTGGTTGAGTTCGACCAGTTTCTTGGTCAGTTCCTCCGACGCCACGAGGTAGCCGGCACGCCAGCCGCTCATGCAGTACGCCTTGCTGAACGTGTTCGTCACGTTGACGTATTCGACGTATTTCGTAAGGTTGTTGTGTTGGAATGAAAGGTCGCGGTAGGCCTCGTCGACCAACACCTGGATTTTCTTGTCTTGGGCGTATTCGTACACGGCGCGCAGCGTCTCGGGTTTGTATTCCGTGGACGTCGGGTTCAGCGGGCTGTTGATGATGATGAGTTTGGTCTTTTGGTTGACCGTTTCGAACAAGTCGTCCAGCTGGAAGTTCCATCGGTCTTCCGCCTCGGTTTTGACGAGTTTGCATGAGCCGCCTAGGTTCTTGGCGATGAGTTCGAACGCGCTCCAGAACGGTCCGGGAGTGACGATGTTGTCGCCGGGTTGCAGCAGGATTTTCATCAAGCCGTAGATGGCCCACTTCGAGCCGGGCGTGACGGTGGTGTTTTTGACTTCGGTTTGGTGCATGGAGGCGATTTTTTCCAACAGCTTCTTTTCGCCTTGGCCCGATGCGTAGAACGTCTTGCCGTCAGCAATGGCCTTTTCTGCGGCTTGGACCAGTAGGGGCGGGGTCGGCAATCCGGGGTTTCCGATGTTCAACTTGACGATGGGGTTGCCTTGTTTTTCCAGTTCGAAGATGCGCTCGGATAGCTTGTAGAGTGACATGTACTAACCCACCGTTTGGAGTTTAGTCAAGTTGGTTTTTCAAGGTTTTGGGACGTCGGAGGAACCGGTCTCAAGCCGGTTGAGTGTCTTTTTGCCGGATTCCGCTTTTGCCCGACTCCGTAATCCGGTCCGAGTCCAGGATCTCGCCATCCAACGTGATTTTCTGGCCGCGGTTTTGGACGCATTCGCCCATTGCCGCCTCGGTCTCGCGGGACTTGTACCGGATGGTGACGGTCGTGACGTTCATGGCGTCGAACTCTTGTTTGGAAAGCCCGGAGCCCTTCACGAACTGCTCGTATTTGGCCCAAGGGACGCGGACTTGGTACGTGCCGTTGACCCGCCCGCTTTCGCCGTAGATGGTTGCGTTGTTGATGAGCAAAAGGAAGCTTGAGCCGATGGCGCAGGCAAACGGCAACTGTTCGGAATTCTTTTCATCCAGATACTGCCACGCTTCAATGGAGGCCTCTTTCGTTATCGGGTTGTACGATAGCGTGGCGGAGAACTTTTCGTTGGTATCCAAAGTACCCTTGATTACGGATCCGGCGGCCGAACCGGGGGTCCGATCCGTGCCGGGCGCTTGGCTTGGTGACGTGCAGCCGACCAGTAACAGGGCGGCAATCAGAACGATGAGACCAAGCTTGGAGTAGTTCAATAAAATCCCCTCGTTTTTTAAATTTGGTTTGTTCAAATGTCTCAATATCGGATGATTTGCTTTTCATTATATCCGATACGCCGTATTATTTCGCCTTCGGATAGCTTCCCAGCACTTTGAGCATCAAGGTATCGGGCTTGATGTGTTCGAGGACGCCTTTGGCGGGGGCGTGGAATGCCGAGCCTTCGAAGTCGAGGTAAAAGACGTACTCCCATGGCGTGGTTTTAGTGGGGCGGGATTCCAATTTGGTGAGGTTGATCTGGCTTTCGGCAAAGGCTTTCAATACGCGGAACAAGGCGCCGGGCTTGTGTTGCGTGCTGAACACGATGGACGTCTTGAAGTCCGGTTTTGGTGTTGGGGCAGTCCGGCTGATGAGGATGAAGCGCGTATAGTTGTTGCGGTTGTCCTCCACGCCTTCCTGCAGGATGGACAAGCCGTAGTGCTCGGCGGCTTTGCGTGAGGCGATGACGGCGGCGCCTTTCGGGATTTTTCCGGCGGCGAGGTCTTTCGCTGCGCCGGCCGTGTCGTAGTATTGGACGGCTTGCAGGCCTTTTTCGTGCAGGAAGTCGCGGCATTGGGCGAGAGCTTGGGGGTGGGAGTAAACTTTGAGGCCTTTTTCGAGCTTCGTGCTTTTTTGGGCCAATAGGTAATGCCGCACGCGGAGGAACTTCTCGCCCGCAATGGTGAGTTGAGAATTCAAGAGCAGGTCGTACGTCGAGTTGATGCTTCCTTCCGTGCTGTTTTCGAGTGGCACCAATCCGGCGTCCACGGTGCCGTTTTGTACGGATTCAAAGACGTCGGCAAATTCCTTGCATGGAACGGGTTGGGCGTTTGGCCAGGCGGCGCTTAAGGCTTCTTCGCTGTACGCGCCGCGTTCGCCTTGGAATGCGATAGTGGTGAGGTTGAGTTGGGCCGTTTGCAAGGCGGCATGGTCCATGATTTGGCGGCTTTTGGAGGCGGCCATGATTTCTTCGAATACGCGCAACGCGATGGCCGTATCCAGGCCTTCACGCTTGGCAACGGTTTCCACATGTTGTAACACGCTTTTTTCGCGGCTGGAGTCTTCCACGCTTTTGCCTTGTGCCTGCTTTCCAGCCCGGGTTTGGCGGGCCAGGTGCATGCGTTGCGCCAGGAGCCGGGTAATCTGTCCGTCGATGGCGTCGATTTGTTCACGCGTGTGGTTGAGGCGATCGTTTTGGTTTGCGGGAGCTGCTGTTTCGTTCGCGTTGGCTTGTTTTTCTTTTTTTCCGGAAATTTCGTTTTGGTGCCTGCGGCTTCCGTTTTCCTTGTCTTTCACGTCTTTGGTTTTGTTTGGATTGTTGTTTTCGGCCATTTATTTCAGCACCCTCGGGATCTTCTGACGCCAGAACCGCAGGGGGGCGCGTCGCCCCTTCAGTTTCATGGTCTTTCGGATTCCCCCTTTTGTGATGCCATTTGCTTTCATTTTTTCAACACCTTTGGAATCTTTTGCGCTTGCAGCATCAAGTCGGCCAACGCCAATGCGGCGGCGGCTTCGACGATGGGCACAGCGCGCAACGCGACGCAGGGGTCGTGCCGGCCGGTGACGTTGAGTTCGGCTTGCGCTTTGGTTTTGGTGTTGAGCGTCACTTGGGTTTTTTTGATGCTGGATGTGGGCTTGAATGCGACGCGGAAGACCAAGGGCATGCCGGTGGTGATGCCGCCCAGGGTTCCGCCGGAGTGGTTCGTCGTGGTTACGATTTTGCCGTTTTCGTCCTGCTCGTACGTGTCGTTATGCTCGCTTCCGCGCATGGCCGCGGCGGCAAAGCCCGAACCGAATTCGACGCCTTTGGCAGCGGGAATGGCTAAGCAGTAGGCGCCGATGAGGCTTTCGACCGATTGTGCGCGCGGCTCGCCCACGCCCGCTGGGAGGTTCAGCACGCGGCATTCGATGACGGCGCCCAACGAGTCGCCGGCTTTGAGGGCTTCCTGGAGGCTTTTCTCGAAGCGTTTTTCCATCGCTGGGTCGGCACAGCGCAGCGCACTGTCGGGTACGTTCGTGCGGAGGTCGTCGTCCGACGCGTTGTCCACCTTCAGGCCGCCCAGTTGTTGGACGTGGCCCAGGATTTCGATTCCTTCCGTCTTGAGGAGTTTTCGGGCGACGGCGCTTGCGGCGACCAGGGGCGCGGTCAGGCGGGCGGAGAACGGTCCGGAGCCACGGTAATCGTTGTAGCCGCCGTATTTTTCGTGGGCGGTAAAGTCGGCGTGTCCAGGACGCGGCGTTTCCCGCAGTTTTTCGTACGAAGCGGATTGGACGTCTTGGTTGTCGATCCAAAGCAGGATGGGCGCGCCCGTCGTCTTGCCGTTGAACACGCCGGTCTTGATGTGGACTTGGTCTTTCTCTCTGCGGGCCGTAGTGAGTTTCTGTCCGGGCTTGCGTTTGTCCAATTCGGCCTGGATGTCATCTTCCGAAAGCGGCAAGCCAGCAGGGCAGCCTTGGATGATGGCGCCAACGCCCAAACCGTGGGATTCGCCAGCCAATTGGACTTCGAAGAGTTTTCCGTAATGTTGGTTCATGTTTTTCCCCCCAATGCGCGAAAATCGTGGTAGAATGACGGGTACGATTTGGCCACGCAGTCCGCGTTGTCGATCACGGATGGTCCATTGGCGTTGGCGGCCGCAATACTGAGCGCCATGGCGATGCGGTGGTCGTCGTGGCTGTCCAAGGTGGCTCCAGAAAGCGGGCTTTTCTGGATGATGAGTTCGTCCGGTTTTTCTTCAATCACCGCACCCATTTTCTTCAATTCGGTTGCCATGGCTGAAATACGGTCGCTTTCTTTGAGCCGCAGGCGGGCCGCGTTGTGGATGCGTGTGCGTCCTTCGGCAAAACAGCCCAGCACGGCGATGATGGGTACCAAATCCGGGCATTGCGACACGTCGATGTCGATTCCATGAAGCGTGGTTTTTTGTACGCGCACGCCGTTTCCGGAAATGATTCCGGCACCCATTTTTTGGAGGATGTCCGCGATGGCGTAATCGGCTTGCGTCTGGGGGCGGATGGCGGTTTCAAGCGTCATGGAATACTTTTCGATTTGCTCGGTCGAATAGGCCATTTCCACGTTTTCCACGCGGATGTCGCCACCGATTGCTCCTGCGGCAAGCCAGAAAGCGGCGGAGGACCAATCCGACGGCACGGCAAAGTCGCGTGCTTGATAGGCTTGTGGCTCAACGGTGAATGCGGTGGCTTGGTTGGTTTGGTTTTTTTCCACGCCGACTTGCACGCCGAAATGCGCCATGACTTCGATGGTCAAATCGACGTACGGCGCGGATTGCAGGGGGCCGCTCAATTGGATGCGGCTGGCTTTTTGGCAAAGCGGCAATGCCATCAGTAGGCCGGAGACGAATTGGGAGCTGACGTTTCCGGGAAGCGTGCAGGTGCCCCCGGTTAGACCGGGCATCGTCGTGACCGGTGCCAATCCGTCGGTGGTTTGCACGTGCGCGCCGAGTTGTTGGAGAGCATCGGCGAGGGGTTGGATTGGGCGTTGCAACAAGCGGCCGGTGCCGGTCAGCGCGTTTTTGGTCTGGCCTAGGCAGGCCAATGGCAGTAAGAAGCGCAACGTGGATCCGGATTCGCCGCAAAAAAGCGTGCCGCCGGTCTTGAACAATCCGCTTCCGTTGACGGTTTCGCCGTCAAAGCGGGCACCGAGGACTCTGAGCGCCGCTGCGGTAGCCATCGTGTCGTCGGAAATGAGGGCGTTGGATATGCGGCAAGATTTTCCGGACAAGGCGGCGCAGATTAGCGCGCGGTGTGTGATGCTCTTGGATGCCGGCACTTTGAGCGAGCCTTGCAATGCCGAGGGCTCGATGCGGATGGTTTTGCCTTCGAGTTGGCCGATGGCGGACAAGACGCGGTCGCGCAAGGCGGATTTGGCCGTCATTCGGAGTTGTTCGTTGATTTCGTCCACGATTTGTTCCACGGCCTTGCCGTCCACTTTGATGTGCACTTCGGCTTGCTCGTAGAGCGGGCGGCGGTTTTCGATGAGCCTTTGGATGACGACGGCGCGTTCCGGGTGGTTGAGCAGGGGTCGGTTTGGTTCGTGTTGCGTGCGGCCGTGCGCTTCCTCCGCTGAGACGTCGAGCCACACGGTGCGGCCCATTTTCTTGATGAGTTGGACGTTGACGTCGCTCAAGACGATGCCGCCGCCTGTGGAAATGACGGTGTTGTCCAATTGTTGTTCCGCCCATTTTTGCAGCAAGGCCGATTCTTTTTCGCGGAAAACGGTTTCGCCTTGTTCTTGGAAAATTTGTGCGATGTTTTTTCCTTCCTGGCTTTCCAACTCGGCGTCCAAATCCACGAACGCCATCTGGCGGGATGCGGCCAGCGACTTGCCGACGGTGGTCTTGCCGGATCCCATGATGCCGATGAGGAGGATGTTCATTGGGAAAGCACCATGATGTCGACGTCTTTAACTCCGTCGGGATAGGCATACCATTTCGGCAGCACGGCCACGCGTTTGAAACCGAGACTTTCATACAACCGGATGGCGGGCGTGTTCCCGGCCACCACCTTGAGCCAGATGTTTTTAGGCTTGTGCCGTTGGGCATCTTGAATGCAGGCGTTGAACAGTTCGCGCCCAAGGCCGTGGCCGCGGTGATGCTGGGCGATGGTGATGCCGACGATGACGTTGCCGGATTCGCGTTGATCTCCTTTTTCCCAATGCGAGATGCCAATAGGTTTGCCATTTTCTTCGGCAATGAAAAGCCCTGCGTTGCCATGTTGGCTGTCGTAGAATATCTTTTGAAGCCACGCTTTTTCATCGTCAGCCGAAACAGGCGTGTCCAAGTGGATGAATGCGTTTTCCGCAATTATTTCGTTGATGTACTCGGCGAATGTCTGGGCGTTCTCGTCTTGGTGAAGCTTGCGGATGGTGACGGTCATATTTTTTTCGACCTGTCTGACTCGTTGGTCTTGAATGCGTTTTCGAGGGCTTTTTCCATGACGTCCATGGGCGCTTTTTTTCCCGTCCAGCGCTCGAAGCTCAAACGGCCTTGGTAGAGCAGCATCTGGAGGCCGGGAACGGTAATGCAGCCGGCTTTTTTGGCATTGGTTATGAGTTTCGTGTCTTTTTTCTTGTACACTGCGTCCATCACGGTCAAATCCGCACGCAGCAGCTTTGCGGGTACGATAGTGGCGTTGTCATGCATGCCCACGGGCGTGACGTGGCATAGCGTGGTGGCTTTTTTGACTTCGGCGTCCAGTCGGTCCAGCCCGCCGCTTTTGGCCTTCAGGCCGGCTTTGCGGATTTTGTCCGCTAATTCCGAAGCTTTAGACGCGTCGCGGTTGAGGATGGTCAGGTCCGAGCCGTCTTTGGCCAACGCGTAGGCAATGGCGCGACCCGCTCCTCCGGCACCCAATACGACGGCGTGGCTGGTGTCGGCGTGGACGGCTTTGAGCGCGTCGAGGGTCCCGGGCCCGTCGGTGTTGTAGCCGTACAGCGTTCCGTCGATGTCCACCGTGTTGACCGCTTGGCAAAAATCGGCAAACTCGTCAATTTCATCAACGAGGTTGCAGAGCGCTTTTTTGTGGGGCATGGTGGCGTTGAATCCGCGGAAGCCCAGCGCCTGCATGCCGCGGACCGCCGCTTCAAGGTCGTTTTTCTTGACGTGGAGCGCGACGTAGAGGTAGTCCAAACCCAAGGCCTCGAACGAGGCGTTGCGCATGATTGGGGAAAGCGAATGCTGCACGGGGTCGCCGATGATGGCCAACAACTTGGTTTTGGCGGTGATCATGATTTTTTTCCATTTATTTTTTTCATTTATTTTGAGTTACATTTTTTCAGTTGTCTTCTTCCTTTTTTTGGGTTTGTATTTTTTGTTGCGTTTTTTCCCCGATCTTTTTTTCTTCTTTTTCTTTCGTGATTTCCGCCAGGCGTTTTTTCATTTCTTCCACGGTCAGCTGTCCGGGCGACGTGGCGTCTTGTCCCTTGGCGTAGCCGAACGGCGCGCCGAGCTTGAGGGACAAGATGCGCGTGTGCGCCGCTTTTTCGCCCAAGCCGAATGCCGCGACTTTTCCAGGATAGCGGCGGACTAAGTCCAGCAATGCGGTGATGTCGGCTTCATTTTGGGTAAGACAGACGATCTTGGCGTAGTCCGATTCCTCGAGGGCTTGGCGCACCATCTCGTCGAGTTTTTCGGCCGGCGGCGTCCGCTTGAAGTTGTGATACGACGAGATGACGAGGACGCCTTGTTCGTGCGCCGCCTTGATCAGCTTTCGCCGGAAGAGGCGGGGGGATGCCAATTCGATGTCAACGGCCCACGGCTTGGCGAAGATGGCGGAATGGATGTCTTCGAAGCGCTGGGTGTCCGTCTGCGCCTTGAGCCCGCCTTCGGCGTGCCGCCGGTCCGTCATGATAATTTTGCGCAATGGGGCTAGTTGCTTGAGTTCGTTCGGGTTGACTTGGTCCAACGCGTCCAGGCGCAGCTCAACCGCGTCGCCTTGCGCGTATTGGATTTGTTCTTTCGCTTCTTGCACCGTTTTGGCGGCGATGGATACGATGATCATTCCGGTCATGTCAACACCTGTTCCAAGGCGGTTTGCGCCTCTTTTTCCGAAATCTCGACGATGCGGCATGAACCGACTTTTTCAAGCAGCGCCATACGCAGCTTCCCTTCCGAGCGTTTCTTGTCGCTGCGTACTTTTTCCATGACGGCATCGGCGTCGGCTTTTGCGTAGAGCGGCAATCCGGCGGTTTCCAACAACCGGTTTTGACGGGTAAGTCCACTTTTCTCCATCAAGCCTTTTTCGACGGACAACCAAGCGGCGGCGTGCATCCCTATGCTGATGGCGTATCCATGCGGCATTCCGGTCACCGTTTCGATACCGTGACCTATGGTGTGGCCGTAGTTGAGCTTCATGCGTTCGGACGCCTCGCGCTCGTCTTGCGCAACGATGGCGCTTTTGAGTTGCACGCTTTGCTGCACGATGTGCTGCAGGGCTGCTGGTTTTTTGGCGCGGATCGTTCCGACGTTTTGTTCGACGTAGTGGAAGAAATCCTCGTCAAGGATCAAACCGTATTTGACGACTTCGGCCAAACCGTTGGTGATTTGTTCTGCCGGCAGGCTTTGAAGGGTGTCGATGTCGTCCACCACCAATCGGGGTTGGTAGAACGCGCCGACCATGTTCTTCGTCGCGCCCAGGTTCACCGCCACTTTGCCGCCGATGCTGGAATCCACCTGCGAAAGCAGCGTCGTCGGTACGTGGACCAACGGCAGGCCGCGCAAATACGTCGCGGCAAAGAATCCGGCGGCGTCTCCGACGCATCCGCCCCCTACGGCATAGACTGCGTCGGAGCGCTCAAGCCGGGCGTCCAGGGCCAAGGTGTAGAGTTTTTCGATTTGGTCCAAGCTTTTCGCTTTTTCACCGTCCGGCATGCGGATGACGTGGGCGTTGGCGTCCGTTTTTTTCTGCACGCTTTCGGCCACGGCTTGCGCATATTTTTTGGACGCGTCCGTATGGAGGATGAAGGCACGCCGGCTGGCAGGGGCGTAGTCCGCCGTTTTGCCCAATACATTTTTACCCAAGAGTACGGGGTGTCGGCCCAAATCCAAAAGCAAGTCTGCCATTTTTTAAAATCAGTCCATAGTGCGGCCCACGGCACTTGCGATGGGCTTCAGCTCGTGCATGAGCTGGTCGAATTGGTCGAACGTCAGTTGTTGTGCGGCGTCGGACCACGCGCGTTCCGGGTCGGGGTGCGTTTCGATGATGAGCCCATCCGCTCCTACTGCCAAACCGGCTTTGGACAACGCCGGCACCAAACTGCGCTTTCCGGCCGGGTGGGACGGGTCCACGACAATGGGCAAGTGGGTCAATTGGCGTAACACTGGCACGGCGCCGACGTCCAACGTGAACCGGGTGGCCGTCTCGTAGGTACGGATGCCCCGCTCGCACAGGATGACGTCGTGGTTGCCGTAGGCCATGATGTACTCGGCGGCAAGCAACAGTTCCTTGATGGTGGCCGAGAGGCCGCGTTTGAGCAGCACGGGTTTGTCGGTTTTTCCCAACGCGCGCAGCAAGTCGTAGTTCTGCATGTTGCGCGCGCCGACTTGGTAGAAATCCACGTGGGCGAGCGTTTTTTCGATGGCGTGTTCGTCCATGACTTCCGTGCACAACGGCAGGCCCGTTTCGTCTTTTGCTTTTTTGAGCCACGGCAGTCCTTTTTCGGCGACGCCTTGGAAGTCGTACGGCGACGTTCGGGGCTTGTAGATGCACGCGCGCAGGACCTTGGCTCCGCTTTTCTTGACTGCCCGCGCGGTGCTCAAATATTGGTCTTCCGTCTCGACGCTGCAAGGACCTGCGATGACGGTGAAATGCGTTCCGCCGATTTTGACGCCGTCGCGCTCGATGATGGTGCCTTCGGGTTTGAATTCCTTGGCGACCAGCTTGTACGGATGCGTCAGGCGGACGGCTTTCTGCACGCCGTCGAACGCTTCCAACGTCTCCGGTTTGAGGGACGAGCTGTCGCCCGTGATGGCGATGTTGGCCTGAGTGCCTTCCTGCAAGACGGGGTTGAAGCCCCATTCCTGGAGGCGTTCGTAGACGTGTTGGACTTGTTCGGCGGTTGCGGAGGGTTCAAAGACGATGATCATGGGGGTTTGCACCTAGTTCATTCTTGGTTGTTTTGCGGCTTTTGTCTACTTATTCTTCTCTTTTTTCCATCTTGTTTTTGAATTCTCCAATTTGCACGCAATTTTTGGATTTTCCATTTTGCTGACGGTTTTTCTTTGGAAAGAACCCGCACGGCCTTGCGGCTGCAAACCGAAGAATGAAAACGTTTCAAAAAAGCTCTTTTTTCAGCTTGCGCGGGTTTTTCCCAAGTTATTGGTAATAGCCAAAGCTAAACGAAAAAGACCATTGCGGCTGTTTGGTTTTGCTTTGGTTCATGGGAACTAACCCTTTCGCTTTTCATGTTCTTCCCGACTCAACTTTTTAAACGTAATGATTCGGCCAAGCGGACCACCGCGTCCAACCCACCTTCGTCGTACGTTTGGACGATTTTGCTGCCCACGATGAAACCGGCCGCTCCCGCGTCTTGGATGGCGCGGGCGTGTAACGCGTTGGAAACGCCGAATCCGACGACCAACGGCTTTCCCGACGCTTTTGCCACCAGGCTTTCCACGTCAATAGCCGCCGATTCGCGCGCGCCCGTGACTCCCGTGATGGCGATGCCGTAGACGAAACCTTGTGCGGCTTTTGCAATGTTTTCGGCCCGCTTGGCGGTGGTCGTGGGCGTGACGAACAACGGCACTTCCAGTTTTCCGGCACAGGCGTCTTGGATGGGCGCGATTTCCTCCAGAGGCGCATCCGGCACGATGAGCGCGTCCGCACCTGCCGTGTGGGCGTCGGCCACGAAGCGGTCCAACCCGTACGCCAAGACGGGATTCAAATACGTCATGATCGCAATCGGCTTTTGGGTGGACGAACGGATGGCCCGGATGGCGTCGAAAGTTCGGCTGACTTTGAACCCGTTTTGAAGGGACTCGTGGGAGGCGTGCTGCAATACGGGTCCGTCGGCGACCGGGTCGGAAAAAGGGATTCCCAGTTCGAACCCGCTCGCATACGGCTCAAGCGTGCGTACGATTTCCAGGCTTTTTTCGAACGTGGGGTAGCCGAGGCAGACGTAGGGCAGGAATGCGAATTTCTTGGTTTTGAAAAGTTCGGAAAACTTCATGGCATTCACGACTGCGTTTTTTCACTTCTTTGTTTTTTTTTTCTTTTTTTGCAAGATTTTGAATGCTGCTTTACTTTTCTTTTTTCTTTCCGGGATTACGGATTTCTTTTTTGTTTTCTTTTTTCTCTTCTTGAAGTGCTTCCAACGCATGCGCGTCTTTGTCTCCCCGACCGCTCAAGTTGATGACAAGGATTTGGTCTTCCTTCATGTCGTTGGCCATCTTCAATCCGTGCGCCACGGCGTGCGCCGACTCCAACGCCGGAATGATGCCTTCGTGCAGCGACAGCTCCCTGAAACCGAATAAGGCATCTTCGTCATTGGCCGACACGTATTGTGCGATGCCGGATTCCTGGAAGAAGGCGTGTTCCGGACCGACGGCCGAATAGTCCAATCCCGCGGAAATACTGTGCGTTCCGGCCACTTGGCCGTCTTCGTCCTGCAGCACTTTGGTTTTCGCTCCATGCAGCACGCCGGTCTTTCCGTCACCGAGCGACGCCGCGCCGTACGCCTCCACGCCTATTTTTTTCACGGCCGCATCGTCTTTGAACGGGTAGAACATGCCCATAGCGTTGCTGCCGCCACCGACGCACGCCACCAGTGCATCCGGCAGGCGGCCTTCCAACTCGGTGATTTGGCGTTTGGTCTCATCCCCGATCACGCGTTGGAAGTCACGCACCATTTCCGGGTACGGGCTGGGGCCGACAACGGAGCCGATGAGATAGTAACTGTCCGGATTGGCGACGAAGTCGCGTAAGGCTTCGTTGATGGCGTCTTTGAGCGTCTTGGTCCCGGATTCAACGGGCCTGACCGTTGCCCCCAGCAGGCGCATGCGTTGCACGTTGAGGTTCTGCCTCACCACGTCGTCCGAGCCCATGTATACTACGCACTCCAGGCCCATCAAGGCGCAGACGGTGGCGCAGGCCACGCCGTGCTGTCCAGCTCCGGTTTCGGCGATGACGCGCGTCTTGCCCATAGCTTTGGCTAATAGGGCTTGCCCCAAGGCATTGTTGATCTTGTGCGAACCGGTGTGAAGCAGGTCTTCGCGTTTGAGGTAGATGCGGCAGCCGTATTTTTCGGACAGGTTCTTCGCGAAGTACAGCATCGACGGCCGTCCGGCGTATTCCCGCAGCAGCCGGCTGAATTCCGTTTGGAAACCTGAGTCTTTTTTGGCTGCATCGTAGGCCGCGGCTACCGCTTGCAGCGGGCTGACCAGGGTTTCCGGCACGAAGAGTCCGCCAAAGTTTCCAAAATACGTCATGCGTTTTCAAATCCTCGTCAATTCGTGCAAAGCGGCTTTGGGATTTTCCGCTTTGAGTAATCCCGTGCCAATCAGCACGCCGTTCAATCCCGCGGCGCGCGCCAGGTCCACATCCTCGCGGCTTTGGAAGCCGCTTTCGGCAATGATGGGCTTTTTGGCATGCGTCGCATCCAGGTCGGCGTCATGCAGCACATTTTGGAAATGCAAGACGTTGAGCGACAAATCGTCCAGGTTGCGGTTGTTGATGCCGATTACGTCCGCATCCGTTTCAAGCGCCTTTTTCAACGCATCGGCGGTGTGCACTTCCAAAA
>Ga0080064_1002337_pt1 | contig 32684 bp, 32 predicted proteins | sample Subgrocontami54m_FD_69260 | JGI IMG/M metagenome (GOLD analysis project Ga0080064, IMG submission 69260) | Subsurface groundwater microbial communities from S. Glens Falls, New York, USA - GMW46 contaminated, 5.4 m (SPADES assembly) (version 2) ...
GCAGCAACCCCTGCAACGAACGTCGGAAGCAAAGGGGCACTAGCAAGTCTATGATTCTAGTGCCGCTTTTCGATTTGAAGTTCCTGAACGAGATTGCGGCAAGTGGTGCAGGAACTTCAAATCGGCGGCACTAGCCGGCAGCGGGGCGGCGTCCAAAGTCCCCGCCGGATCGACCTGAGGACAACAAGAGTGCGTCGTTTTCTGTGGGGCTTCCTGGTCGTTCTGCTGCTGGTCGTCGCCGTGCTGGTGGCGCGCGGGCAGGACGGGCTGATTGCCGGGATGCACGAAGGCGACTTCGCCGCGCTGGTCATCGCCATCGCATTGCTGCTGTTCATCGGCACCGTGGTATTCGGGCTGTTTCGCGAACGGCTGTCGCAGGCGCTGGTATCGGCGCTGGCGTGGATGGCGATCGGCCTGCTGCTTGCGGTCGGCTACACCTACCGCGGGGATTTGCGCGAGGTCGGCGAGCGGGTGTTGGCGCAGCTCATGCCGGGGCGGCCGGCAACCCGCGGGCGCACGGTCGAGATCGCCCGCACCAGCAACGGCGGCTTCTCGGTGACCACCCAGATCAACGGCGTCCGCGTGCCGATGGTGCTCGATACCGGCGCGACCGCGGTCGTGCTCACCTACGAAGCGGCGAAAGCCGCCGGCCTGCCGCTCGAAGTCATTTCCTATACGGTCAATGTCGATACCGCCAACGGACGCACGCGGGCGGCGCCGGTCACGCTCGACCGGGTGGCGATCGGCGGCATCACCGAGCGGTCGGTGCCGGCGCTGATCGCGCAGCCGGGGCGCCTGCGCACAAACCTGCTCGGCATGAGCTTCCTCAATCGGCTGGAAAGCTGGGAGGTGCGCGGCGATCGGTTGCTGCTGCGCGCCTATCCGTGACGGCGGCTGTTTCCCCCGACGCCAGTCGGCGCCGCGAGCGAGCCGGACGCCGAACTTTGCGGCTAGTGTGGCGGTTCAGAAGTTCCCCATTCCTTGCGGCCGGGTCGGGAGGGAACTTCTGAACCAAAGCCACACTAGCAACGCTATGATTGCTAGTGTCCCTTTGAATCCGAAGTTCGCAAGAGGGCTCGCAGCACGGTTGTGCGAACTTCGGATTCGGGACACTAGCGCGGTTTCCAGTTAAGCCGAGTCGAAAAGTCTTCCGCTCGTCCCCGCGCAAGCGGGGACCCAGAGCCCAAGGCACGAATTCTGGATTCCCGCTTACGCGGGAATGAGCGGAGGGCGGGTCAACCGGAGCGGAAATTGCTTTAGGCTGCGACGTGCGCCAAATCGCGCTCCATGACATGGGCCAGGACATGGGCCAGCGCCGCAGCAAGCACATCCGCTCCGGCGCCGTGCTTGACCGCTTCGGTCGCCAGATGGCGCCGGAAGGCGCGCGCGCCAGGCACGCCGCGGAACAGGCCGAGCATGTGGCGGGTGATGGAATGCAGCCGTGCGCCCTGTTGCAGTTCCCGCTCGATATAGGGAAGCATCGCTTGCGCGGCATCGCTCGCGCTCGCAAATGGTGCCGGTTCGCCAAACAGCAGCGGGTCGACTTGCAGCAGGCGCCAAGGTTCCTGATAAGCCGTGCGGCCCATCATGACGCCGTCGAGCCGGTCGAGCTGCTCTGCCGCCTGCTCGACGCTGACGATCCCGCCATTGAGCACAACGGTCAGATGCGGGTGCGCGGCCTTCAGCCGGTAAACCCGGTCATAATCGAGCGGGGGCACTTCGCGATTCTCGCGCGGCGACAGCCCCTGCAGCCAGGCTTTGCGCGCATGCACGATCAGCGCGTCGACGCCCGCGCGTTCCACCGCACCGGTTAGCATCTCGAGCGCCGCTTCGGGATCCTGCTCGTCGATGCCGAGGCGGCATTTGACGGTCACCGGAAGCGCGGCCGCCGCTTTCATGGCGGCGACGCACTCGCCGACCAGCGCAGGTTCCGCCATCAGGCAGGCGCCGAAACGGCCTTCCTGCACCCGGTCCGATGGGCAGCCGACATTGAGGTTGATCTCGTCGTAGCCGAGATCGGCGGCAATGCGGGTGCATTGCGCGAGCTGGCTGGGGTCAGCGCCGCCGAGCTGCAGCGCCACCGGATGCTCCGCGGGATCGAAGCCGAGCAGCCGCTCGCGGTCGCCGTGCAGCACCGCACCCGTGGTGATCATCTCGGTATAGATCAGCGCCCGGCGCGTCAGCAGCCGATGGAAGAACCGGCAATGCCGGTCGGTCCATTCCATCATCGGCGCCACGCAAAATGGATTTATTTGGTATTTCAACGCCTTATTCTCTGTTCTTCATCGCCGTTAGCAGTGCGTCTGGCGCACGTTATGGACAGTTTTGCAAAACAGTCCATAACGCCGTGCGGTAGAGACTTCATGCAAAACATTAAGCAAAAGGTCGCGCTCACGTCGATCGCTGCCTCGGCAGGGCTGACGCTCGCCAAGGGCGTGGTGGGCCTGCTCACCGGCTCGCTCGCCATCGTGTCGGAGGCCGCGCATTCGTTGCTCGATTTCGTGGCGACTGTGATGACGTATTTCGCCGTGCGGATTTCCGGCAAGCCGGCCGACGAGGAACACCATTACGGCCATGGCAAGGTCGAAAGCGTCACGGCGCTTGCCGAAACCGCACTGCTGTTCCTGCTCTCCGGCGTGGTGATGTGGGAGGCTGTGCAGCGGCTGCTCGGCGGTCACGGCCATACGGTCGAAGTCACGTTCTGGGCGTTTGCGGTGATCGCAGTCTCGATCGTGGTCGATTTCTTCCGCGCGCGCGCGCTCAATCGGGTCGCGGTCGAGACATCGAGCGAGGCGCTGGAAGCGGACGCCCTGCACTTCAGCTCCGATATGTGGTCCTCGGCCGCCGTGCTGCTCGGCCTCGGCGCCGTCGCGTTGGGCTATCCCTGGGCCGATTCGGCCGCAGCGATCGTGGTGGCCATATTCATCTGCATCGCAGGTTGGCGGCTCGGCCGCCGCACCATCGACACCCTGACCGACACTGCTCCGGCCGGAGCGGCCGACAAAATCCTGGCGACCACCTCCAACATTCCCGGCGTGGTGGCGGTGGAACGGGTGCGCGTGCGGCCGGCGGGGCACGTCCTGTTCGTCGATCTCGCAGTCGCGGTCAGCCGGACGCTGCCGCTCGATCGCGTCGCGGTGCTCAAGCAACAGATCGAGAGCGCCGTGCGCACGGATTTTCCGAAAGCGGAAGTCACGGTCAATATCGAACCTCGATCGCTCGACGATGAAACCGTGCTGGAACGCGTGATGGTGATTTCACGCAATCGCGCGCTCGCGGTCCATCATGTCACCGTGCAATCCATCGGCGATCGTTTGTCGGTGTCGCTCGATCTGGAGGTCGACGGCCATCTGGCGCTCGCCCGCGCGCATGAGGTCGCCAGCGCCCTTGAACAGGCGATCCGCGACGAGCTCGGCCCCGATGTCGAAGTGGAAACCCATATCGAACCGCTGCAACTGCACAGACTGGCGGGCCAGGACGCCGCCGGTGCGCGGCACGCGGCGGTCGAGAGCGAGTTGGCGGCGCTGGCGGCCAGGCTCGGCTTTGTCCGTGGGGTACATGACGTGCGGGTGCGCGAGACCGCCGACGGGGAGATCGTCAATTTCCATTGCACCGTCGACGAGGCACTGTCGGTATCGGAGGTGCACGAAAAGATCGATGAGATCGAGCGTGGGCTGCGCCAGCGCTTCCCCTCGATCAAGCGAGTGATCGGGCACGCCGAACCGCGGCGTGCCTGATCGGCGTCATCTCACGTTGCGCGCCGCACCCTACTTGAATTGGTCCTTCAGCAGGTCGGTATAGCGCGTGGCGTCACTCTTGATGATCGCATCGAACTCTGCGGGACTATTGTTATAGACCGCAACGACGCCGGCCTTCGCCAACCGCTGGTGCACCTCGGGCAGTTGCAATATCTGCACGACGTCCTTGTTGATCTTATCGATCACGGCCTTCGAACCTTTGGCCGGCATCATCAGGCCGAACCAGGAATCATAGGAATAATCGGGCAAGCCGGACTCGGCGATGGTCGGCACGTCCGGCAGCGTCGGTATGCGCTTGGCAGTCGCCACCGCGATCGCCCGCACTTTGCCCGACTGCACCAGATCGGCGCCCACATTGCTGGGGGTGAAATAGAGGTGGGAATCGCCGCGGATCACGGCGGTGACCGATTCCGGCGCGCCCTTGTAGGGAATATGGACGATGTCGATATTGGCGACCTTCTTGAACAGCGCCCCGCCAATGAACGTCGTGCTGGTGACGCCCGGCGATGCGAAGTTCAGCGTGCCGGGATTGGCTTTGGCGAGCGCGATGAGTTCCTGCACCGACTTGGCCGGCAAGCTCGGATTGACGATCAGGACGAGCGGGATTGAGGCGAGCTGCGTGATGCCGGAAAAATCCTTCACCGGATCGAACGGCAGGTTCTTGTTGGTCAGGGTGGCGATGGTATGCCCATTCGACGTGACCATCAGGGTATGGCCGTCGGGCGTGGCTTGGGCCACGGCGGCGGTGCCGGCCACTCCGGGGCGGTTTTCGATGATGACCTGCTGACCCCAGCGATCGGCGAGCTTTTCACCGATGACGCGCGCCAGGATATCGGTCGCGCTGCCCGGGGTGAACGGAACGACGATGCGTAGCATCTGCGTCGGGAAAGCCTGTGCGAACGCTCCGGTCGTGGCGGCGAACGATGCCGCAACCGCAATCCCCAAAATGCCAAGTCTTGTCACAAGTCTTGTCACATGATCCTCCCGTGATTTTGGAGCCGGCCCGGCGGCCCGCATTGATTAAAGCACGAAGCGAAAGCCGCGAATACGAGGAAAAGTCCACGGCGGTGGGTCCTGCTGCCCTCCTCCCGACACGGATATGTTATGAGAATGCCATCCCGCCTATGACGGATTCAAACGCTTCCGATGCGCACTGAACAAGCCCGCCCCGTCCGCCTGCAGGACTATCGCCCGCCGGCTTGGCTGGTCGACACCGTCGCCCTCGATGTCTCGCTCGATCCACAAGCGACGCGGGTGCGGTCGGTATTGTCGGTAAGACCTAATCCGGCCGCCGCGCCCGTGCCGGCGCCGCTGGTGCTCGACGGCGACGGACTTGATCTGGTCGCGCTGGCGCTCGACGGCGAGCCAGTCACTGCGGATCGGTTCGTCGCCACGCCCACGGCATTGACGATCGCGCAGCCGCCGCAACGTCCGTTCAAGCTCACAATCGAGACTGCGCTCGATCCGTCCGCCAATACCCAGCTCATGGGTCTTTACCGATCGAGCGGCACCTATTGCACGCAATGCGAGGCGGAGGGCTTTCGCCGCATCACTTTTTTCCCGGACCGTCCCGACGTGATGGCGGTCTATACGGTGCGGATCGAAGCCGACAAGACCGAAGCGCCGGTGCTGCTCGCCAACGGCAATCTGGTGGAGGCCGGCGGCATTCCCGGCACTGAGCGCCACTATGCGGTCTGGCATGACCCGTTTCCGAAGCCGTCCTATCTGTTCGCGCTGGTGGGCGGAAACCTGGCCTGCGTCGAGGATCGCTTCCGCACCGTGTCGGGCCGCAACGTCGCATTGCGCATCTATGTTGAGCCGGGAAAAGAAGACCGCGTCGGCTACGCCATGGACTCGCTCACGCGCGCCATGCGCTGGGACGAGCAGGCCTTCGGGCGCGAATTCGACCTCGATGTGTTCATGATCGTGGCGGTGTCGGATTTCAACATGGGAGCGATGGAGAACAAGGGTCTCAACATCTTCAACGACAAATACGTGCTGGCCAGCGCGGCGACCGCAACGGATGCCGACTTTGCGAATATCGAGGCGATCATCGCCCACGAATATTTCCACAACTGGACCGGCAACCGCATCACCTGCCGCGACTGGTTTCAGCTCTGCCTGAAGGAAGGGCTGACGGTTTTCCGTGACCAGGAATTCAGCGCCGACCAGCGTTCGCGGCCGGTGCAGCGTATTTCAGACGTGCGCGGCTTGCGCGCGCAGCAATTCGTCGAGGATGCCGGGCCACTTGCCCATCCGGTGCGCCCCACGCTCTACCGCGAGATCAATAACTTCTACACCGCGACCGTCTATGAAAAGGGCGCCGAAGTGGTGCGCATGCTGAAAGCGCTGCTCGGGCCGGACGATTTTCGCAAAGGCATGGACCTCTATTTTTTCCGTCACGACGGCGAAGCGGCGACGGTCGAGCAGTTCATTGCCTGCTTTGGCGATGCGGCCGGGACCGATCTCACGCAGTTCATGCTTTGGTATTCCCAGGCAGGCACGCCGGAAGTCGTCGCCAGCGGCAGCTACGATAGCCACGCCAAGACCTATCGCCTCGACCTCGCCCAGACGGTGCCGGCTACGCCGGACCAGCCCGTCAAAGAGCCGATGGTGATCCCGCTTGGGATCGGCTTAGTCGACCGGGACGGCCACGACTTGCCGCTGCAACTTTCCGGCGGACAATCAATCGAGCGCAGCACCCTCGTGCTGACCGAAGCCGCGGAGACATTTCTGTTTACCGGCATCGGTAAACCGCCGGTGCTCTCGCTCAACCGCGGATTTTCTGCGGCGATCAAGCTCACCGCCAATCTCAGTGCCGACGATTTGCGGTTTCTCGCGGCGCGCGATCCGGATCCGTTCAATCGCTGGCAGGCGCTGCAAACCCTGGCGCTGCGCCTGCTCCTGGACAATGTCACGGCAGCGCGCGCCGGTGCGGCCCTGCGGCAGGACGCCGGCCTGCTTGCGGCGCTGCAGGCAATTCTGTCTGATGCAGCCCTCGAACCCGCATTCGTGGCGCTGGCATTGCAGGTGCCGTCCGAGGCTGATATTGCGCGCGAGATCGGGCGCGACGTCGATCCCGACGCCATCTTCGCCGCGCGCTCCGCGCTCCGCGCCGCGATCGGTGAGCATCTCGCTGACGCTGTTTTCGAGCGCTACGAGCGCATAAGTGAAGACGGCCCCTATCGGCCCGATGCCGCCGGCGCGGGGCGGCGCGCGTTGCGCAATGCCTGCCTCGACCTGCTGGTGGCGGCGCGCCGGCGCAGCGCCATCGATCTCGCCCTGCGCCAGTACCGCGGCGCCGACAATATGACCGACCGCATGGCGGCGCTGCACGCGCTTTCGCTTTGTGACGTGCCGGAACGCGGCGACGCGCTCAATGACTTCTATACCCGCTACGCCGCGAACCCGCTGATCGTGGACAAGTGGCTGGCGCTGCAAGCCGCCATCCCGGAGCGGGCGACACTCGATCGGGTCAAGGTGCTGACCGCGCATCCGGCTTTTTCACTCGCAAATCCCAATCGCGTACGCGCGTTGATCGGCGCATTCGCCGCCTCGAACCAGACACAGTTCAACCGCACCGACGGCGCCGGATACGACTTCATCATCGAAACCGTGCTGGCGCTCGACGGTAAGAATCCGCAGGTCGCGGCTCGACTGCTCGCTTCGCTCAAGAGCTGGCGCGCGCTTGAAGTCCATCGCCGCTCGCGCGCGGAAGCCGCCTTGCGGCGGGTTTCGGCGGCACCGGCGCTGTCGCGCGATGTCAGCGATATCGTTCAGCGCGCGCTCGGCGACGACTGAGTCACCGCTGCCGCCATGCCGGTGTCTCGACGCGCACGCCTTCGCACCGCGACCCACGGGCGCGCGCGCCACAGCGGAAAACCGTTGCCGATCAAGCCATAAGCGCTTCGCCGCAGGCGTTAAAAAATCCTAAACCGACTCTCGACAAAACTGGGTTTCTCGATTCCAATCGAAAGTGATTCGGGGAGATGCGGCACATCCTTCCGATCGAAGGCTGACAAGGGACATCCGAACGGGGGCCAGCAATGGCGCGCGCCGAGGCAGCGAGCGCGTCTGTACAATCCGACTCGATCAAAGGGTTGGCTCAATCGATCGCCAAGCCAGCATATCGGCGCCTACTCACCGCCGAGCCGGCGTTGCGGCGCGCTGTGCCCGCTCTGATCATCGCCTTTCTCCTGACGATATGCGTCGGCGCGATTGTGCAGATTCTCGATCATCGCCGGCAGGCGGTCACCGATCTGGTCAAACAGGTCGAAGCGGCCGCCGATCTCCTGGCGGATCGCGTCGAGCGGTTGAAGGGGGACGATCGACGCATTCAGGCTGTATTGGACGGCACGGTGCCGGCCTGGGCACGCGTGCCCGGCCGCCATGTGCTGGTGGCAAGTGCCGACGGCGTGATTCTCACGGGTGTCCGTTACGTCCATGTGACCAGTGACGGCGGCGCAAGTGTTGCAGCCGCGCCGCTTCCCACCGGCACCGTCGGACGCCGGCTGATCGATATTCTCGGTTCCGGCCAACCGCTGACCACGTTCGGCGCCGCCGCCGGGGTGTTGGAGATTGCGCTGCCTGACGGTACGCCGGTGTTCGCGACGGTGCGAACCTTCACTCCCGGCCAATTGGCCGTCATTCAGCCGCGCGCCGACGCGCTGGCGATCTGGCGCTCCGATACCGCGCTGACCGTGACCCTCTCCGCCACCACCGGCTTTGTCGTGCTGATCCTCGGCTTCGCCTTTCATTGGCAGGCCACGCGCGCGCGCGAGGCCGACCTGATCTATGAAACCGTGCGCAGCCGCATCGATACCGCGCTCAATCGTGGACGCTGTGGGCTGTGGGACTGGGACCTGGCGCGCGGCCGCATCTTCTGGTCTCATTCCATGTTCGCGATCCTCGGCCTGAAGACGCGCGAGGACCTGTTGAGCTTCGGCGAAGTCAACGCACTCGTTCATCCCGACGATCTGCAGCTCTACGATCTCGCCGCCCAGCTCGCCGAAGCCAAGGCCAGTTTTATCGACCACGCCTTCCGCATGCGGCATGCCAGCGGCCATTGGGTATGGCTGCGCGCGCGTTGCGAACTGGTGCAGCAGCCCGGCGAAGGCGCTCCGCATCTAATCGGCATTGCGGTCGACATCACCGAGCAGAAGACACTGGTCGAGCGGACGATGGAGGCCGACCTGCGCCTGCGCGACGCGATCGAGACCATCCCCGAAGCCTTCGTGGTGTGGGACGCGCAGAATCGCCTGGTGCTGTGCAACTCCAACTTTCAGGAACTGCACAACCTGCCCGATGAAGCGATCGTAGCCGGCGCATCCTACGAGGCCGTGGTCGCGGCCGGACGCAAGCCGGTGGTGCGCTCAAAGATAACCAGCGAAGGCCAGGTCCCCGGCGCCCGCACCTTCGAGGCACAGCTCGATAACGGCCGCTGGCTGCATATCAGCGAACGGCGCACCAAGGACGGCGGCTATGTCTCGGTCGGCACCGATATCACCACGCTCAAGCTGCACGAAGAAAAGTTGATGGACAGCGAGCAGCGGCTGATAAAGACGGTCGCCGACCTGCGCAGCTCTCAGCAGACACTCGAACGGCAGACCGAGGAACTAGCCGATCTCGCGGAAAAATATTCCGACGAAAAGAACCGCGCCGAGGACGCCAACCAGGCAAAATCCGAGTTCCTTGCCAATATGAGTCACGAGTTGCGTACCCCGCTCAACGCCATCATCGGATTTTCCGAGATCATGGAATCGGGGATGTTTGGGCCGCTCGGCGCGAAAAAATATCGCGAATATTGCCACGACATTCATCAAAGCGGGCAGTATCTGCTCGACGTCATCAACGACATTCTCGACATGTCGAAGATCGAGGCCGGCCGCATGCAGCTCGATCTGAAGGAGCTGGAACTCGACCGCTTCCTCAAGGACGCCATGCGCGTAGTGTCCAAGCGTGCCGACGACAAGCAGCTCAAGCTCTCCTCCGACGTCCCGCGCGGTATCCGGCTCTCGGCCGATCACCGCGCGCTGAAGCAGATCGCGCTCAATCTGTTGTCCAACGCGGTCAAGTTCACGCCGGAAGGCGGACGCATCATCGTGCGTGCCCGCGCAGCTGGCGGCTTTATCCGGATCGCAATCGCCGATACCGGGATCGGGATACCAAAGGAGGCGCTCACCAAGCTCGGCCGCCCGTTCGAGCAGGTCGAGAGCCGGCTCACCAAGAGCCATCAGGGTTCCGGCCTCGGGCTGGCGATTGCAAAGTCGCTCACTGAACTGCACGGCGGGACGATGCGCATCCGTTCGACGCTGGACCGCGGCACCATTGTGTCGCTGCGGCTGCCGGCGGACGGCAGGCGCGCGGAGCAGGAGGATATGTCCGAGGCCGCGCCGTCGTTAGCGCCGTCGTCCTAGACCGCAATCACAACACGATCTCACGGCCGGTCGCCCAAGATGCGCACAAAGCTCGCGCGTACCTTGGCTTCGATCTCGGTGATGAAGACGTCGAGGGTGGCGAAGTCAGGCACGTCGGCCGCCCGCGCCAGCAACCCTAGCAGGCCAGGCGCCGCGGTTTTAGGATCGAACCCTGCCGGCAGGCACAGCCGCAGGATTTGCGTGAGGTCCTGATAGAGCCGCACCGCCGGCCGCAACACCTCGGCATCCTCGATCGACAACAGGCCGAGGCGCGCCGCCTTGTCGAGCACGCGCATGGTCGAGGTGTCGAGGATCTCGGGCGTCGCCGCGGAATGTATGAGCTGCAGATATTGTGCGATGAACTCGATATCGACCAGCCCGCCGGCCGCATATTTGAGATCCCAGCGATCCTGATCGCCTTTGTCCTTGGCGATAGCCTGACGCATCTCGACCAGATCGCCAGCCACCAGTTCGGCATTGCGCGGACGGCATAGAATGTCGCGGATCACGCTCTCGACCCGCGCCGCGAATGCCGGCGGGGCCGACACTACGCGGGCGCGCGTCAGCGCCATATGCTCCCAGGTCCAAGCTTCGTTCTGCTGGTAGCTTTCAAAGCTGCCGATTTGGGTCGCCAACGGTCCGGCGCGGCCCGATGGCCGCAGCCGCATGTCGACCGGGTAGAGCAGGCCATAATTGGTCTGCGCGGTCAGCGCACCGATCAGGCGCTGGGTCAGCCGCGCAAAATATTGCGCGCCATAGAGCGGCTGCGGGCCGTCCGATTCCGGATGCTCAGGATCGAAGTCGTAGACCACGATCAGATCGAGATCGGAGGTGGCGGTCATCTCCCGCCCGCCCAGTTTGCCGAATGCAAGGATCGCGATCTCCTGGCCCGGCACCCGCCCGTGCAGCATCGCAAACCGATCCTCGACGGCGCGATGCAGCGAGCGGATCAGCACGTCGGCCAGCCGCGCAAAGGCCTCGCCGGCCTGTTCCGCCGACACCGTTCCCGAGAGGATCCGGGTGCCGATCAGGAACATCTGCTCCTGGCCGAAAATGCGCACCCGGTCGAGGAAGTCCTCGTAGCTGCCAAATTGCGCCAGCGAGCGATGCAGCTCGGCGGCAAACTCGTCTTCCTCGGGCAGCGGCCCAAAGAAACTGGGATCGATGACCGCATCCATCACTTCCGGAAACTGCGCCAGGCTGTCGGCGAGCCGCGGCGCAGTGCCGAGAATCAGCGCGAACAGAGTAATCAGGTCGGGATTTTTCCCCAGCAGCGAGAACAGCCGCAGACCGCCGTGCAAACGCGCCAGGAACCGATCGAAAGCCAGCAAGGCGGCGTCGGGCGCCGCCGAGCGCGCGATATGGTCGAGCAAGAGTGGCACGAGCTCGGCGAATTGGCTGCGGGCGGCTTCGTTCTTCAATGGCCGATGGGTTCCAGCCAGCCAGCCGCGCACCAAGGCCGATGCTTCCAGTGGCTGCCGGAATCCCATCTCCATGAGCTTGTCGAGGGTCTCGCGATCATCGGCATCGGTGGGAAAGTGCAACGCCCGCTGCCCCGCCTCGGCCGCCGGCGCATTCTCGAACAGCGTCGCGTAGTGCCGCTGCACATTGCGCAGGTGCACCACCAGCGCGTCGGCGAAGGCATCACGGCTGCCGCATCCCAGGAAGCGTGCAAACCGTTCCAGCGCCTCGCGGTCGGCCGGCAATGTATGGGTCTGCTCATCCGCCACCATTTGCAGACGGTTTTCCACTGTGCGCAGGAAGCGATAGGCGTCGGTGAGCTGGTCGCGCGCTTCGGCGTCAATCCAGCCGTCAGCTGCAAGGATAGCCAGCGTCTCCAGAGTCCGGCGTTGGCGCAGCTCGGGATGACGCCCGCCGGCGACCAATTGCTGGGTCTGCACGAAAAACTCGATCTCGCGGATGCCGCCGCGGCCGAGCTTGACGTTGTGGCCCTCGATGGCGATGTCGCCGTGGCCGCGATAGGCGTGGATCTGCCGCTTCATCGCATGGATGTCCGCGATGGCGGCGAAATCGAGATATTTTCGCCAGATGAACGGCGACAGATCCTGCAGCAGTGCATCGCCGGCCGCGATGTCGCCGGCACAGGGCCGCGCCTTGATCATCGCCGCCCGTTCCCAGTTGCGGCCGACGCTTTCGTAATAGTCGCGCGCCGCCGCCGTCGAGACCGCGATCTGGGTCGAGGCCGGATCGGGCCGCAGCCGCAGATCGGTGCGGAACACATAACTGTCGGCGGTGCGCTCCTGCAGCAGCTTCACCAGCGTGCGGGTCATCCGCACATAGAACGCGCCGGCTTCGGTGCCGGGCGCAAGCGCGGGCGCCTCCGCGTCGTAAAAGACGATCAGGTCGATATCGCTCGAATAATTGAGCTCCTGGCCGCCCATCTTGCCCATCGCCAGCACGATGTAGCCGCTGCCGACCTCCGGCCGGGCCGGATCGCGTGGCCGCAACCGGCCGCGCCGTGCGGCGTCGTTCAGCAGATAACGCACGGCCGCGCCGACCGCTGCGTCGGCGATATCGGTGAGCGCGCGGATAACCCGCGTTTCCGGCCATATCCCCCCGATGTCAGCGAGTGCCACCAACAGCGCCCCTTCCGCCTTCATGCGGCGGAGCAGGTGCATCGCCTCGGCCTCGTCGCCGGTGGCGGCAACCGCGGCAATGGCCTTGCTGAGCACCTGGTCGAGATGGCGGTCCGGCTCGGATTGCAGAAGGCGCAGCAACCGGTCCGGCTCGGCGCGGATCAGGTCCCAGAGATAAACCGAGCCTTCTGCAATGCCGGCGATCAACTCATGCGCCTTGGCATGATCGGCGAGCAAATGCTTGAGATCGGGACCGGCAGGAGTTGGCTGGATGTCCACAAGCCAATCGGAAACGCGGGCACGGGCCGCGTCTTTTGCCGAGACTCGCGGAACCGCGGCAATACGCTGCACGAGCGGCCGGCTCTCCGGATCAATAGACCCGGTTTGTGTCTCGGAAGCATCCATGCTGGAAGCGCATTCCTTGTCAGCCGGCAAAGCGAGAACTACTGAAGTTAGCCGGAAATGACTACTGACTTTGCGCTGGCCCGGCGCGCGGCAGGGTGATGACGGTTCGCAATCCGGGGTGATTGTCCTCCAGCTTGAGCTCGCCGCCATGCAGGCGGGCGACCGCCGCGGCAAGGCTCAGCCCGAGGCCGGAGCCTGGCTGCGACCGGCTCTGTTCGAGCCGCACGAAGCGCTCGACCACGCGGCCGCGATCGGCCTCCGGTATCCCCGGACCGCCATCGGCCACGGTGAGCAGGATCTTGTCGCCGTCTTCGGCCGCCTTGACTACGATCTCCGATGGGATGCCGTTCGCCGCCGCGCCCTGGGGCGCCGCATATTTGATGGCATTGTCGACCAAATTGGCGAGCGCCTGGCTGACCAGCTCCCGATTGCCGCGCACCGGCGCGCTGGCCGGCGCCTCGATCTTGAGCGCGATGCCCTTGTCGTCGGCCACCGGTTCGTACAATTCGCCCACCCCGCGGGCGATCTCAGCGGCGTCGAAATCGGTCATGTCGTCGCGCGCCTGCCCGGATTCAGCGCGTGCGATCTGCAACAGCGCGTTGAAGGTGCGGATCAGCGCGTCGGATTCCTCGATCGTGCCTTCGAGCGCGGCACGATATTCGGCATCGGTGTTGGCGGTGCGCAGCGCTTCCTCCGCGCGATTGCGCAGACGGGTCAGCGGGGTCTTGAGGTCATGGGCGATATTGTCGGAAACCTCTTTGAGGCCATGCATGAGCGCCTCGATGCGCTCGAGCATGGTGTTGAGGTTGCCGGCCAGCCGGTCGAGCTCGTCGCCGGTGCCGGAGATCGGCAGCCGCTCGGTCAGATCGCCACGCATGATGGTCTTGGTCGTCTCGGTCATGGCGTCGACCCGTTTGAGCACCCGCCGCGCCACGAAGAACCCGCCCACCAGGCCGAGCACCACCACCATGACCGCCGACCATCGGCCTGCGTTAATCACGATGTCATAGACGCGTTCGCGCTCTTCCAGATCGCGCCCGACCAGAAGCCGCAAGCCGCCCGGCAATTGCACCACCCGAACCAGCGCCTGATGCTCGCTGGTATCCTGCTCGTCGATCCGGCGATAAAGGGTTTCGGTCCAGCCGGGCTGGTCGATCACACCGGTCGCCAGCGACCCGACATTCCCCGCCAAGCCCTCCCCTGCAGGATTGGTGAGAAGGTAGAGATTTGAGCCCGGTTGGCGCGATCTGGCTTCGACCGCCAGGATCAGGCGGCGCAAGCCGGCCTGGCGGTGTGTTGCGATCAAGCCGCGAATCTCCGCATCGACGGTCTGCATGATCTGGTCGGTGACCAGCCGCCGGGTATTGAATGTGAAATAGGAGAGCAAAGCCGCCGCGAACAGCGCGAACACCGTCAGATAGACCAGCGTCAGCTTGAACGCGGTCGTGCGGAAGAGCTTACCGAGCGCCGTCACGGATCATGTATCCTGCGCCGCGCACCGTATGCAGCAACGGTTGGGCGAATCCCTTGTCGATCTTCGAGCGCAGCCGGGAGATATGCACGTCGATGACGTTGGTTTGCGGATCGAAGTGATAGTCCCACACGTTCTCTAGCAGCATGGTGCGGGTCACCACCTGCCCGGCATGTTTCATCAGATATTCGAGCAGGCGAAACTCGCGCGGCTGCAGCACGATTTCCTCGGCGCCGCGGGTCACCTGATGCGACAGCCGATCGAGCTCCAGGTCGCCGACGCGGTAGACCATCTCCTCGCGGCCGCCGCGCCGGCGCGCCAAGACTTCGGCGCGCGCCAGCAGTTCGGAAAACGAATAGGGTTTGGGGAGATAGTCGTCGCCGCCGGCGCGCAGGCCCTTGACCCGGTCGTCTACCTGGCCGAGCGCCGAGAGAATGAGCGCAGGCGTCTCGACGCCTTTGCTGCGCAACGTGCCGATGACGGACAGGCCATCCAGCTTCGGCAACATCCGGTCGACGATCAGCACGTCGTATTGCCCGTCGAGCGCCTGCGCCAAGCCTTCCTCGCCGTCGGCCGCCAGGTCGGCGATATGGCCCACCTCGCGAAAGGCCTTCGCCAGATAGTCGGCCGCGTCGCGGTCGTCTTCGATGATCAGAAGGCGCATGTCGGTCCGACCCGTTTCATCGGTTCGTTGCGGCGGAACCATTCCGGCGCCTGGGCACGGCGGGGCACATCTTAGCAGCGTCCGGACATCTCCACAGTCGGCCGGTGTGCGTACGCGCAGCCAAGCGGCCATATTATTGCGGCGCTGCACGTTCCGGCCTTAACATAAGCGAGGGGCGGCGGACTTTAGGCCCGCCGCCCCTCGACAACTCCGCCCCGGCGGGGGCGACGATTGCCGAGCCGGAGAATGGACGGGGGCGGACAATCTCTTGTCCGCCCCCCTGGGTATCGGACCGCCGGCGGGGGCGACGGATGCCGGCGATTCGCCCCATTCCTATTTCGCGAGCATGATCTTTTCCGAAAACCGGTGCCCACTTTTCGGGATCATGCTCTAGGCGCGGTCGAGGCGAAGCGCGACGAACTTGGTCGCTTCGCCGGACTTCACCCGCATCAGCACTGACTTCTTTCCTTCCATGCGCGCCGCACCGACGGCTTTGTTCACCTCGTCGGGATTGGCGACGCGCTTGCCGGCCACTTCGAGGATCACGTCGCCGGTCTTGAGACCTTGCTCGGCCGCGATGCCTCCGTTTTCAACGCCGGTGACGATGACGCCCTCAGCGCCGGCGCCGGAAACGTCGGCCGCCGGGGCAAGCCGCAGACCAAGGCGCGGAACCGAGCTGCCTTGGCTCTTGTCCTCTTCCGTGGTCGCGCGCGCCTGCCGCTGCTCCTTAGGCAATTCGCCAAGGGTGAGTGGAATGGTCTTCTCTTCGCCCTTGCGCATGATGGTGACCTTCACCGCGGCGTTGGGCGCCATAGCTCCGATCTGCCGCGCGAGATCACGGGCATCCTTGACCGGCGTGCCGTTGACCGCGGTGATCACGTCGCCTGCCACAATGCCGGCTTTCGCTGCCGGACCGTCGGCCTGCGGCTCGGCGACCAACGCGCCTTGCGCGGTCTTGAGTCCGAGGCTTTCGGCGATTTCGGCGGTAACCGGTTGGATCTGCACGCCGATCCAGCCGCGCGTCACGGTGCCCTTGTCCTTGAGCTGGGCGACCACCGATCTCACCGTGTCGGACGGAATGGCGAAGGCAATGCCGACGTTGCCGCCCGACGGCGAGAAGATCGCGGTGTTGACGCCGATGACGTTGCCGTCGACGTCGAAGGTCGGGCCGCCGGAATTGCCGCGGTTCACCGGAGCGTCGATCTGGATGAAATCGTCATAGGGACCGGCGCCGATGTCGCGGCCGCGCGCCGACACGATGCCGGCAGTGACGGTGCCGCCGAGGCCGAACGGATTGCCGACCGCCAACACCCAGTCGCCGATGCGCGGAGCGCGCTCGGTGAACCGGACGAAGGGGAAGTCGTTGCGGCCGTCGACCTTGATCAACGCGATGTCGGTGCGCTGATCGACGCCGATCACCTTGGCGGTATAGGTCTTGCCATCATCGGCCGTGAGTTCGACGGTCTCGGCTTTATCCACCACGTGGTTGTTGGTCACCGCGTAGCCATCGGCGGAGATGAAGAAGCCCGAGCCCTGGCCAGTGGTGAAGTTGCGCCGCTGCTGCGGGCCACGCTGATCGTTACGCGGATCGTTCGGGATATTCGGCGTCATGCCGTCGGGCTGGCCGAAGCGGCGGAAGAAGCGATCCATCGGCGAGCCTTGCGGGAACGGCGAGTTGCCGTCCATGCTCATCGTGCGGGCGCCGGCGTCGACCTTGACGCGCACCGAGACCACGGCCGGCTTTACCTTTTCAACGACGTCGGCAAAGCCGACCGGACGCTGGACGTTCTGGGCGCGCGCGGTATCGCTGAAGGCGGGAAGATTGACGCTGGGGCTGAAACCGGGACCGGCGAACAAGGCGGTAGCGCCGAGGCCGGCGACAGTGGCGAGAAGGATCATGCGTCGCGCCGTCAGAGTGCGCGGCTTCGAAGCGTGGGCGCTCACAGTCATCAGGTTGTCTCCGTTATTAGATGAGGTGCGCGCGGCACCACCTGTGGAGCGCGCAACACGATTGCGTGGAAGATGGGGAGCGCAGCCTTACAGCGCCCTGTCGGCGAGATTAAACTTTTGTAACGTGAAATGTTTTGCGTTTGTGGCGCTCCTTCAATGGCTTACCGCTGCCATGGACGCCGGGATCACCGATCGCCGTTATGCGTCAGGCGCGCCAGACGCTCCTGTTCCGCCGCACTGAGCGGGATCACGTCCGGCCCCGGCTGCCGCCGTGTGCGACGCCGGGCACCGAACAGCAGCACGAGCGCACCGGCTAGGAGGACGCTGGGCGGGCCCAGCCACAAGGCGACGGTGTGCCAGTTGAATTGCGGCTTGAGCAACACGAACTGCCCGTAACGCGCGACCAGAAAGTTGATCACCTGGGCATCGCTGTCGCCGGCCTGCAACCGCTCGCGCACCAGCAGGCGGAGATCGCGCGCCAGCGGCGCGTCGGAATCGTCGATCGACTGGTTCTGGCAGACCATGCACCGCAGGTCCTTGGACAGCACCCGGGCGCGCGCCTCAAGCACCGGGTCGGAGAGAATTTCGTCGGGCTGAACCGCAAATGCGGCCGGTGCGGTCAGCAGCAGAAGAAGAATGAACAAGAGCCGCCGGATCATGCGCTACTCCGCCGGCTGCATCGCAGCCTTGCCTTTGGCCGGGACCGGTGCACCCACCCGCAGCCGCCGGTCGGAGAGTGACAGCGCGCCGCCCACCACCATTACGAGCGCGCCGAGCCAGATCAACAAGACCAGCGGCTTATAATACAGCCGCACCCCGAACGATCCGTCGCTGCTGGTATCGCCCAATGACAGATAGAGCTGGGAAAATCCGCGCGTCATCAGGGCCGCTTCGGTCCGCACCGTGCCGCGTGACGTGAAGGTCCGCTTCGACGGTTCCAGCACGCCGAGCGTCTCGCCGGGCCGCCGCACGGTGAAGTGGCCGATCACCTCCTGGTAATTCGGGCCCTGGCGATTGGTCACGCCGTCGAATTGCAATTCATAGCGGCGGATGGTCATTGTCTGTCCGGGCTTGATCTCGGCAATCCGTTCGACGCTCCATTGGGTTTCGCCCACGATGCCGAGCAGCATAACGCCAAGTCCGAAATGGGCGAAGGCGGTGCCCCAGGCCGAGCGCGGCAGTCCGGCGGCACGCGCCAGCGCGGTACGCAGCGGCATCCGCAGCAATCCGGTGCGCTCGATCAGGTCGGTCACGGCGCCGGCCATCACGAACAGCGCCAGCGCGAAGGCGAACGGCACCAGGATTGGCCCACCAGCTTCCACAGCAAAAATCACCGCGGCGCCGGTCAGCGCGATCGCCGCGGCGCCGGTCAGCCGCTGCGCCACGCCGGGCAGATCGCCGCGTTTCCATGCCATCAGCGGCCCGAATGGCAGCACCAGGAGAAGCGGAACGAACAGCGGCCCGAACGTGGCGTTGAAGAACGGCGCGCCGACCGAAATCTTTTCGCCGGTCAGCGCCTCCAGCGCGAGCGGATAGAGCGTGCCGACGAACACGGTCGCGCAGGCACTCATCAGGAACAGGTTATTGAGGACCAGCGCGCCCTCGCGCGAGAGCGGCGCGAACAGCCCGCCCTGCTTCAAGAGCGGTGCCCGCCAGGCGAACAGCGCCAGCGCGCCGCCGATGAACAGGACGAGGATCGCGAGAATGAACACGCCGCGCGTCGGGTCGGTGGCGAAGGCATGCACCGAGGTGAGGACGCCCGAGCGCACCAGGAAGGTGCCGATCAGCGACAGCGAAAAAGCAAGGATGGCAAGCAGGATGGTCCAGATCTTCAGCGCGTTGCGTTTTTCCATCACCACCGCTGAATGCAACAGCGCGGTAGCGGCGATCCACGGCATCAGCGAGGCATTCTCCACCGGGTCCCAGAACCACCAGCCGCCCCAGCCGAGCGTGTAATAGGCCCAGTATGAACCCATGGCGATGCCGAGCGTCAGAAAGATCCAGGCCAGCAGCGTCCACGGCCGCACCCAGCGCGCCCAGGCGGCGTCAATACGGCCGTCGATCAGAGCGGCGATGGCGAAGGAGAACGAGATCGAGAGGCCGACATAGCCGACATAGAGCAGCGGCGGATGGATGACGAGGCCTGGATCCTGCAGTAGCGGATTGAGATCGCGGCCTTCCAGCGGCGCCTGCGCGATGCGGAGAAACGGATTGGAGGTCAGCAGGATGAACAGGCCGAACGCCACCGCGATGGCAGACTGCACGGCCAGCACGTTGGCTTTGAGGCGCGCCGGCAGATTGCCGCCGAAGGCCGCCACCAACGCGCCGAACAGCGAGAGGATGAGCAGCCACAGCAGCATCGAGCCTTCGTGGTTTCCCCAGACGCCGGTGATTTTATAGATCAGCGGTTTGAGCGAATGGGAATTTTCGAAAACATTGACGACGGAAAAATCCGACCGCAGGTAGCAGGCGACCAGCGCGCCGAAAGCCAGCGCGACAAAACCGAATTGCGCCACCGCGGTCGGTCCGGCAACGCCCATCAGCACCGGATCGTTGCGGCGCGCCCCGATCAGCGGCACGCAGGCCTGCACCACCGCAAGCACCAAGGCCAGTACCAGCGCATAGTGGCCGAGTTCGGCAATCACGGCTGCGCCCTCCCCTTCGGCGCGTTGTTGTCGCCGTCCTTCCAGTGGCCCTGTTTCTTCAAAGCGTCGGCGACCTCTTTCGGCATATAGGTCTCGTCGTGCTTGGCCAGCACGCTATCGGCCTTGAAGGTTCCGGACGGATCGATCGCGCCTTCTGCCACCACGCCCTGTCCTTCGCGAAACAGATCGGGCAGCAAGCCCTGATAGGCAACTGCGATGGTGCTCTTGCCGTCGGTCACTTCGAAGCGGACGAGAAGGTTCTCCCCGCGGATGAGGCTTCCGTCCTTCACCAGGCCGCCGAGGCGGAAGCGCGTGCCGGCCGGGATCTGCTTCTCGGCCACATCGGTCGGCGAATTGAAAAACACGATCGAACCCTTGAGCGCGCTGAGCACCAGCGCGACCGCAAGCCCGAGCACGCCGAGCGCAGCGCCAATCAGAACCAGCCGTCTTTGCCTGCGAGTCATCAGCCTTCCAAGCCCAACCCTTTGACCAGTTCGTCGATGCGGCGCAGCTTCTCCGGCTCGCCGGCGAGCGCCCGGCGGGCCTCGCCGGCGGCCGCCAGCGCCTTCTGCCGCTCGCCCAGCACCATATAAGAGCGCACCAGTTGCAGCCATCCGTCCACGTCGGAGCCGTCGCGATTGAGCCGCTCGGCCAGCCGATCGACCATGCCGCGCACCATTGTCATACGCTGGCCGGCGCCGAGCTCGGACGCTGCCGCGATGTCGTCCGCGCTCGGGCCGCCCTCAAGGCGCGCCAGCTCCTGGCGCACGAAGTCGGCCCACGCGGCATCGGCGGGAGCACCGGCCAATAGGGTGCGCCAGATCTCCGCTGCTTCGCCGCGGCGGCCATCCTGCTCGGCCGCCATGCCGAGGAAATAGCGCGCTTTGAACTGCGCCGGGTCGAGTGCGGTGGCGCGTTCGAACGCAGCCTTGGCCTCGGCGCTGACGATGCCATTGGCGGCAGCGACCAACGCCTCGCCGAGGTCGGCCTGCCGCTCGGCGGTCTCGCCATTGATCGAAAGCGCGTTGCGGCGCGCTTTGACCGCGTCGGCCGACCGCCCCTGGCGAAGATAGACCGGCGCCACCACTTCCCAGCCGCGACCGTCCTGCGGATTGGTTGCAAGATGCGCTTCGATTTGAGCAACGAGCTTATCGATCGATTGATCGGGCTGCGCGCGCGCTAAGAGCGGCTGATCGGGCAGTGAGGGCGAACCGAGGGTGAGATAGACGGTGGCGGCGCCGAGCGGCAGGACGATCAGCGCCACCAATGCGACGGCACGCCGGCGCCAAGTCGCCGATCCGGGCGGCGCCACGCTTGCCGCGGCACTCTCCGCATCGGCGGCCGCGAGCAAGCGGCGTGAGACTTCGACCTGGGCGGCTTCCGCCTCGGCCTCGCCGATCCGGCCGCCCATGCGGTCGCGTTCAATCTCATCGAGCTGATCGCGATAGACCGCCAGATCGCTGCCCGAACGAAATCGGTCGCGCCCGCGCGCAAGCGGCCACAACACGGCGAAAATCGCCGCCGCAGTCATCAGCGCGAATACGAACCAAAGCGTCATGACATCCGAGTTATCGGCCTGAATTCCACATTCCGGTGGCGACGCGGATCGCGCCCCGGACTTGCGCCAAAGGCCTTAACACGCGGGGTTTACATCATGGCCGCCGGGCGCCCGCAACGGGGGAGCCGGCGTTGCGCCGCGACATCGGGAAGCGGCGGCGTTACGGAATAGCAGGCGCCGCTCAGGTCACCGGTTGCCAGCTGCCGTCCGGATTGCGGCAGGCGGTGCCGCGCGCGACCTGCGGGCGGCCGTCGATATAGATGGTGTGGGTATATTGCCGGCAGCGCAGGGCGCCGCGCTGATGGGCCGGACCCGGAACGACGGAACCGTAGCGCCCGGAATCCGGATTGCGCCATGCCACTGCCGTGCCGGATGGGCCGCGCTCAAGCGCGTCCATCTGCGCCGCATAGGCGCGCTGCTTGTCTTCGTCATCCATCGCAGCGCCGATCCGATTGCCGATCAAGCCGCCGATGGCGGCGCCGGCGAGGGCTGCGGCTACGCGCTCACCCGGACCGCCGCCGATCTGCGATCCGATCGCGGCGCCGGCGACCGCGCCGAACAGCGTGCCGGTATTTTCCCGCGGCCCGGTGCCGGTTTCCGGATTGCCGGCGCAGGCGGCGAGCGAGATGGTGAGCAGCGCGGCGGCGCTGACGCGAACCAATGACATGGTGAGGACCCCCGTCCCGTGGAATCTAAGCCCGTACCGAGAGGCAGTGGGCAGGCCTTGCTATCGGCAGCTAAGCGGGAGAAATAGGGCGAAACTCTGTTCCGGCGCGGAACTTGGAAAGCGCTTGTCGGCGAGCAGGTAAACGACCTCCTAAGCGCCCGGCAGCACCAGTTCCACGCGCAGGCCGCCGATCGGTGCGGAGCCGAGCGTCAGCCCCCCGCCATAAAGCGTCGCCAGCTCCATCACGATCGAGAGCCCGAGACCGGAACCGGGCTTGGTCTCGTCCAGCCTGCGGCCGCGGCGGGCAACCTGTTCGCGCTGCTGCGGCGACAGTCCGGGCCCATCATCGTCGACCAGGATGCGCACGACGCGGCGCTCGTCGGCGGGATCGGGACGTTCGGAAAACGCCTCCACCACCACCCGCGACTGGCCCCATTTGCAGGCATTGTCCACCAGATTGCCGATCATCTCCTCGAGATCCTGCTGCTCGCCGCGAAACCGCGCGCCCTCCGCCGCATCGACCTCGATGGTGACGCCGCGCTCGTGGTGAATCTTTTCCATGGTGCGCGCCAGCGCCGTCACCACCGGGCGCACCTCGGTCACCGTGCCGATCACGGTGATGCGGGTGGCAAGCCGCGCGCGTTCGAGATGACGGGCGACCTGGTCGCGCATGATCTCGGTCTGCTCGCGCATCTTGTCGGCAATCGGATTATCCGGATGGGTTGCCGCCTCGTTCAACATCACCGACAGCGGCGTCTTCAGCGCATGAGCGAGATTGCCGACATGGGTGCGCGCGCGCGCGACGATTTCGCGGTTGGCGTCCAGCAGCGCATTGGTCTCGCGCGCCAGCGGCGCGATTTCCTCCGGAAAGCGTCCTTCCAGGCGCTCGGCGGCGCCCGAGCGGATCGCCGCCAACCCCTGCGAGACGCGGTTGAGCGGCGCCAGGCCGAAACGGACCTGGAAGGTGGTGATCAACAGCAGCACGCCCGCCAGGATCGAAAAGGTGAGCAGAAGCGCACGGTCGAAGGCGCGGGTTTCGTCGTCGATCTCGGCGGCGTCGCCGGCCACAGTGACCAGATAGCGTCCCTCGTCGCCGAGATCGATGGTGCGCTCGACCATGCGCAGGCGCTGCTCTTCCGGCCCCTCGGCATAGCCTTGGCGCGAGCCGCCCGGCGCTGTCGAAACGCCGAGCTCTTCGAGATGCGACAAGGTCGAATCCCACAGCGAGCGCGACGAACGCACGTCGGGCTTCGGCAGATCGACCCGCGACACCTGCCAATACCAACCGGATAACGGCAATTCGAACAGTGGCTCGCCGAGCGATTGGGGGAATTTCTCCGCGCTATCGTCGGGCGTGGCTACGTCGGCGACCAGCGTGCGCAGGTAGACGCCAAGCCGGCGATCGAAGGCGCGCTCCACCGCCGCCCGGTAGACCGACGACAGCACGACCGCGGTGATCACCAGAATAACCACCGTCCAGGTGGCCGCCGAGAAAAACAGCCGGAGCGCGAGCGAATTAGCGCGCATCGGGCGTGGTGAGCAGATATCCCAAGCCGCGCACGGTCTGGATCACGTCGACGCCGAGCTTGCGGCGGACGCGGCCCACGAACACTTCGATGGTGTTGGAATCGCGGTCGAAGTCCTGGTCGTAGAGATGCTCCACCAGTTCGGTGCGCGACACCACGCGGCCGGCGTGATGCATGAGATAGGCCAGCAGGCGGTATTCGTGCGAGGTAAGCTTGACCGGATTGCCGTCGACCGCGACGCGGCCGGTGCGGGTATCGAGCCGCACCGGGCCGCAATTGAGCTCGCTCTTGGCATGGCCGGTGGAGCGGCGCAGCAGCGCGCGGATGCGCGCCAGCACCTCTTCGAGATGGAACGGCTTGGCGACGTAATCGTCGGCGCCGGCGTCGAAGCCCTGCACCTTGTCGCTCCAGCGGTCGCGCGCGGTCAGGATCAGCACCGGCATGGCCCGGCCGGAGCGCCGCCAGGATTCCAGCACCGAAATGCCGTCCATCTTGGGCAGGCCGATGTCGAGGATCACCGCGTCATAGGGCTCGCTCTCGCCGAGAAAGTGGCCTTCCTCGCCGTCGAAAGCGCGGTCGACTACATAGCCGGCGTCGGTGAGCGCAGTCGTAAGCTGCCGGTTGAGGTCCGGATCGTCCTCGATCACGAGGAGACGCAAGGGAAGTCCTCCCGCTCAAAGCCCGCTGAGCACGGTCCCGTTTTGGGCATCGACCGTTACACGGCGCACTTTGCCATCGCGCGCGAGCACTGTCAGCAGGTAGATCAGGCGGTCGGAATCCTCGCACAGGCGGGCGCGGACCACGTCCTTGGGGGTGCGGCGGACCGCGCGGATGGCCCTGGCCAGCGGCACCGCGCGGCCGTCGGCGATGGCGGCGCGCTGCTGGTCCCGCGTCAGGCAGCGCAGGCGCTCGGCGGCGGGTGCGTCGGTCGGCATCACCAAGATCAGAGCACCGGCGCAGGCCAGCGCTGCATAGAAAACGCGAAAGGGACCCCACATGAATAATTCTTTAGACTGGCGGCCGTGAACCGCGGATGAATGGGAGAAAGTAGAGAGAATGAGCGAAGTTAGGAGAGGAAGCAGTGCCTGCGGGATCGCGTCATAATAGATCGACGTCATGCTCAATGCATCGACAAGTCCAGATGAAAGGTTCGGCTAAGAACTCACCAAAGGTAGCCAGCAAAGCACGCCTTTTCATTTCTCCTTGCAAGCTCTTGAATCCTCGGTGTTGTTGCCATGATTTCGAACAGAGATTGCGCGTGCCGCCCATGAAACGCATCATCGCCACCCTCGCCTGCTCTTTATTCCTATATGCGCCCGCCGCTGCCATGGTTGGCGGCGCCGAGGAGGCGCCTACGGCAATCGCCCGCCATGTGGTGCTGCTGGTCAATTCGCGCGGCGCCTCCTGTAGCGGCATCGCCATCAGCCGCACCGTTGTGCTGACCGCCGCCCATTGTCTGGCGCCGGATGCCGAGCACAAGCTGGTCGAGTTCGGCCCCGGGCCGCCGGTGCTCAAAGACATCGCTTCGATCCAGCGCCACCCGCAATTCGACGCGCACGCCGCAGCGCGCCATCGTGTCACTGCCGATGTGGCGCTGGTCAAGCTCGCCGCGCCGCTGCCCGCGCGCATGACGGAAGCGCCGCTTGCCGCGCCGCGCAAGGCGGTGGTGGCCGGCGATCTGTTCCTGGTCGCGGGTTATGGTGTTGCGGTGCCGGGCGACGGCAAGAGCGGCGGCAAGGTGCGCAGCGCGAGATTGATGGCCTGGAGCAAGCCTGGCACATTGCAGATCCGCCTGGTCGATCCGGTCCGCCAGGGCGACCGCCCGGGGCTCGGCGCCTGCACCGGCGATTCCGGCGCGCCGGTGTTCGAGGAAGCAGACGGCCGCCTGGCCGTGCTCGGGGTGGTGAGCTGGACCACCGGCCCGGCTTTGTCCGCCGGCTGCGGCGGCATCACCGGCGTCACGCCGCTGGTGCGCTACCGCGACTGGATCGTGCAGACCGCGCGGAAGCTGGCCCAATAGATCCATCACGATGTGAGACGCTTCGGCAGGGGAACCGACGAATCCAGAGACGTCTGTGCAACTTGCTCGACCCTGCGGTTGCAATTAGGCGCGAGACCGTCAGAATGGACTGGGTAGGCAGCTTTCTACAGAATGTTGCTCGTCGATTCATCGAAGGGGGGCTTTTCATGGCTAAGAAAACCGGCTCTCGACGCAAAACGAAGAGCAAGGCCAAATCCAAAACGAGGACCGGCCGCAGCAAGTCCAGCCGCGCTTCGGCGAAGAAGCCTTCGCGCAAAGCCTCCGCAAAGGCCAAGACATGGTACGCCTATTGCACAGTCAAAAAGCCTCCGCACGGAAGCAACATGGGTGCTTACTTTGATTGGGCCGGTCCGCGGCGGGCAACGCGCAATGAAGCTGTCAAGGACAAGAACAACCACAATGCGAATGCGGGCCACATGGCCCAGGTTCTATCAGCGCCGTGACCTGGCTCTAGCAGCGAATCCCCGGCTCGTTCGCCTTTCGCTCCGCGGTGCCCGGCTGAGAAAGCCGGCCCCGCTCTCCGCCGGCTGTGGCGGCATCACCGGCGTCACACCGCTGGTGCGCTACCGCGACTGGATCGTGCAGACGGCGACGAAGCTCGGCGCGACCGCGGAGTAGCTCGCGTTCCTTGTCCGCTCGTGCTAACCCCCCCGCGCAGAGAGGGGAGATACAACCATGGCATTCGATCCGGTAGCGCTCGGCGACCAGATGGTGGTCGCCGGACAAAAACAGATCGCCACAGGCGGTAAGCTCAAGGAAGGGGCCGATCAGCTGCGTGACTTCGGTGACGCACTCGCAACCGGCGAGCAAATCCATACCTCAATGGGTTCCATCCGCGATGGTGCGACATCGATCCGAAGCCTGCTGGCGCCAGTGGTCACCGCGTTGCAGTTCATCGTGAATGCGCTGAACGGCATCCGCATTCCGACGATCAGCCGGAAAACCGAAAGCTTCGACTTTCCAGTGGTCGGCCGGCTGACGCTCGTTACCGGGGTCACCATCGGAAGCACCAACCCGTTCGCGAGCATCGCCACGCGTGTGGAAACCGTTCGCGCGAACTTTGCCAACATCCGCGACGCGCTCCTCACCATCGCCAACGACCTGCGTGATCTGCGCAACGAATTGCCCGCCATCCGCACGAACCTCCGCGGCACGGCCGATGAAATGGAGGGCGGCGGGGCCGACCTGATCCTCTCGGGCAAGGCGTTGCAGACCGCCGGGAGAGCGCTGGGCGGCAGCTGAGCGGAAACTTGAACGACGTCCCGTACGCCGGCGTCCCCCTTCCCCGACCCTCCCCCGCAAGCGGGGGAGGAAATGAGAAAGCGCGCCGCGCCAGCTTGCGTGCGGCCGCCGTTAACGATCCCGCTCTGTGGCAATGCTGTCCCGGGACGAAGCAGCTTCGGCTGGTCTCTCACTTGCAAAGCTCTCCTGAACCGGGGCCGCCGCCCGCGCGGCGCTCCGTTCTGACACTGCTGGGAGAGCAACAATGTCGAACAGAATGGTAAACGCCGCGGTCGCCGGCCTCGCCATCATGGCCTCACTGACAGCGGTCGCGCCGGCGCAAGCCGACAGCCTGCGCAGCACGAGCTGTGTCGGCGCCGGCGGTTCCTTCTCCTGCGTGAGCGTGCGGCGCGGTAGTGTGCCCAATCCGCACATCATTCCGGTGCAGCCGACCACGGAAGAGATCGCCGCCGCGGAGCAGCGCGAACGGCAGTGGGTGGCGCGTTGCCGGCCGTCGCTCCGCCAGGACAATTACGGCGTTTCGCATTACGTTTATGCGGCGCCCGGCTGCGAGTTCGGCAAGACCGAATAACGCGGCCTCTGCACCGACCGCCCCACCGGAACCTTCCGGTCGCCGCATCGTTGGGCCCAAAACCCGGGCACGGACGGTCGCGCGTGACGGAACTCAAGTCGGATGAGTATCGCGCCCTGGCGCAAGATTGCGAACGCCGCGCCAAGCAGGTGGGTGATGCGGACGCAAAGCGCGCCTATGAGGAACTCGCCCGGCAGTGGCGGGAACTTGCCGAACAGGTCGACAGGCATCTCCGGCAAAGCCTACCCTAGTGTCTGATTGCATCGGACCTGAGACATCGCGGGATCGGAACCGGCGCCCCACGCAGCCACAAAACAAAGACCCCGGCCGCGACTGGTCCGGGGTCTTTAGACCAAAACAGAGCGCGGTCGCGTCGCGGGTGTAGGCTACGGTCGCCTCATCAACACGCGCGGGGACCAACAGGTTCCGAAACAGAAAGAGCTCGGCGCGGTGCCGAGCTCTCTGATAACGGCGAGGGGTGCGCCTCCGGGCGCAATTTAGACCCTGCTTGTCCGGAGCGTTACTTACAGTTCACGCCTCGCGGAGCCGTCGCCAAGACAACGTCTCAGGCGGCCCGCTGTTCCCGCAGGAATTTCCGACGCGGGAATTTTCCTAAAATCAGTTCCATGTCGAGAAGCTTTGAACAAAAGGCGCCGCGCGGGACCGCGCCAGGTTCGCGCGACGAATCACGGCGCAACGAGATTTCAGGAACCAGCGCCGAGATTTCAGGAACCAGCGCCGCGAACGCACGTTGTCGGAGATGGATTGCGGTGCGCCCAGCGCCCACCGCACCCCCACCAGAGGAGGCATTCATGGTAAGATCGGCAGGCATTTCGATTGTCGCCGCAGCGCTGTTGGCGCTGGGTTCCGGAGCGGCAGTCGCTGAGGGTAAAGGCAAGAGCGGAGTGAAAAACACCGGCAATCCACCGCATATTAGCACCACGGGAATGGCCAAGCGTTCCGTAAAGGCCAGAACCAAGGGCGCCAACAATCCGGAATTCTGCCCGCCGGGCCAGAAGAAAAAGTTCGGAAAAGGCAGCGCTTTCCAGTGCTGACCGATCAGACATTGCAAGGCCCCGTGTAACGGGGCCCTTTTTTTGCCTACCCTTGCGTCAGCCTCGATCGCGACGCGCGTGCCCGGGCTTGCGGCGCTCGCATATCCGCCGCCCAGACCGGACCGCCGAGCGCAACCTCGTGGGCGCGCCCGATCATGTCGCATGTTGCGCACAGCAGCACCGTGCTTCCGTCGGCGAGCTCGATTGCGGCGGTCTCCACAAAACACAGGCGGCAACACAGAAGTTTGGCCATTACGGTTCCAAGTGATTCGCGTGGGTCGCTATCGGAAGCCGCGAACAAGGAGCCATTGTGGCATAGGCGCGCGTACGGGCGCCGCACGCCCAACGCAAGACCCCAGCCTAAGGCTGGGGTCTGCAAGCGCAGGCCTCTAGGCCCACAGGAGCGGTGCGTGACGGTATGGCCGCTCACGTCCTCAAACGCAAAAGACTCAGGCGAGGTTCCGACGCTGTCCCGAATCCCCACGCGTCCGGGCAAATGACGGCGGAAGGAACCCGATCGCGCGCTGGGGATTGTCGCTGCAGATTATGTCGGGAGACGAAGCATGGACGAACGGCGCACACTGACCCTGTTAGCGTGGATCATGGGCGGCGTATTGCTGTCGGTGTTCTGCCTGAACGCCGTTGCGCTGTCGTCGCTCGGATCCTAAGCCGCGCCGGCGGACGCGGGCGGCGCCTTCAGCGGATCGTGCGCGGTGGCGTAGAGATGGAAATCGCCTCGGCAGAAGGATCGATATTGTCGAGCGCCAATGCTTGGCCGTCTTGCGGCGCGCGCACCGCCACCAGCGCCATAATCCCGCCCGCGAGTAGCAAGAGAAAAAGCACCGCGCTCACCGGCGAGCCGACATAGCGAGGCCGCGTGCTCGTGGGCGAAAAATGATCGAATGTCGGCATGGCAATTACACGCTCATATGGGACACGAATGCGCGTATGATGCATGCATCGTCCTAAAATTTCGTTGGCATCACTGGGTTAAATTTTAGGAAACTCCGAGCAATCGTGCGGAAAATGCCCTGCGCATTCGGAATTCATTGACCTTGGTTTGATATTCGGCGTGCCGGGACGCGGGGCAGCTTGAGGCGGCCCGATGTCCGTCACCGTTCCGCTGATCGCCCTTGCGGCGCTGGCCGCGCTCGCTCTGGTCGCCAGTGAGCGCAATTATCGCACCACCAGCGCAAGCCTCACTGTCATGACCGGCGCGCTGGCGGCCTGGTTCGCCGTGACGTTTTGGATGCAGGGATTTTGAGGCGCGCGATCAGGGCCGCGCTACAGAAATTCCGCCGGGATCTCGGTCCATCTGTCCCGCCCGCGGTAGAACAGCGGCTTCTTTCCGTATTTTGCCCGGTAGGTGAGATAGCGCGCCCGCATGCGCCGCACGCGCTGCCGTGAAAACCGGATCGGTTTGTGCCGCGTCTTGATGAGGAACCGCTCGACAGTCCACATGTTCTTGCGCGCCAGCCGCCAGTCGTAAGCGCCGAGCCGACGCAGATCGACCAACGCATATCCTTCAAGGCACCCGGTCGGATCGATATACGGATCGAAATAGCTGAGCGCGAGATCACGGATCGACCGAAACACCGGCTTGCGTCCGTGCAGCCCGGGATCGCGCGAGCGCGCCACCGCGCCCCAGCGTCCGCGCCGCCGGTAGACGAAGATCACGTGATCGAGCCCGTCGACCGACTCGAAGCTGAGCACCAGCGGCGGATAGCCGTGCTGCTCCAGAATGCAAGCCGCCGACAACGCCGCCTCCAGACAATGCGCGGTGCGGTGGCGCAGCATTTGGCGAAAGCTGCGCAGCGTGTCGCGGCCGGGCGGCTCGATATTGTAGGGCAGCCGGTTGAGAAAGCGCTGCACTGCCGCGGGCGTCCGCAGCCGCCGCATCAGGCGCCGCTCGGCCGGAGTGAAAGCCGTCAGCGGCGGCGTTGCTGTCGTCGGCCGAGTCACGCGGCGATACCCTACTCCGCCGCCTGTCGCGTCACCGACGCTTCCGGTACCACCGGTGGCTCGGTGTTCTTGGCAGGCCCGCGCAGGGGACGTTCCTCCATCAGGATCACCGCGAGCAAAGCGAGCGCCAGAAATGCCAGTACCGCCGCGAACACAAAACGAAAGACCCCCGCGACGTCGAGCCCGGCCTGGCCAGCCGTCGCCACCAAGAGCTCGACGCCGATGCCGCGTTCCGGCGTGGCGCCGAGCCCGGCCAGCAAAATGGCGCCCATCACCGCCACCACCAGCGCACTGGCGAGCGAGCGGAAGAAGTTCATGGCACCGGTCGCGGTGCCGACTTGGTGGTTCGCCACCGCGTTCTGAATCGACACCGTGACCACCGGATAAATCGTGCCTACCCCAAATCCCAAGAGAGCCGTCACGATCAGCGCATAGCTGAGCGACATGGCCGGCCAGATGACCAGCAACGCCGTCATCAGGATTGCCAGCGACAGCCCGATATAGGGCGATATCTTGTAATGGCGAATATGCATCATCGCGCGGCCGGAGATGAACGAGCCCGGCGTGCTCAACACTATGAGTGGACACAGCGCGAGGCCGGCCTGGGTGGCGGTGAGCTTGTGCACCACCTGAAAATAGAGCGGCAGATAGATCGACAAGCCGATGACCGCGCCGAGTGCGCCGGAGCCGGCCAACGTGCCCATGCGTACCACCGGATTGCCGAGGACGCTGAGCGGCAGGAACGGCTCAGGGGCGCGCCGCGTCCACCAGGCCAAAGCCAGGGTCAGCAGCAGCGATGCCGCCACCATGCCGATCAACGCCGGCGACAGCCAGGAGAGCCGCACGCCGCCCGAGGTGAGCGCCAATAGAATGAGCGTCGCCGCCGCCGCCGTCAGTGCGGCGCCGACGAAGTCGAGTTTGTGCGGACGCTCGTAGCGCGGCAATCGCTTCATCGAGCGGTTGACCAGCAACGCGCCGAGGAGGCCGAGCGGCACATTCAGCCAGAAGATCATCGACCAATGCAGATAGTCGGCGATGACGCCGCCAAGCACAGGGCCGGCCACGCCCGCGGTCACCCACGACACACCGAGATAGGCCTGATAAGCGCCGCGCTCGCGGGGCGCAACCATATCGGCAACGGTGGTCTGGGTGAGCGGAACGATGCCGCCGCCGCCGAGCCCCTGCAGCGTGCGGCCGGCGATCAGGGTCGCCATGTCAGGCGCAATCGCCGACAGCACGGAGCCGGCGATGAACAGCCCGAGCGCCCATAACATGACCACGCGGCGGCCGTGGATGTCGGACAGCTTGCCGTAGAGCGGCGCCACCGCGGTCGACGACAGCAGATAGGCGATGATCACCCAGGACAGATTCTCGAAGTCGGCAAACTGCCGGCCGATGGTTGGGAGCGCGGTGGCGACAATGGTCTGGTTGACCGCCGACAGAAACAGCCCGAGCATCAGCCCGTAGAAGACCGTGCGCATCTCGGCCGCGGTCAGCGGCGTGTCTTTTCGGGATGACGTCATGGGCCTCGCGGGCCGCCGCGCGGCCGGAATCGATGGTTTCCGGGGCAGCTTTGCTCCTGCGCGCGGCCGATTTCAATGGCGCCCCGCGCAGGGGTACCATGAGGCTGGCGGGCGCCCGGCCTCACTGCCGCCCTGCAGCCGCGAGTTCCCGTGTTTGTTCATTTTCGGTACAGCAAGCACGTTGTAGATCGCGCACCATCACCGGCCCTTCCCGACAGGCACTTCGGTGACCGAGAGACGTCATAGCGCTCCTCGCCTGTATTCAGACGAAGGAGTGCCGCATGGCCTCGATCGATCCATTCCTGGAAAGCACCCATTCGTTCGACCCGGAAGCCACCAAGGCGATGGGCGAAGCATTCGAGGCGGCATGCCGGCACATTCCGGACACCGGCCAGGCCGCGGCGACACGCGAGCTGATTGCCCGGCGGATTATCGAACACGCCAAAGGCGGCGAGCGCGACCCGGCCCGCCTGTGCGAGGCCGCGCTCGCCGATCTTGGAGTGCGGGGGCCGACCTAGGTCATGAACCCATAAACGGGATTCTCGAATCTGGGAAATTCTGATTCAACCTCCTGAACAGGAGGCTCTGATGGCCCGCTTTGACCTGACGGATTTTGAATGGTCTGTGATCCAA
>Ga0080064_1002338_pt1 | contig 32676 bp, 33 predicted proteins | sample Subgrocontami54m_FD_69260 | JGI IMG/M metagenome (GOLD analysis project Ga0080064, IMG submission 69260) | Subsurface groundwater microbial communities from S. Glens Falls, New York, USA - GMW46 contaminated, 5.4 m (SPADES assembly) (version 2) ...
TGCACCTGGCGGTACAGCCCCCAGACCAGAGGTCAGTTCATTTCGGTCCTCTCGTACTAGAAACAAATCTCCTCAAGAATCAACGCCTGCAGCAGATTAAGACCAACCTGTCTCACGCTATATAATGGTCTACTTTTATATTTGGACTATATCTTCGTCTTTTCCCTCGACAAGCTCGGGATGAAGACGGTTGACGTTTAGTCTCTACGGGGTTTGTGAATTTCAGTGAGTGGACGAGGCGGCTGTGCGCCTCGCCACGAATGCGCCGACGGTTCAGCCCGACAGCGTCTTGAGAACATATAGCATGGTCCCCACCAGGCACACGCCGATTGGCATCCCGATCACGATGCCGACCAGCACGCCGCGGTTGTAGATCCGCTGCTCGATCTGGTCAACGTTTACGACGCGGACTTGCGCCGTCGTGTTTGATGTGTCTGCCACCATCGCCTTTTCCTCCGTTGCACTCACTGAAACTCACAAACTTCCCTCGGTGTTCGTCCATTTCTGAACATTCACCGATACAGTCAACTTCGTACTCCTCTATTTCTAAAGGAGACCGCCGTGAATTATGTCATTTACCTCGGGGCTCAAACCATTCAATCTCCAATATCAAGGACGGTCCTTGATATTAGTTGCTGAACGGTTTGAACCCAGCTCACGTACCTCTTTAAATGGCGAACAGCCATACCCTTGGGACCTCAGTTTGAGCACTACTCGGGTAAAGTAGCACTTCTTGTTATCTGGCATTCCTGCCAGGATCAGACTATTCCATCATCTTGTATCTTGTGTCGCCACAAAACCGTCAGGTGCAAGCCGTGTGATACCGTCATTTATGACGCATATCTCATGCAATAACCAAAAAATTATTGCAATCAGTCGTTAGAGGAGAGGTGTTCTTGGATCATTGTCGCGTAGTTCTTGCGTCGGTTTTTGGACCGGACGTTGAACTTCGACAATGCATCCGCTAATCGAGCCACGCGCTTCAGATCTGCAAACTCCTGAATAGGCGTTTGTAATATCTTCGTCGCGATGTGTATCTGCTTTTGTTTCATTTTTGAATACGGCGCAATGAGCGAAAGTACGCGCAAGACCTCTTTTTGGTCTCGCGTGATCCAATCACACGTTGTCCGATTTGTACGCACCGAGCCGCATGCAAGAAGCTTGCAGAGAAACGCGAGGTCTCTTCTGTGCTTCTGCGTAATTTTCAACTCTATGCGCACTCTAAAACGAAACTTTTTCTCGCGGTGCGGTTCGATGAGCGCCATAATGGCGCCATCGCCGTCCACGAGACCAGCACAATACGCTCGATCAGCTACAGAACATCTCTTTCCTACGGCGCTAGCTTTCATATGTGTTGCTACGAATTGTAGCACCTGGGACCTCCGAAACAGGAGATCCAGGATATGAGTAAGCCTCCACCGTTTTGAGCTTGTTTAATTACCCACGAATTTCTTCGCGGGAGAGAAGGTATGTTTTCTCCAGCCCCAGGATGAGATGAGCCGACATCGAGGTGCCGAACACTGCCGTCGATTTGGACTCTTAGGCAGTACCAGCCTGTTCAATCTTTTTGTAGATTAGACTATATCTTCTTCCCTAATGACGAGGCTAAACATTTTGCATCGCAAAATGTCGCCCGAACATTTTCTGCGAAAATGTTTTAGGGAGATGGCGTCTTAGCGTGGGTGCATCTCTGCTATCCACACTCCGCTCCACAAGGGAGCAAGTCGTTACGGGGTCAAGGAAAGTTTATACTTGAAGGTCGGCAAAACATCCGACACGATGAGTGCGTGGAGTTTTTTTGTTTCCGCGACAGAAAAGAAGAGGGCGAAGCCCTTGTCCTTCTTGTCGTACACTCGCGGCTCGAGATCGAAATTGCGGTGAATTGCTTCCGCTGCAATATCTGCCTCGCTTCGCGATACCCTGCCAAGATACAAAAAGCTATGCTTTTGTATCGGCGAGTAGTAGCCATCGTCCATATACCACACGGCGAGCGCCAGCGGACTCGCGACATACGATGCAAGGTCTTGTGGTATGCGCTTCTTTCCTTCCGGATAGAATTGTGCACGCCACGATCCGAGCTCCGGTGTCGCATTCGACTGCCATCGCCAATACGTATAGGTTTTCTTCGTTGTAGGATGCATTCGCTCGATTCGCTCTGGAGATCCATTGAAAAGCTTCGGAAACTCTCGCCCTTTCCAGAGCAGATACTCCTTTTGCTTCTCTCCGTGCTCCAATCGCAACCGAGCGTTCTTACTGCCGGTTTTTTGCACGAACGCATCACCGAGAATAGTCCCAGCAAGGATCGCACGCTGCCGCGCAGTAAAGTTCATACATCCAGTATACATTTTTCCCGACTTCCCACGGTATTCCTCGCGCCGTATAACCCGAGGCTAAACATTTTGCCCTGCAAAATGTCGCCCGAACATGCCGTTGGCCTGTTCTAGGGAGTTAAACGCGGGTCCACCGTTATAAGCCATATTTTTAGGCCTAGTAAAAACATAAATCTTCACTAGGTTTTCCTCGAATTACTTCGAGGGGGGACAACAAGAGCCTTATTGCAGGCTCCATCCCCAGAGTAACTTTTATCCGTTAATCTTCTCCTGCATCTAATGCAAAGAGTCGGTTCACTATGCTCCGCTTTCGCGCCTGCTTGGCATGTACGCCTCGCAGTCAAGCCGCCTTTTGCCATTACACTATCGGCACGGTTTCCATTCGCGCCTAGGCGACCATAATAGGCTCCTCCGTTACTTTTTAGGAGGACAGCGCCCCACCGAAACTGCCCACCAGATACTGTCTCCTCAAGGTTTCTCCCTGAGGGTTAGAAATTACAGTTGTTAAGAGAGGTGTTGCATTGGCGACTCCACACCACCCGAAGATGATGCTTCAAAGTCTCCCTCTTACGCTACGCAGAACACCCGTAATCCCAATATCAAGTTGCAGTAAAGCTTCTGGGGTCTTTTCGTCTAGCTGCAGGAAGGCGGCATCTTCACCGCCCTTGTATTTTCACCGAGCAAATCCCCGAGACAGTCACCAAGTCATTATACCATTCGTGCGCGTCTGAACTTCATTTGAGTTTGAATGTAATATCCGCGCGATATTACTCTCTCCCCACATTACTGCGGGCATTAGACTATATCTTCATCTCGATCAATGAATCGAGAGCCGGCGTGTTAGCGGTTCCGAAGAACCACTCCAGCGCTTTCGCGCTAAGTCGTTACGGGGTTTGTGAATTTCAGTAAGTGGGCGTGCCGCGTTAGCGAGCACGCCACGGTAGATTGCCGAGTTATCCGCACGGGATATGGATCGGCTTTCCGAGGATCATCAGCATGACCAATGATCCAAGTGCGCATCCAAGCAGGATGCCGAGAATGAGTCCGGTGAGGAGACCTTCCCCATGGCCCGTATAATATCCGGGCGGACGTACGATCGATTTTCCACTCATTTGTCTTCTCCGTTGCACTTACTGAAATTCACAAACTTCCCACGGTATTACCCAGACGGATGTCTTAGGGCTCCACCGTTATAAGCCGGATTTTTCATCGGGATCACTCCCGAAGCTGGCAATCCAGTTACCAGACAAGGAATTTCGCTACCTTAGGCATTTTCGAATTTCTTCGAAGTGCGTACACCTCATGTCGCCATGAGGATTGGACTTTATCATCTCGCTGCTCACTTAATGCGAGTTCGGCGTAAAGTCTCTGAGGATTCCAGTACAGGTTTTGGTTGGGTTGCAAGGATCTCTTCAAGAGTTCGCCTGCGTCCTTTTCCCTGCTGATTCATGCTGTACGCAAGTCGCACCAATCGTTCGAACCCCGCAGAAGTGCGGTGTTCGCCCCGATCCATCGAAACTACGATGTCTCGGAACTTTTGGTATGAGTCGCGTTTGGTTATCAGCGGATACTTATCGAAGAACGGTATTACACGTTCTTTGATATTCCGCATTGAGTCAATACTGAAGTTCAAAACAGGATGCGTACCACTTTTGCGGTAAATGCTTCCCGTCTTAAAGACTTCTTTGCATAAATCCAATATCTCTCTGTGATTCTGGTGTTGGTACACCTGAAAACAGGGATTTATCAGCCACCCTTCTTTGAAGGGGTTTTTAAGGATCGCGACACTGAAACTACTCTCTCCGTCAACGAATCCCGCAATAAAATAATGCAGGGCAGTTCGTTTGCCGTGAAAAAGTTTTAGTAAGTCCGCTATCTCTTTTGTGTTTGTGTGGTTCATACGCAAGTAATTATTTATTGCGTGAGCACACCTGTACTGGCCTTTCCTGCTGATTGTCCGCACTAACAGATTGTTACCTTATCGGTACTGTTAGATACTCGGATGTTCCAGCATATGGCCGAATTTTGTAATCGCCCTACTCTTGACTCCTTGCGGAGCGTAGCGAGTTCACGATTATAGTTATCGCCGACATTCACCGGGGCTTATACAACGCCAGCAATTTGCCTTGCGGCAAAAGACCGATCATATTTGACCTTCCGGCATTGGTCAGGCATCACCCCCTATACATCCTCTTACGAGTTCGCAGGGAGCTGTGTTTTTGGTAAACAGTTGCTTGATGAACTTTCGCTGCGATCCACCCTTGCGGGCAGACAGGCCATATAGCTAACGTACGGCCGCTTTTTTGCCGAGTTCCTTGGGGATCTCTCACTCGTTCGCCTTGGGCTACTCGCCCTGAACACCTGTGTCGGTTTGCGGTACGGTTTATGCATAGATAAGTTTAGAAGTTTTTCTTGGAAGCGCGCTCCGGTGAATTTCCTTTGACGAATCTCCGGTTCTCTACGTCGCTCTCGCTAGCACTGCGGATTTACCTACAGCGCACAATCACGACGCAAACCCCAATCCAATAAGGGGCTCACCATACAGCACTCCGTCCCTCCATCACTCTATACACAAGTTAGGGAATATTAACCCTATGTCCATCGCCTGCGGCATTCGCCATCGGCTTAGGCCCGACTAACCCTTCGATGATCTCCATTGCGAAGGAAACCTTGTTCTTTCGGCGTGCATGAATCTCACATGCATTGCGGTTACTCGTGCCAACATTCTCACTTCCGATCGCTCCAGCATGGGTCACCCCTTTACCTTCATCGCAATCAGAACGCTCTCCTACCACGGCTTCCATATAAATATAGAAACCATCCGCAGATTCGGTACCATGCTTAGCCCCGATCATTTTTGGCGCAAGATCTCTGAGTGAGTGAGCTGTTACGCTTTCTTTGAAGGATGGCTGCTTCTAAGCCAACCTCCTCACTGTCTGAGAAATCTCACCTCCTTCACTGCACTGAGCATGGATTTAGGGACCTTAACTGGCGGTCTGGGCTGTTTCCCTTTTGACCAATGGAGCTTCGCCCCCATAGTCTAACTGCCGTGCTGTGGCCTCTGGTATTCGGAGTTTGATAGAGGCAGCGATCTTTCGATCTGTCCGCTTCTTCCAGTGCTCTACCCCCAAAGGGAACACACGACGCAAGCCCGAAAGCTCTTTCGGAGAGAACCAGCTATTACCAGGTTCGATAAGCTTTTCACTCCAACCCACAAGTCATCCGAGGATGTTGCACAATCCACCGGTTCGGACCTCCATCCATATTTCTATGAACTTCATCCTGCTCATGGGTAGCTCACCTGGCTTCGGGTCTGATACATACGACAAACCACGTAGAACGTGGCAGGCGCGCTATTCACACTCGCTTTCGCTATGGCTCCGGAGGATATCTCCTTAGCCGAGCCGTATGCATCAACTCGTTGGCTCATTCTTCAATAGGCACGCAGTCGCGGACTTACGCCCGCTCCTACTCCTTGTAGACATGTGGTTTCAGTTCTATTTCACTCCCCTCACCGGGGTTCTTTTCACCTTTCCCTCACGGTACTTGTTCACTATCGATCTGAAGAAGTATGTAGCATTGGCGGTTAGTTCCGCCGAATTCACCCGAGCTTTTCATGTCTCGAACTACTCAAGAACTACAGCCATAGAGTTGCTTTGGTTTCGTGTACGGGACTATTACCCTTTGGAGTGCAGCTTCCCAGATGCTTCCACTACCTAAGCAATTTTTTACTCTATCGGTTTTAACCATCGCCGTAGCCTTATAACCCCCATTCACTTTATCGACACATGAACGAATGCTCATGTATCTATAAAGTGGCTGAGTTTGTGCTTTTCCCGTTTCGCTCGCCGCTACTTAGGGAATACCTATTGGTCTCTTTTCCTCTCGGTACTGAGATGTTTCACTTCCCGAGGTATGCTCCCAACATCGTTTAAGTGTTGGGTTTAGAGGGTTTGCCTCTAAGGGTTGCCCCATTCGGAAATCTCCGGATCGCAGGTTGCTTATCACCTCCCCGAAGCATATCGCAGATAAACCACGTCCTTCATCGCCTTCTTCAGTCTAGGCATCCACCACACGCCCTTACTCAGAACTCCCGTAAGGAATTCTGGAAACCGCGTATTTTACCCCGTGATCACGTTAGTGATTTTACGGGGTCAATTCGTCATACTCCGCACCGCTGCGTTTCTGACGAACCGTGCTTCGCTGTCTACAAAACAGCGAAGACTTGCTTTCCCCCGTAAAGCGGCTTTCGCCGCCACGGGACTCGCTCATCTTTCGATGAGCGGTTTTTTAAGCCCCGTGGCAGCTTGCGCTGCTTTACGGGGTTCCTGCATCCCGTTTCGGAAAGACCTCCCTTGATCTCTCAAGAGGAGAACCGAAACGAGACGTTGTTGTTTGATTCTTTTATTGTCGCTCTTCGTATGTCAACGAGCAATCCTACTTCGCTCTTCCGAGCTACGAAGGACATGCATATGGGCAAGAAAAAAGCCGCTGGTAAGCGGCCGAGTGCAAACAGCTTTCGCCATCGCTACCGCGGTCGCTTGTTACATGCTAATTCCGAACACATATGTAGAGAGGAGTATATGCGAGGCGAGAGCCAGTGTCAAATTTCGCCCCCTTGGCTCAAAATGGGGATATTGTGGGGATAGCCAGCGGGATATAAAGGACAGTTTACGTAGTGGGTGTGTCGAAGCTAACATATTGCGAAAGTATGTGTTGCAATTTGGTCTTTACAGATATAGGGATTGCATTAAACCAACTATCAAATTTTTCTTGTTGGGATGAGTATCGTTCCTCTTGGGCTGTATCTTCATCGACGCCGATCAGAAGTCCTCCGCTTGGATGGAGGCCGTCTTGAAGGAACAACGAAATATCATATCGCAAATCATCAATAGCCTTACGATCGGATGAAGCTCCTGTGGGCGGCCCAGCAAAGATCGCCTTTCCGTAATTTCGTATAGGAATTGCGTACGTATCGACGATATTCAAGAGCTCTCCTATAGTTGAAGCACTTTCCACTTTCTGATCAAAAGAGACCGACTTTTCTTGCCATTGTTGCCAGCCCTCTTGGCTAGAAAAACCAGAATTCATGCTGGCATGCCACCTGGGTTGTTCTTGTAAAAACGAGATGCCTTCGTGTTGCTCAATTTTTTTTGCCGCTGATATGCAGATAAGGGCATGTCCCCTTGATTTGTTTTTTCCGTCGAATGCGATGGTCGTATTTGTTCGGAACTCATACCTGTTTTATGCCTGACCTTGAACCTTGGCGGCCTTAAACAATCTCCACTCGCTTCCCGAGTGCGTGAGCGACGCGGCTCAAGGTATCGAGCGAGACGCCGTGGTCGCCGCTTTCGAGGCGGGCGATCGCGGATTGCGGCATAGCGGCTTTTTTGGCGACAGATTGCTGCGTGAGTTTTTTGACCATTCGCGTCGCGCGGATCTGCCGGGCAAGCGCCCTGCGTTCCTGCTCATGCTCATGCTCATGCTCATGCTCATGCTCATGCTCATGCTCATGCTCATGCTCATGCTCATGCTCATGCTCGAAAGCCTGCCGGAATTCCTTGTTCTTCAGCTCCTTTGCCAATAAATCGTCAAAGTTGTGCCATTTCAATTCAGATGCGTTCATGGCAGCAGTATACCACGAACGCTCTACGCCCGCTGCATTTTGAGACGCTTTTCAATCGTCGCAACGCGTTTCCACAATGCTTCAATTTCTTGTTTGTTTTGATAGCCTGTTTGTTCAAACGCATCTTCCAGGATTGTGAGCCGACGCTTGATTTCTTTGAGCTCTTGTTCGATGGAGAGTAGTCGCTCTTCGATACGAACGATGTCTGCTTTCGAGGCGCCTTCCTCTTTGGTCATCATGTTCTCAACCATGTGATCCTTGATGAAATTCACTATTTCAAGGACCTCGCTCATCTCATTTGACGACCGCTTTTTTGCCATAACACGATTATAACATAGGCGCGTTTTTTTCGTCTTTACCGATCGCGGGCCAATAGTTCCTCGGCTTTTTTAAGATCTTCCGGCGCGCTGATCTGGGTCCATGAGGTGGCCCTGATGGCTTCGAGTGGAATATTCAGGGAGTCGGCGGCGGCGAGGACGGTCTGTGGTAGGCCGAATTCGTCAGAACCTGCTGCTTTTGGAATGAGAGGACAAGCAAAGATCCTAGTGTCGAGCAGAAATAGGTTCGTTGATACAAGGCCTGGTCCACCATCGTGCGTTCCTTCGGTGATCTGGGTAATGCGTCCGTCTGTATCGGTCATGATCTTACCGCCTTCTTTGAGCGAGTCCGCTTTCTCCACACCCATCGCCCAATTTTTCACTTTCGCGATGTGAGTAACGTCATCGCGGCCATAGATATCATCTCCCATCATGACGATAAAACGATCTTTTAAAATATCCTTTGCCAGCAACAGGGCGCCGGCGGTGCCGTTCAGCTTTTCTTGCTCCAGGTAGAGAAGCGAACGGCCAAAATGGTCCGTCCCGAATCGCTCGTGGATCATCCCGCCGAGGTAGCCGACGATGAGCACGACTTCGTCCACGCTCTCCGGTAGCGCATCAAGCGTGTACTCAAGCAGTGGTCGACCTGCGACTTCGAGCAATGATTTCGGCGTTGTATCGGTAAGCGCTCCCATTCGTGTGCCCCGCCCCGCTGCCAAAATGACCGCTTGCATACTTTTGATTGTATCCCGCCTGCGCGGGCAGGCAAATGCAAAACCGCCCTCAGAAAGAGGACGGTTTTGGAAAGTCCCGACGCTTCGGTCGGGACCCCGACTGTACGTCGGGGCTAACTTTGTCGGTGATGCGCAATCTCTGCACGCACACGCTCGATGGTACGCGCGGCGGCTTCTTTGCCACCCAGACCAAAAGCGAGACCGAAAGAGAGAGCGGCCGCGATAACGATCCCCTGGAAGAGCGTCTGGATGAGTTCGGGCGCGATACTGAGCTGGTTGAGTGCCGCAAGAATGGCGAAGACCATAATCGCCCACTTCGAGGCAGTGCCAGCGAGATTGGCGCCGTGCGCACCTACCGCACGTGCTGAGTGCGTTACCACACCGCGTACTGCCTCCGCCGCAATCGCTCCAATGATTATCATGAGAGCAGCCACGATCACGCGAGGAAGGAAGAGCAGAATGACCTGCTGGAGGAAGATGGTTACATTACCGAGACCGAGGATATCGAGCGCCGCGACCAAGAAGACCAAGATCACGAACCATTCCACCAAGACGCCGAGGAATTTGCCTACATCAAGGTGGAATCCTGCCCGCTGCGCTGCTTCGTTGAGGCCTGTCGCTTTGAGGGCCTCATTGAGGCGCAATGCCTTCACCACCTCTACTACCACGTGATAGAGGGCTACCCCGATGACCCAGCCGATAATAAACCACACAACGGCCGCGAGAATGGCCGGGAGGAACATGCCGACAGTGGCCCACAAGCTCCAGAAAGAGCCCTGCACCGCGCCAGCCGATTGCGTAACGATCATAAACAATGAATTACGATTAATGTATAAAGCTTCTGCCGACCCTTATTATCCTGCAATGATACCCCGTAAAACGGGGCGGGGCGCGATTGCTACTGCAGACTGTGGATAGGAAAATCAGAGCATCCGAGTGCGGTCGAGGAGTACCAAATGCGGATAGTCGAGCGTGTCGCGAATGAGGCGGTCCTGGACGGTAAGGCGGTAGCGTAATTCGGGCGTGGAGAATGCCGCATAGCGTATCTCGCGCCCAAATTGCGGTTCGAGGTCGCGTATCGCCTGCTCAAGCCGGCGTTCGTTGATCGCATCAGCCGCGAGCAAGAGGTCGGCCGGGCGCGACGGATCGCCCATGAAATTGCCGGAGAGAACGACCGTTGCCAGCCGCCCGCCGCGCTTGAGTGCCCCCATGATGATGTCGTGCTTGACTGGCGAAACCTCATGTACGAACGAGGACACCGCGCGGGTGTGCTGAAAATCGGGGTCCAATACCCATGCGAACACTTTTTGCTTGCCTGCGGCGACTTTCCGACTTGGATCATTCTTAAGCATGATAGAAAGGCCACCGCGCTTCAGAATGCCCACTTTCTCCAAGAATCGTACCTCCCGCTCTACCGCGCGCGCGGTGATGCCAGAGCGCTTAGCCGCGTCGGCTAGAGTGAGCGCTCGCGTTTCGCTGAAGACGAATGCTCGCAGAACTTTGGCCCGTTCTGTGTTGCCGATAAGTTGTGCAAGAAAATCAGCCATCGCTTCACTGTAGCACATCTGAAAATGGGCAATTCCCAGGTGCGCAAGACGCAAAACGGCCCCGAGAGGGAGCCGTTCCACTCTATAGAGGTGTCGCCTCTATAGATTACTTGAGAGTGACCTTACCTCCCGCAGTCTCAATTCTTTTCTTGAGTTCTTCCGCCTCCGCTTTCTTCATCGCCTGCTTGAGCATGGCAGGAGCGGACTCTACGAGCGTCTTGGCTTCCGCCAGGCCAAGTGCGAGGACTTCCTTGACTATCTTGATGACGGCAATCTTCTGTTCGCCCATAGAAGTGAGCTCGACGTCGAACTCGCTCTTCTCTTCTGCTGCAGGCCCGGCTGCCGGGCCTGCGGCCGCGACCGCCGCCGCGGAAACGCCCCATTTCTCTTCGATCGTCTTCACGAGCGTGTTCAATTCGAGCACGGTCATCTTCTCTACCGCCTCAATGATTTGTTCTTGTGTCATAGAGTATTAGTTCAACTGTTAATTTTTAACCTCCGCTACCTTACTCAACACGACAGCAAAGCGCTGGCGTGGAGAGTTGATAAGCTGAGCGAACATGCCGCGCAATACCTGCATCGACGGAATGGTCGCGATCTCCCGCATCATCTCTGCGCCGATCACCTTGCCCTCGAAGATGCCCCCGAGGATCGAGATCTTCTCTGCGCCGAATTCTCCGGCGAACGCATGAATGCGCTGCGCTGGCGCGGTTGTCTCTTTACTTGCCTTTGTGTACGCGATCGCCACTTCGCCGGGAAGTGCGAATTCACTCGCACCTGCCTGCGCAGGCAGGTGCCCAAGGCTTTTGAGCGCGATGCGAATGAGGCTCTTCTTGGCCACGAGGTAGCCCAGGCCCATCTCACGAAGCGCGCGACGCATCATCGTCTCTTGGGCCACTGTGATGCCAGTGAAGCCCACGAAGACCGACGCGTCACCCTTGAGCACGCTCTCAAGCTTGCTGACTATCTCCTCTTTCTGTTGTCGTGTTTTTGCCATAGTGAAAAATCACTAGGTTCTGATAACAAGGCGAGTGGTTCGACCTCAGCAAGTCTGACGTCCTTCGACAAGCTCAGGACTGCCCGCTTTCTCTGGCCTTGTGCAGAGGATAGTAGCTGAAACACTCTATAAGGTCAAATTCTTGCTATCTTCATGTATATGTGACATAATTAAACTTAGAAAAAAGTTGAGGTGGAGGATGTCCTCCCAACACAGGAGGTCATAGAAATGAAGACGCAACCGTACCAACTCGTTCAGCCGGAATACGGATTCTGGTATGAGGTCGATCAACGTTTCGGGCATGGCGTTGGGGCACTTCTTGCGGAGGAGTTATACAAAAATCCTCCAGAAAGAAACTTCAACAAACCGGCACTCTCGGGGGTTATGTAAATATTCGTGTTGGTGTTTCTCGGCTCTTTAGGAGCGCGAGGAAAATCGACACGAGCATTTCTGCTTGAAAAATATGGATAAAGTGACCGCGTCTCGCAGAGCGAGGCGCTTTCAAAGTACCGAATTTTCTGCCGCTTGGGGAGCGGCCTGCTTTTTCATGCTCAAAGCAGACGACAGAGCTTGCAATATCAAGCTTTCTCGTCTGATCTGACCAACACGAAATTTTACTTAGCCCCACTCTCGGCATACCTGCCGGGCATCCGCGCCATCGCCAATAAACGCGGCTTCGCTCTCTCCTAAATCGATGGCGCTTCGGGAATTCGTTCCCGGGCGCCGTCACTTTTTTATTGACTACCGAGCATCGCCGCGCGAGCGGCTGAGGCGGCTTGGGCTTGTTGCTGCGAGACGGTATAAGTCTGCACCGCATAGGTGATGCCGAAGGAGAGTGATATAAATACAGAAAAACCTGCGAGGAATCGTAAGAATGAACTGGTCGCAGAAGGTGGAGGTGACATAAAGACCCATTATAGCAAATCGTTTGACTTCTCCGCCGGAAACAGGCATATTCGTGGCGGACACAGCCCTGCAGGAGGCAACCATGGCAGAAGCTTACCGGCCATGGACCTGGCCGGACTTCGTAAGGTTCAAGAGTGAGCTGGCAGAAACGATGGAGGTACTGCGCGACCCCGGATGGAGAGGCCACCGGGTTCGTGCGGGTGTCGTGTACCAGCGTTTCCTTACCGAGAACAGGAGCTCGACAAGCTTGGTCCGGGCTGCGTGGTTGACGAAAACGAACGACAACGAGCAACACCGCATCCTCGGCTTGTTCAACCTGTACTGGGCACTGCGCACCTACGGAGACGACCGCGCAATCCTCAAGGGCGGCCTCCTGCGAGCGGTTCTTTTGTACGCGGCACAATCACGCCATCTTAGAAGGATATGATCCCATCGGACCGGTGCATCCAGGCACCGGTCCTGCTTTTTATTTTCTACGCCCCCTGGCCTGCACGGTGAGAATGATGATGGTAGAAATCGCAACGAATAATGCCGACGTGATGAAGGCAACACTTCCCTTTTCTATTCTATACATCCAATCGGAGCTGTATTCAGGAGCTATAAAGATTGCGAGCATGGAGAGTGGTATCCACCATCGAGCGAACCGGAACCATGCTTCGTACACTTCGTTGCGCATCCAGTAGGTGATGAGGGATAAAAAGAACAGTGGAATCATGGGCGAGAGAACAACGATTAGTGAATAAAGAACATCCATGCACTGTCCATATTCTTGAGCTCCGCACAGTCTGAATGTACCTATCCAATTTGCAATAAATAAAACGCTGGAAAAACAAGCCGATACGCAAAGGAGGCTTCTTTTCTTTAGCATATGATGAATTGTTGCTAATTACGGAATATCTCCGAAGTCTTTTCAATTATCCAATGGAAAATCTTAGACCACAATCCCCCGCCAGTGGATTGCGCTGCTACCGCAGTTTGTGTTGATTGCTTTGGTAGGATTGGTTTCTGGGCCACGGCCACGATCGGTTTTGATGCGCTACGAACCACTCTTGTCACTTTGGCGATCCCCGGACGAGCGATTGCCGTTGTAGTGGCATCGGTTATCGTCGTCGTTGCTGTTGCTGTTTGGATGGTGCCCGTAGATATCGCCTCTGAAGATGGTGCGGCAGTCGTGGTCGCGACGACCGGGGTCGAAGTGGCTACGTCTGATTGTATGTTGAGCGATATGGGCGGCCCATTGCCACCGCCGCCTCCGCTGCCGACCGTCGGTGCGGGCGCAGGATCAGAATCGGGCTCCGCAGGAGGCGCCACCAGATCTCCGGTCGACGAGGCATATTGAGAGTCGATGGCTCCGTCGCCGTCGGTATCCACCGACATATCCGATGCCGATGCCAATCCTGCGGATATGGTCATGCTGACGAGCGTCTGTGGCGTGACGGGAATATCGCTGAATGTGGTGCTTGCCACCACGTTGTTGCCCTGCAACTCACTCACCACAAAGGTGAATGCACCGGTGCCGGTTCCCTCCATTACTATGCGGAACGATGCTGATGTATCCACAAAAAGATACTTCACATCGCCGAATTCTTCGTAATACGTCCCGGGTATCTGCTCTTCGAGTTGGCCCGTGGTGGTCGACATGCCCGTATGCCGACCCTGGTCATCGTAGAGATTGAGCGTCAGTGGCGAGTGGAGTGCGAAGCGAAGTCGTGTTTGAGTACTCGGAGGAGGTTCCGTGGAAAAATATACATAATCATTCAATGCCTTGGTATTTTCAGTAATCGAATCTGAAATAAGAGATAGTAAAGGTTCAACTTCAAGAATGTCGCCGTGATTAAACGGGAAAAAACCACCGAGAGTTTCAAGCGGACGATTGATACTGTAGTTCCTCAAGTTGAGCCAATAATTCACTGCGCCCGCACTTTCGCTCGTCCACAACGCGCTTGGCACGACGACCGTACCATCGCCATCGATCGTAAAATTGGGCTCGTACGTTGTATCATCGCCCTTCTTTCTATACGTGATGCCGCTGACCGTTTTCGGCACGCCCCACCCTGCGATTTGAATGAGTTCGACGCCTGATGGCGGTGTCCAGTTGTCCAGATCGTCGTGGAGGGTCTCCGCATTCGAGAGCATCGGATCGTTGAACTGGATCGGCCGATGTGTATCGCCCGTCTGCGGGTCGACCTTGCCCACGGAGCCTGCGAGAAACGCATGGAGTCGCTCCTGCGAATGAATGACCTCACCATAGACTGATACAAGCTCGGTCAAAGAAGGGTCAAACGTCACAACCGGATCGTCTACCTGCGTAAAGTACTGGGCCGAGGGCAGCAGGTGATATTCCATAGGAGAATTCTTTGCGAATGCGCGCGCGGTCTCCTCATTGGTAACGAGCCCAAAGACGTGCGACTGGTCATGCCCGTGCATCCCGGCAGCGATGGCCATCGGTGTCCCCGCCTGTGGCACCGCGACGAAGATCATTTTGTCTATGAGGGACTCAGCCTCTTCGCCGAGCACTTCCGTCAATCGCTTTGCCACGAGTCCGCCGTTGGAGTGCGCGATGAGGGTGACCTTGCCGCTCTTGGAAGTAGCGGCGAGATGCCGGAGTTCCTGGATGATGTAGGGGGTGGAGGTGGCCCGGTATTGGCCAGAATAATAGATCTTACCCTCCACATCATTACCGTATGCCAGAATATCGTCGAGCGAGAGGCGCCAATCATACGCGATCGGTTCCCAGTCGCTTATAGCGCCTTGTTCCTTGAGATCGTCCATCTCCGCGATGAATGATGTATAGATATTTTCGCCGTCTGGAAGTTCGTCGAATATATCGCGCTCTTTTGTATACACGTCATCACGCACGCTTTCACCCTCCGCGTTGAGAAAGAGGTCTTCAATGTCCGAGTTGGCATTCGGCTCCCACAGGCGATCCTCGCCATCGCCGATCACGCGCGGCCGATACAGCCGACTCGCCTCGATCCCAGGCAGGAAGAGGACGTTGGAGAAACAATCTTGCGTGCACGCGGGTGGCGCGTCGTTTTCGTCGGTGATGGTGAAGCGGATCGTTCCGACAAACTCGTCGCCTGTCTGAGCATGGGCGATCTCACCGATGAGTACGCTTAGAACCCTCTCCCACATCGGTGTCCGGTCGGATAGTATGGGGGGCGGCTGAAGATACACGTCGAGTTCATACATCCCGGGATGTTCCCACGCGAGCTCCTGTGCGCCGAGATATCCTCCGATAGTTTCCACATATTGCCGCACACCCGATTGCGGATCGGGAATAAAATAGAGAGGACCGTATGCGTCTTCGAGAAACGGCGTTATAGATCCATCTTGTATTTGTTGGACCTGTACGTACACCTCTTTCGAAACACCAATCGGCACGGCGTACGTCTCCCCGTGTTCTATATATATCTGATCGCTTGAAAGATATTTGCCCGTATCTGGATCTTCTATCCTATCACCCCACACTATCTGACTCGGACCATTTGCGGCATGTACAAACGACGGATATGCGCACACCACGAGGGACGCGGCGAGTAATGTGATCGTGAATAACGCAGCTTTCGCGCACATCATCCACACCTCGCCCGAATCATAAAAGGTACCCCTCATAGCACACTCATTATTGCATGGGCATCGCGCGGAGCAATCGACTCCCATGACGACACACGAGCCGACAAGAGTCGGCTCGTGAAGGAAACACTTTTTCGGAACCTTACGGATGCGCGGCGATGTAGGCGCGGGTCTTGGGGCCAAAGTAGCCGACGGCGGGCGAGATGCCGACCGATTTCTGCCACTTAGCAAGAGCTGCTTTCGTCAAGCCGCCAAATTTGGTCGTTTCGTTGCCAGGGCTACCGGCGCCGCTCGAAGCGACGGGGAAGCCGTGGCTATTCAAGTACATCTGCAACGACTTTGCGTCATTGCCGGTAGAGCCGACTTGGAGATCCCGGGTGAATGATCCTACCGTGCCTCCCGCCGTCCCGCCGGTCAGGGCTGCTATCTGCGCGAGCAAAGCATTGAGCTGCGCCTGAAGGGCAGCGATCAGCCCGCTGGTGGTGGTCGGTGCTGGTGTCGTGGTAGTAGTCGGTACGATGGTGACAGGGCTTCCGCCGCCACCGCCTCCTCCGCCACCGCCGCTGCTACCAGTCGAGATACCTCCGCCACCGCTTCCGGTGCTCTGACTCGAGCTGCAGAGGGTGGTCGAAGGCGTAACGGTCACGGTCGTGGTCGCGGTGCCGGAAGCAGCCAAAAGCGTAAAGCTTGAGGTTGTGTCGTTACAGATCTTGTCGGTGAGATAGCCGCTTTCTCCCGAGAACGTCAGCTGATTGCGTCCGGGCGCAGTGACCGAGATGGTCGAACCGGGTCCGAGCAAGATAGAGAGTGCGGTAGAGCTTACGCTGGTCGAGGCAATGGTTCCCGTACTGCTCACGCTGAGGGCGATGCTGTTGACGCTAAATGACACGCTGCTCGTGAGTGTCACGTCGGCATTGCTCGTAGCGGCGAGCGCGAATCCCGGCAAAATGACCGAGATACCAACCGTAGCCGCGAGAAGAAACTTCTTCATAGCATTTTCATGAGCTGATAATTGATGCTTGCCGACCGGCTTGGCCGGAGGCGGGAACATTGCGATGTCTCCACCTCCGACGCTAAGCTAGATCAGTACAGAAGTTCCTAGAATGACGGGCAGCTGCCGAAAGCCCACACCACATATCCGGCGACTACCGTACTGGTTATCGTCGTCGTCGCCTCCACGTTCGGGGACCCCATGATCATCTTGACCGGTGTCGCCGTGGAAGTTGCGTACGTCTGGATACATCCTACCACTGCCGTGGATGTCGCGCCGGTGGACGTCGTCACCGTAAGTGTGGAGCCCGAACCGTTCATGGTCACAGCGCCGCCGAACCATGCAGCACCCGAGTTGGTGATCTGCGTCGTGGATGCGTGCGCGAGGGTGGCGTCCCCGGTGAACCACGAAGCACCGGAGGCGGAAAACAGCGAAGATGACGCGTTGGTCATCGCGGTAATGCCACCGATAGTGGTCGTAATGCCTGACTTGCCGATGCCAATCGCACTGGCGGTCGAGGTGCCGATATACAGAGCTCCTGAGGAGCCCACATCAATCGAACCGGCCGCAGCGACGGTCGTGGCAATGCTCAAGATCGATGTCGTCGCCGTACTACTACCGATATTGATCCTTGTGGCAGTCGTGGTGCCGATATTGAGCGTACCTGCCGTCCACGAATCGAGGCCGTATGCCGCGGCGACTTTCATGTTGGCGTAGCCGATGATGTTGCCATCGGCCTGGATGGTACTGGTCGCATAGACGCTGCCAGCCGTCGTGATGTCGGTGGAGATCGTTGTCGCTGCTGTCACCAATCCACTGACGGCGAGCACGCCGACGATGGTGGCAACCATTACGGTCAACAATTCCCTACTTCTAATAAATGTATAGACCCCTTTCATATGGTTTGGGTAAAACTATACTAATAATAAAACGCTATGTAATTCCCGCTGAGCGCAGGGTACACGCCTATCATACCGCAGGCATGAGCGCGCAATCTTCATGCATTCCCCATGCTGGGGATAAGTCAGTTGGATGTGTGCTGCTTGTTGTAGTCGTCGAGCATTGCCTTCAAGCTGGTTTCGTTTGGATTCGCTGCAATGCCCTTATTCAGAATGTCCACAGCTGCAGGGGTATTTTGCTTGTAGAGTTCGCTGTAGAGGGTGAAAAGCGTGGTGTAGGAGTTGATATCATTGGGCTTGTTTGCTATCTCGCGCAGATAATTCGACTCTGCTTTGGGGTAGTCATGGATAAAATTCATATACAGATCGCCGAGGTTATTGAATGAAATGACATTGGTCGGGTAGAGTATGGAAGCATATTCCCACGCGGCGGCGGCCCCTTGGTAATCGCCCGCATGCTTGCGATCAGCGCCAAGATCTATCCAGGCCTTGAAATTGCTTGGTTCACTCGCCAATACGACCGTTTTCGCCGCTGCGTCTTTCTTGAGGGCCATGCAGTAGTCAGCGGCTACAGTGGCAACGCATGCAAGCGGTGTATTGAGACCAGGTGCCACGGGGGTGGTCGGGCTGCTTACGGGCCTCACAGTAAACGTGCCTGTGCCGCTCACGCCGAGCACTCCGGTGGTGCTGCTCGAAGTCGCTGTACTGGTGGAGGGCCCTGTGGTGCTGCTGGAAGCAGCGGAAAGGGTGGAAGAGGCCGCGCTCGGGGGCAGGAGGATATCATCTTGGCGTTCGTTCCATGCGAAATAAGCGAGCGCGACAACAATGAGTGCCCCGAGACCGAGAGCCAAATTCTTGATGGTCGTGTTCATAGATAGTAAGGATATCGTGCTTCGGGCCCCAACGCAAAAACCCCCGCGTTTGACGCGGGGGTTTAAGCGTGTGCTTACGTTGTCGCCGTAAGCGAAGCCGAGTGAGATGTCTCCAGGGTTATTGGGTAACCGCCTGAGAGAAACCACTCGAAGAGAGGCCGACTACGCCGTAGGCGCTCGTCCAGTCAGCGACTTCGGTGACCGTTGTGGTCGTCGAGTTCGGAGACCAGATGAAGTTACCTACGATCGAGGTCGTGGCAGCAAGTGTAGCCGTGCTCGAATCACCCAACAGTGTCGTAGTGATCGAAGAGCCCGTTACCGTGCCACCTACCGTACCGCGAAGTTCGAAGTAGTAGGTCTGACCTGCCGGTACTTCTACCGGACTGCCGCCGCTTGTGAGGAAGTACGCGACGTTGGACGTCGAGGTCGCCGTGACGGAGACACCGATCTGACCAGCCGTACCCTGACCAGAGATCGGGGTTGAGTATGCCGCGTCAGAGTACCCGTAGAGACCCATGCTCGAGATCTTCACACCGGAGCTTGTGGCTACAGTGAAGACCATCCTTGCGATACCCACGTCGCCGTGAGAATCGGCCGTGACCGAGAAGCGGATGAGCTTACCGGCTGCGGCGCTCGTCGAGGGCAGGGTGCCCTGTGCGATCGTCGGGAACGTGTTGTACACACGCACGCCCGAGACGGAGGTGAGACCCGAGCTGTTACCGCCGCGGATCGTCGAACCCGAGGAAACACCCGATCCCTCGAAGTCGAGGACGTCGACTGTAACACGGTCACCAGAGGTGCCCGGCTGCGAAGTGCCGATGTCCGCGATATCTGTCTTGATGGTGATCTTGGTGTCCTGGTCCTTCGGCAGGTTTACCTGCGAGAGCAGGGTCGACGTTGCCGTCGTAGCGTTGCCGGTGAAGACCGCCGTACCGATGAGGGTCGAACCCTGGTAGAGGTAGACGTTGGTGAAGTCCTGGGCGCCTGATGCTCCCAAGTACGAACCGTTGGTACCGCCGAGGGTCAAGCCGACTTTCGTCAGGTTGACGGATTCGTTGGAAGGACGGAACTTGGCGACGCCGACCGTGATGCCTGTCGTACCGCCCGCGCTGATGGCGTAGGACGGAGACGAAGCGTCGGTCGTAACCGAGATCGATCCGGCACTGGCGATTGTCTGGCGGCCGGCCTGCGAAGAAACGATCGTCGCACTTGCCGAGTTGCCAGATGTCGCGCCCGTGAAGGTGAGCGTGTCACCTGAGTAGGTCTTGAAGCGGTACGAGTCGTTGGCCGTGGCCGAACTACCCACATTGCACTTCAGACCAAGAGTAGACACCGTGCCCTTCGGAACCGTCAACGAGTTGTTGAGGGTGAAAGTCTTGGTGTATGTCGTGGCTGCCGTCGTCGTCGCGTCGTTCAAGCTAGTGAACGTGTTGACGATGTTGGAGCCGTAGTTGAGTGCGTTGCCCGTCGAGTCGTAGAGCGAGCATGCACTGAGGTTGGTCACAGAACCACCGGCCGCTACGAACGCCTGGTCGATGTGGAGCGGGATCGAGTTCACGCGGACATCCTCACCCGATTGCGATGCATCGAGCTGGAGGTTGGCGAACAAGACCGTCTGGCCGCCCGCGACGATCGTCTGGGCAGACGGAGTGGTCGAGAGAGACATGGTCAAGGAAGCACCGCGGACCGTCATCGTGTTCATGTTGAATGAACTCGCGCCGGAGAGCGATACCGTGTTGCCCGTGTTCTGTCCCGTAACGTTGGACCAGTAGCTTGAGCTTGACGGATTGGTCGAGACGACGAACGTTTCACCGTTGGTCGTACCCGAACCGACCGTACCTTTCAGCGAATACACATGCCTGCCGATCGGGAAGGTGATCGTGTTGCTGAAGGTGAGCACCTGCTTGCTTGTGCCCTGTGTCGCGTTGACCGGACCAGCGACAACTGCGCCGTTGCTGTCAACGATTGATACGTTGGTCAAGAGACAGTTGGAGGTGCACGATGTTGATGTCGTGGCGACATCGAAGATAAGCGTCTGCACCGAGACCGGCTCACCCAAGAAGTTGGTCGCGAAACCGCCCAAAGGCTGGTTGGGGACCGAGATCGCAATGTTCTGCGACGACACTTCTGTGGCGTTGCTGATCGTAGTGAGCGTACCTCCGTTGATAGTGATCGTCGAACCCTGCAACCACGGCTGGAGGGCCGCAGCGGCGGTGCTCAAACAGGTTGCGTGCGTCGAGGCCGTTGAGAGCGAGGAGCACGATCCAGAGAGCGTGGGTGTGATGCCGTAGCCGTAGGTCTGACCAACGAGGTAGACATCGGATGTCTTGTCCAAGTCGAATTGAGCCACGCGGCTGTTGGCATTGGTGCCGACGAGGTCGCCCTGCACATACGCGTCAGCCGAGAAGCCCTCCTTCATGAGGATGCCGCCCGGGAACGTGGAGGTGAGGTAGCGGCCGTCAGCCGACAATGTCGTCGGGTAAGACGTACCGTTGACCACTGTCACGAGATTCGCCATATCTGTGGCTGCTGCGGAACCGTTCATTCTCCAGCGAATGCTGAAGAGCTTCACGTCTTCCGTAGAACCGGCGGTAAAGCGAACACCCGTGAACTTGATACCAGTGTCTCCCATGTTCTTCGTCTGCGCTGCATTCGGGTCGAATGACGATATGTTGGTCGTCACACTGCCGATCGAGAGCGTAGAGTTGAGCGTCTGGGAAGTGCCGTGAATCGGGAGCGAGCCGGAGACCGGTACCGACGTGTTGATGCCGGTTACGTCGATCGAGGCGACCTGACCCGTGTAGCTCGACAGTGATGCGGCGAGATTGCCCGCGACCGTGAAGGTCATGGACTGACCGGCGCCGAGTATCATGGTGTCGCCGATCGTCGCCATGTGATTGGCGTCGAACGTGCGCGAGACGCCGACCTGCAGACCGTTTGAGTCCACCAGAACGACACCCGAGAAGGCCGCGTCATTGGCAAAGCCGGTGCGCTGCACCGTGATGCCGTTGATCGTGACCGACGAGCCACTGTTGTTCATGATGGTGAACGTCGTGAACGGAACGCGTGCCGCGCCTTGCGGAGCGAGCGATGCGCCCGGCTGCGCCGACGAGGATACCGAGAGACCAGGACCAGTGGGCGTCGTGCCCGTGCCAGTTCCGGTACCCGTTCCTGTGCCAGTGCCTGTACCTGTGCTCGTGCACATAGCGTTGGCCGCCGCGCGCGAGCCGGCGAACCAGTTACCCGTACCAGCCGTGAGGCCGACCGGAGTAAGGATGGTTGCCGCGTTCGCATTCTGGAATTTGATGACAGCCGCCTTGGTCGCAGGACCGAAAGTGGATGTCTCATTGCCAGGGGAGCCAGCGCCCGAGGCCGAGACCTGGAAGCCGTGACCATTGAGGAATTGCTGGACCCACATGACTTCACCTCCCGTTGAACCCTGTTTGAGGTTCATCGTGAACGTGTTGCAGCCGCTGCCGGTCGTAGTCGAGCCGGAGCTCGAAGACGAACCCTGCAAGGATGCAATCTGCGCGAGCAATGCTTGTACCTGTGCCTGAAGATCGGAAAGCGCATCAGCTTTCGCGGGTTGCGCAAATGCCAATGAGAATCCGAGGATCAAGGCCGCAGCCACGAGCACTGTCGCAACATATTTTGTTGCTAAAGTTTTACTCATAGTTTGTTATTTGACCTTTGTATCCCAACTTACCGTCGGGACCGCACACATATTCTTTCGACAGGAATATCTGTGCGTTTTGTGTGTCCTACCTAGTCTGATAAGACAACTGATAATTTTGCTAGCCCCTGATCCTCTTTCTAAAAGGGCGGACCAGTGGGGGTAGCAGCAAAGTGTGGAGTGGAATTTCTGACATGCGGGAATGTTTCAGGATGAACAGTCGTCCGGATGTTGCGCACCTGATGTTGGTAACGCGCACTGTACATTGTGTGAGATTCTGAGATCTCACGTTCACTAAATATTTTCCAAGAGCACGCACGCTCCCAGACTTTTGTGCACTATTTATATGTCAACGAACCACGCAGAGCGCGCCCCATGCGGCTCTTGCTCGATGAGCTCAAGAAAGCTCATCGGGACAATTATATACCGCGCCGGTGAGCGCACTACTCTCTGGCACTCCGCGTTTTGTGGATAACTTGTGTGCAAAAAGGGCCATTTTCTAAGACATTCTCTACGCTCACAAGTCGGGCCACAATAGCCCAATCCCCAATCGGAGTCAAACCATATGACGTGTGGTATGCCAGATTATTTCCATTTGATGGCTGTTTGAGGACAGAGGTAAATATTAAGAAACAAAAACAGCTATTGAGCAAGTGCGTACCTGCTCCAGCGCTTGAGCCCGATACGCTTTACGATGCCTTGCTGTATAAGTAGAACAAGCTCTCTTTGGATCGTTTTCTCTCCGTGCTCAGGAAGGTTTGAGGCGATGTCGCGAATATTGAGCTGGCCGCCGCCACGAAGTATTTCCAGGATACTGCGGCTGCGGGAAGTGGTAAGAGTATCAACTCCCTCATTTAGGGCCAATTTTTTCCGTGTCTCTTTGTTGTCCTTTAAAGATAGATTGTCTTTTATAAATACCTTGTCCTTTACGTCCTTTATATGTCCTTTACGGTACTCACGGACTTCCAAGAGTTCTTCGCGGGAGATACGGACATTCTCAGAAAGATTCGTCCGTCGAGAGAGGGTTATGAACGTACCAAGCTCATCGAGAGACGCGGAAACGATCTCGGCGTTCTGTGGAGAGACAACACCTGCAAAAACGAGAATATTGATCTGGGATATAAGGCGCCGTACTGTTGCCTGAAACTCAGAGATTTTTGGGGAAGTGCTTGAGCGCATCTCATCCCGTAGGTCGAGAACTCTCCCGAGTAGAGACGTGGCCGTGGACCGTATCTCAGACCGTAGGTGGTCAGACGGAGCAACGTGATTGGTGAGGAGGAAGAGCGCCGCAACAAGGCGCTCTGCTCTCCTGTAGGCCCTCTCCGCTGATCGGTTTTCACCAAAAGGGTTCGTACGAACGTCTTTATCTAGAAATTGAGCGAAGTTCGCAGATTGTATCTCTCTTACATCGTCCATAAAAAGTCCATTACATGTCCGATATGTGTCCCATAAAGAGTTTCAATCAGAAGTATATAAAGGACATTGGCTGTCGGCAACGCCGATATGCGGCACCGAAACGAATGCACGCGAAGGTCAAATGTGTGCGTGATATGATGGGGGAATGAATTCCGAAGACGCAACAAAGAGCGCCTGAGCGGTGTTCACATCGATCCTACTTCATTTCCCCCTTATGGCCTCTTCAAATGGTACGAAAAAAAACGAACGTATAAAAAACAAAAGGGAACGGAAACGGACCGACCTGCAAGATGAGGCGGTACGTGAGCGTTCGATCTCAAGCGAAGCCGCCCGAGGGGTCGGCGCGATCTTTTTTGTAGCGATCGCGGGTTTCTTGGTCTTGGCTGGTGCGGGCGGGGGAGGGGAGGCGGGGAAAATCCTCTATGCGCTCCTCTCGGCGCTCCTGGGTGTCGGATACCTGCTTCTCCCGCTGTCATTCGTCTTGCTTGCGGTCATTGTATTTCGCTCCTTCGAGAAAAAATTCGGCTGGGTGCAGATCCTCAGTGTGATCGTGTTCCTCCTCTCCGCACTGGGCCTCATCAATCTCGCCTTTCCGAGCCACGGGGGCATCCTCGGTGGCTTCATGTCCCGCCCACTGGTCGCCGGAGTCGACATCACCGCAACAGCGATCTTCCTCATCGCCATCACGCTCGCCTCGTTGGTCATTGCATTTGACATCCACCTCGGCGCAGTGTTTGACAAGATACTGGCGACATTCCGTGCGTGGCGCTCCCCTGCGGGAATCACGGATGAGTCAGATGAAGATGTTTCAGTCGTCGGACTGCCCGAAGAAGAGAGCGAAACGGTCGACCCTGAGGATACTGATGTGGGCGGAGCGACTCCCCCGCTCGCCCCAGAGCCTGTAGTGCGAACATTTAATACAGAGAATGCCGATGGTGGGTTCCCCATCATCGCCGCCAGTGGCATGGCTTATGTGCCGCCACCCGTGTCGATCCTCGCAAAAAATAAGGGCAAGCCGGAGGTCGGCGATGTGAAAGCCAACATGAACATCATCAAACGTACCTTGCAAAATTTCGGTATACAGGTGGAAATGGACGAGGCATCTATCGGCCCCACCGTGACGCGCTACTCGATGAAGCCGGCCGAAGGCGTGCGGCTCGCCAAGATCGTAGCGCTCCAGAGCAATCTCGAACTCGCGCTTGCGGCCGCCCCGGTGCGCATCGAAGCGCCCATTCCCGGCAAATCACTGGTTGGTATTGAGGTGCCGAATATCTCGCGAACGACGCTCGGGCTCGCGCCACTCATGAGCGACAACAGCTACACGGGATCAGACCGATCGCTCCTGCTGGCGCTCGGCCGATCTATCACCGGGGCACCGCACTTTGCCGACCTCTCGAAGATGCCGCACATGCTGGTAGCCGGAACTACGGGAGCCGGCAAGTCGGTGGCCATACACGATTTCATTGTGTCGCTCCTCTATCGATGTGGCCCAGAGCGCCTGCGCTTCATCATGGTGGATCCCAAGCGGGTCGAGCTCACGATGTACAACTCTATTCCCCACCTGCTCACGCCGGTCATCACTGATGCAAAAAAGGCGATCCTCGCCCTCAAATGGCTCGCCAAAGAAATGGAACGGCGCTACAACATCCTCGAAACCGAGAAGGTGCGGGACATTGCTTCGTATCATGAAAACATCGTCGCTCCGGCTCTCGATCGCCTGCCTGCCATGTCTGCGCATGCAGGGCAGACAGGCGCGAGCGACGACGATGGCGGGAAGCCTTTGCCCGAAGCAATGCCCTACATCGTGCTTATCATCGACGAACTGGCCGACATCATGAGCGCCTACCCGCGCGAATTAGAGGCCGGCATCGTGCGGCTCGCGCAGATGAGCCGCGCAGTGGGTATTCATCTGATCCTCTCGACGCAGCGCCCCTCCGTGAAAGTCATCACCGGGCTCATCAAGGCCAACATCCCCGCGCGCGTCGCACTCCAAGTGGCCTCCCAGATCGACTCGCGCACCATTCTCGATATGGGCGGCGCAGAAAAATTGCTCGGTGCCGGCGATATGCTCTTCCTCTCGGGCGAGATGAGCAAGCCGCGCCGTATCCAGGCGCCATTCATTTCGGAAATCGAAGTGAAGAAAGTGGTGGCGTATCTGGCCAAACAAGCGCAGGGACAGCTTGTGAGTGAGATCGACTTCACCGACGCGGGTAAGGTGGGTAGTGGGATGGACCCCATTCTTTCTTCAATGAGTGGCGCAGATGACGAAGACGACGAACTCTACGCCGACGCCAAACAGACGGTCATCGAAGCGGGCAAAGCCTCTACCTCCTACCTCCAGCGCAAACTCGGCGTCGGCTACGCGCGCGCCGCACGCCTGATGGACCTCCTGGAAGAGCGCGGCGTCATCGGCCCGGGCGACGGCGCCAAGCCGCGCGAGATCATCCACCTCGGCTCGGCCGAGTCGAGACGGGCTGGTGCCGGCAATGCCGACCCGTCTCGCCACGGACTCGCCGAGGCTAATGAACTGGCAAAAGAACCGGAGGAACCTGAAGAAGAATCTGTCTTCAATTCGTAAAGGGATTAAGTAAGCCGCGTATGTCCCTCTGCAAGGATTGCGACCACACCCTGAGCCAGCACAATTGGATATCACCACCATGCTCGAATTGTGGGAATCGAAGCCCGCACTGCACATTCTGTTTTGGAGACTACCAGCGGAGCAGGAAGCGCGGACAGTGCCGATACCCAAAATGCGCGTGCAGCAAGTTCGTCCCGCTTACCGATAAACCGAGACCGCTCAGCAAGGTCATCGGCCGAGCCCTTTACAAGAAACCTTGAGGGGGAGTTGCACAATGACCCTTGTGCGACATGGTTGTGCAGGTTATTGTGAAGTCACTCACGGAAATAGTTCTTTTACAAAAAAATTCGGGAAAATAAATTGAGGCGAGTCTTTAGAATTAGTATGTCATTTTTTGATATTTCTTTGAGTGGTTAAAGACTCGCCTTGATATGGGGTGGGTTGTTGGCTCCGAACACGTCGGGCCTTGTATTCGGTGTACACATGCTGGCCCTTGGTAAAGCCCGAGAAATCATGGGAGACAACCTGCTTGATTCTTACCCTCTCGTTACTCGATTAAAAAGGTTTGCTCAATTAGATTATCACGCAAACTGCGTACCTTACGAGGAGGTGGTTCTGGTCAAGCGCAGGCATACACACTTTCTCGTGTGGGAGCTTCCTCTCTCGATAATCAAATTGCGCAACGCCGTACCTGAGTTGTTCAGTGAAGTCGAGCCTTGGTACGACAACTTGCTGTTCGCGAACGAGCCTGGTGGTCGAGGGGCTTGGCGATTGCTCCGATCTGATCCTGTGTCGCGGTCGCTCAATAAACCAGCTATGGCTCAAACGCGTCTGCTCCGACCAGATGAGACGGTGGCGAGCGCTCACCTCGTAGTGTGCGCAATGGTTCTATGTCGGCTGGGAACCAACCGATGGATGTTTCGTCCGGATCTAGGGGTGCGGAGTAGCAATGTGACGCCGTCGAGGTACTCAATAATTGTTGGCTGCGGCCACAAACGGATAGGGGTCACCATGTATCGCGCCGATCTCCCGATCTCAAACGTCGGAATAGCAGCGGTCGTAAGAGACAAACGATCTGACTAGCGCCTCAAATTGGCTGATCCTCTCCGATCGGCCAATTTTCTTTTAATGCCGCCAACGGAGCATATCTGAAATCCGTGCTTCGAGCGGTGTAGATATTGGCAGATAGCTGACCGAGGCTCGAATTTTTCGTGCGGTTTCATCGACGAACGCGCTTGAGACCACCCCCGCGTCCTCGCTATCAAAAAATGACTTGCCGAGAGTTATCCCCAGTTGGAGCGTCGGGGAATAATATTCTTGAGCCCAACCGCTGTGCCGAAGATCATTAGCAATATCAACCAGCTGTTTTAGCCAGTCGACGGCGTCACGCCAAGATATTTTGGCTCTCGACAATAAGTAATACCCCAATAACGTCTCCAGAATTTGCAACGTTATGTATGATTGCGGTCCGGTAGACACCTTCGCGTAGCCAAGCGCTTGCTGCGCCATTTCAAATCCCCGATCCGTCATACTGTCGAGGTCAAAAACCTCTCCGTCGTTTACCGCTTTATGTGATATCACCCGTAATATCAAGGACGATTTTTCTCGGTAATATCTAGCGTCGTGCAATTCCGCCTGCGCCGAACTCAAATCTTTTATTGCTTCGTCTAAGACAATTTGTGCATTGTTGTATGTCGTCAAAATAGATTCTGGGGGGTCGTCATCCTTCATACTAAGGCGTAAGCAAACTGCCTTTACAAAAAGAGCTTCATGAGCGGTACCGGGACACGGCGCTATTGCCACGGCATGATCACAATATAGGATAGTAAACTCCCAGTTGGCACGTACGGCAAGAGTGATTGCCGCACTCAGAGATTGCTCATATGTTTCTCTGGTCCCGATTGGGGTACCAGATAATATTGCGGCTAGATCATTCTGATGAACAAGTTCAGCGTATTTGCGAGTACGGAATTGTTGCACAATGACCCTTGTGCGACATGGTTGTGCAGGTAAGTTTCGCAGCGAGATGGCACCTTATTTCATCCGTCTCTTTGTTCCTCGTCATCTCCGCATTCGGCCGAAATTGGACGAGAAGGCGGGAGAATTTATCAACTTGGATCCCGAACAGCCTACGAAGCTGGGGCTTCGGCGACCGCCGAGCGTTTTAATGGAGCCAAGGACAATCTCTGACGGCGGCACAAAGTGGGTCTTGGATCACGCACGTCGTGTACTAGGAGCACGGCAGAAAATATTCATCTCCTATCCGTCAGCCGGTCAGGAATACATGGAGGAATTGAGACAACGATTGGAATCTGACAAAGAAAAGAGGTGGGAAATTGAGGTGTATATTGACACGACACCTGCGGATTTCACTTATAGTGAAGCGCGTAGGCTAATTTCGGATAGCGATTATTTTATCGGTATCTGGCACCCAGAAAATAAGGATGGGGCGGTACTCACTTCTCCGTGGCTTCCTTTTGAACTGGGGCTGGCCATGGCATTCCACAAACCTTTTAAATTAGTTGCTCACAGTTCGTTACCAAGGAAGGAACTGGTGCAGCGCATTGCGGGCGACACCGCTGCCTATTGGTACAAAGATATGGACGAATTTAAGAATATAGCATTGAAATCTCTATTGGCATTTATGGAATCTAACTGGTGCGCCATCAATCCTCCGTTGTTTCCCCATATCGATGAGAAATCTGTGTGGGGAGGATAGGGTGTAAATGGAGGGCGGCTGCGGATCACCAATTCTTCGGGTGTCATGACACTGGCCGGGTGTTCAGGGGAACCACGGCAGGCTCTAGAAGATGGCGACTGTGCGTGGGATGCCAGCTTACGCCATATCGAAAACCGGGCAGTTGGAATAGAAAAAGCCGTCGGGGTTTCCGACGGCTCGCAGTCTATGTGGCCGATGAGCCGCGTGGTTGCCGACGCTGAGAAACGGATCTGGTACCGGATCAGTATTCTTCGGCAAGCATGATCGTCAGCACGCGAGACGGCTGTGCTGGGCCAAACGTATTAACCAATCCGTACTTTGGATCGGCGTCGTAGCTGTCGATCTTCCAAAAGAGCTTGTGGCCAGCAAGTTCGAAGGCGCCGAAATCGTGTTCGCCATAAGGATCGTCGTGGTCCCCGAACTCGGAAAAGGTGGCGACCCTCCGGATTGCCATCGCTCGAATGTCCGATGCCAGTGCTTGGACGCCTACGGTCACTACCACCTGGCCACCCACGAACGTGGTACGGAAGTGATCGTTCAGTGCCCGGATGCGCTCGGCGCTCATCGCCGGCGCGCTCCCCGTCCTCCACGCGGCGGGTCTTGTCTGCCGCGAGGCGGTACGGCCGTCTCTTCGGCATCCTCGTCGGTGATCTCGCGAACGACGATCTTGCCGTCGAGCGGGAACGCCTGAAGGATCAGATTGAACCCGCTGCCGTCTTTGTGCGGGAACACAAGGCCCACGTTGAGCCAGTAGTCATCCTGGCCTTCGCGCTTGATGACCGAGTAGGCGCGGTGTGTCGGTTGCCGGGGCTGTTCTCTCTCCGCCATTGGTCCACTCCATTGAGCTGGTTGCGATGTCCTGCGTAGGCAGGCGTCGAGTGGCGGTGCTCGGCGACTGCCCGCGCGGATCACAACTCGAAGAGAGTGGCGCGGAGACTATCGGCAGGATACGTGCCCATAGCAGAGCGTCAAGGCCCGTTAGAAGAGCCGATATTGGTGTGCGATCGTCCGCTCGGACAAAGCAACGAACCGGTCCGGAATCTTCAGATGCCAGCGGGGTGGAAAAACAGGCGGCGGGATCGGGCGAGGGTCGGGCTGGTACGACCTCTTTATCCTCCGGCGATTAGCGATACCTATAACCTCGGGGTGCGCGACCCGCGCGTATTTCGAGATCTCGCAGAATAGGTTTTGGCAATCGATCGGCTGAAGGGGGCGTCCGAAGAGGTCGACGAAGTTGAGCTCCAACCGCTCGAACTCGATTTCTTGGCGCTCCGTGACCCAGTGGATAACTTCTTCCGCGGAGAGCCCTCTCGCGTCGACGAAACATTTTGAAATCCCGTCGAGCGCTCCTGGCCCCGCGACCACGAAGTCAGCCTCATCAAAATTGAGGAGCCCCGAATAGTTCAGGTCAATCGCATACTGAAACGCCAGGAAGGGCCCGAGGCTGCGATAGCGCAGAAGGGACTCGTAGACCGCGCGTAACGATGATGCTTGTTGAATCCGCTCAGGAAGTCGGTCGTCCATCATCTGAACGAGTAGCGCGAGATGATTTGCATGCTTGCGCGCATGCCCAAAAGCGGGAGACGGCATAATGTAAGCAGACGAATAAATCCGTGTCCCGTGCTTCAGACGATCGTCAAGCACTGCCGCGAGATTATCAACGCATGTCGGTCTCCATACAACCGGACCGAGCCTGTTTTCTATTTCGTTGCACAATGACCCTTGTGCGACATGGTTGTGCAGGTCGGTGATGGTGCAAGGGCTGACGATGCCGCTGCTGCTGCGAATGCTCGGCTTTCTGCCGAGATAAATAAAGGAGCTGTGGAAAACTGTAAGCCCCTACTGGGTCGGAGGTCGGCAGGGGTGCCGTCAGGCGCGCTTGTGCGGCGACAATGAGGGTACCGGTGGCGATGGTGGTTGGCCCAGTAGTAGTTGCCCACATAAGTGGCAGCATTCGTACCTAACTGCATGTTTATTGGCGGAATTATCGTAGAGAATACCGCCTATGCGCCAACGCTTTCTCGTTTGTTCAGCGCTCCCCTAAAAAATTATTACGCCTCCAAATTTTTCTTATAGTGTATTTCCACCGCGTCAGTTCTCCATCCAACTCCACTTTTCACGTCGACGCCTCCCCTCAAAACATAATCTTTGGATTTAGGGTTTACAAATACGCCGTCAAAACGAAAAACACCATCACCTTCCGAGTTGTAGTATCGTCGAAATATTTCATTCAGATCATCTACAAGTTTTTGAGGACACCCTCTTTCCAAAAGCATTGCCGACGACTGCTGATCAAGAGACCGAGGACTTACGCGACCATCGTATCTTCCTTCTGCAACAGAGAGTTCATTAACCGGAGCTTTTATCTCGTTAGCATTTACTATGACGCCCTCCACTCTATCGAGTTGTTTTATTTTATTTCCTACCACGAAACCGGTCGCAACCGCTTCTCTCCTAGTTCCCTTATCGCCAACAAGGTCCAAAGCGAAGCGTTGGTTCGGATTCATACCAACCCTTGTTCCTAACGTTTCCCACCAGCGGCTGTGTATTTCTGCAACAAGATTATCGGAAGATTCTGCACCATAGGTGCTAGCGGACCGCGCTTCAAGAAGGGCTTCTTGTAGGATGCTGTCCATGTCATTAAAATCTACCTCCACTTTCCCGTTTCTCAATCTCCCATATTTCCCAATCCATTCAGGCACTACACTACCTTTCTGATCCGCGAGCATACGCTCTGGTCTTTTCTCCTGCCGATTGGTTGATCTTTCAACGCTCATAAGAAACTATCTTAAGACGACTAAAATGGATGCAATCCAATAATACCATGGTAAGCGGAAACGCAAATCTTTGTGAGCAAGTAAATTTTCGGGGCTTAGTGCAGTTGGGGTGCGGCGGTGAGTTTGATTATGAGGTGGTCGAAGTTACCGCACTTCGGTTTCCGATGGTGGTCGGGTCCACCTCGCTCTCGGGGGGTAGTGGTCGTTAGCCAGGATCATTCATCAGGCGGCGCGAGTTCTTGGCGCTTGCCCTCGGCGCAGCTGTGATCGGGCTCGTTGAGGCGTTGAGGTGTGGCAAAGCAGCTGAAGGAGCCGGCGATTGGCGTGCTGGTCAGGGGCCGATCGGCGGGTCCGGAATTCGCCCCCCCTTCCCCTGTTCCCCTTTCGGTTGACGCGCGTGGCATTCGAAGGATAGCGTTTGAGTCAAGTGTCGTGTATCTCACTGGCGGCAATGGCCTGTTGCACAATGACCCTTGTGCGACATGGTTGTGCAGGGCTCACCCATGCCGATTGGCTTGGCCTGCTCGTCGAGCGCGAGGTCACCCATCGCCGGGACAAGCGTCTCACGGCTCGGCTGCGCTATGCCCGATTGCGCCACAATGCCGTCGTCGAGGACGTCGATTACCGAGTTCATCGCGGTCTCGATCGGGCGCTGTTCCACAAACTCGCCGGCGGCGAGTGGATCGATGCGCCCGACAATCTGATCCTGTGCGGGCCG
>Ga0080064_1002341_pt1 | contig 32638 bp, 32 predicted proteins | sample Subgrocontami54m_FD_69260 | JGI IMG/M metagenome (GOLD analysis project Ga0080064, IMG submission 69260) | Subsurface groundwater microbial communities from S. Glens Falls, New York, USA - GMW46 contaminated, 5.4 m (SPADES assembly) (version 2) ...
CGGCGCCGGGGCCTGGCGCTGCGGCTTTCTCCGCTTCGAAAGCGGCATTGACCCAGCTCGCGCGCGTTGCCGCGCTCGAATGGGGCGCCGACAACATCCGCATCAACACCCTGCACCCGCACGCGGTATTCGATACCGGTATCTGGAGTGATGAAGTACTGGCTGGCCGCGCGGCACATTACGGGCTGAGCGTCGAGGAATACAAGAAAAACAACGTGCTCAAGACCGAGCTCACCAGCCGCGACGTCGCAGAACTTGCAGCGGAAATGTGCGGCTCGTTGTTCGCCAAGACCACCGGCGCGCAGTTGCCAATCGACGGTGGAAATGAGCGGGTGATCTGATGCCTGCGGATCTGAAAAGCAAAGTTGAGACACTGCGCTGGCGCGACGGCCGGCTGGAAATGATCGACCAGCGTGTGCTGCCGTCCGAGTTGCGCTACCTGCCGTTCGATTCCGCTGCGGGAGTCGCTGAAGCCATCCGCAGTATGGTGGTGCGCGGCGCGCCGGCAATCGGGTGCGCCGCGGCCTACGGTGTTGCGCTCGAAGCACTGCGTTTACAGCATGCCACGGCCTCTGAATTCAGCGCTGGACTCGAAGCCGGATTTGCGGCGCTGGCGACGAGCCGCCCCACCGCAGTCAACCTGTTTTGGGCGCTCACGCGCATGCGCGGTATCTGGCAGGCCTGTAACGGCACCACGCCGATGCAAACTGCGTCCGCGCTGCTCGCCGAAGCGCATGCGATCTGCGCCACCGACATCGAAACGAACCGCAGTATGGGAAAACATGGTGCTGCGCTGATCAAGGACGGCGCGCACGTGCTAACGCACTGCAATGCCGGCGCGCTCGCCACCGCCGGCTACGGCACGGCACTCGGTGTGATTCGCTCGGCAATCGCGGCCGGCAAGAAAATAAGTGTGTTTGCGGACGAAACACGGCCTTTCCTCCAGGGCGCACGGCTCACCGCCTGGGAACTTGCGCAGGACGATATTCCAGTGACGTTGATTGCGGATAATGCGGCAGGATTCCTGATGAGCCGGGGTGAGATCGATTGCGTGGTAGTGGGTGCCGATCGCATCGCGGCCAACGGCGACGTCGCCAACAAGATCGGCACTTATTCGGTGGCTGTGCTGGCGCATCGGCACCGCATTCCGTTCTATGTCGCAGCGCCGCTGTCGACCATCGATGCCAGTATCTCCAGCGGCGCCGACATTCCGATCGAAGAGCGCAGCGGGGACGAAGTCAGGGGTTACGGCGCGTTACGCTGGGCGCCGGCGCAAGTCGCAGTGCGCAATCCGGTTTTCGACGTGACGCCGGCTGAATTGATTACCGGCCTGATTACGGAAAAAGGGGTAATACCGGCACCCGATGCCGCCAAAATCAAAACCCTGCTGGAAGAAAACTAGATCGTCAGGCCGCCGCTGACCTCGATCACTGCGCCGTTGATGTAGCTTGCTTCGTCTGAAGCGAGCCACGCAAAGGTGTTGGCAACTTCCTCGGGCCTGCCGAAGCGGCCGAGCGGTATTTTCTCTTCGAGCGAGCGCAACACGCGTTCCGGTATCGTGCCGAGGATGCCGGTTGTTATGAAGCCGGGACACACGGCATTGGCACGAATGCCTTTGCGGCCCAGTTCGCGCGCCCAGGTCTTGACCATCCCGATCACGCCGGATTTGCTGGCGGCATAATTAGTTTGACCAAAATTGCCGTGCAGGCCGACGATAGACGAGGAGTTGAGAATGACGCCCGATTGTTGGGCAAGCATGGTATTGACGACTGCCTTGGTGCAATTGAACACGCCCTTCAGATTGATTTCAATCACGCTGTCGAATTGATCCACGCTCATGTTCTTGATCTGGGCGTCCGCCACAATGCCGGCGTTGTTGACAAGGCAGTCGACGCGGCCCCATTTAGCCACCGTCGCCGCGACCATGGCTTCGAGCGACCTGATGTCACGCACGTCGGCGACGTATCCCATCGCATCACCGCGGGTTTCGTTGCACATCTCGACGGTTTCCCTGATCCGCTCCAGGCTAAGATCGCAAACCACTACCTTGGCGCCCTCGGTCGCAAATTTAACGGCAGTCGCCTGCCCGATGCCGCGTCCAGCGCCGGTAATAATCGCCACTTTGTCCCGGAGTTTCATTGACTGCCTTTCCAAAATATTTGAGAGCTTCGCGCTGCCGTTGCGGTGCACAATCCAAGCAATTCTAGTGCACCGCACAATTACTTCGCAATAGACTCGTTATGGGGTCCAGAAATCAGGTGATCGGATCAGAGACTGGGTAAATTCGAGAGACTGGAACCGGATTACAATCTATGTAATATAAATAATATTGTTATTAATCATGATACTATGGATATAGTATTATGTATATTCTAGATATCAGACTGATCCAGGCGACGCTGGCTGAAGAACGTTCTGAGCCTCGCGCTGCACTCGTCGGCAAGCATGCCCGACACGACCGTAGCATGGTGATTGAGTTTGGCGTTCGCGAATAGGTCAACCACGCTGCCGCAGGCGCCGGTTTTGGGATCAGCGGCGCCATAAACTACGCGCCCCACCCTGGCATGCATGATAGCGCCGGCACACATGGCGCAGGGTTCCAGGGTCACGTACAGTTCGCATTCGGCTAACCGATAATTGCCAATCTTTGCTGCGGCATCCCGCATCGCAACAATCTCGGCATGAGCGGTAGGGTCGTGCGCTGCAATCGGCTGATTGCAGCCGCGGCCGATGATGACACCGTCCTTAACCACCACTGCGCCAACCGGCACTTCACCGAGCGCCTCAGCCTGTTGCGCCAGCGCCAACGCCTCGCGCATGAAATGATCATCGGACATGAGGCAGGATATATCAGATCCATGTAACGGGCTATTTTCGCATCCCCGCGCAATCCGGACATGGGTTTTTCGACATAACCGTTCAAGCCAAAACGCGTTGAAGCAGTGCATTAGTGGCGGTAAAAAAAGTTAGGGCGTTCGGGTGGAACAACACCCAAACGCCCCAAAACGGTCGAGGGAGGAGAGAACCCGACCGGCACGGCTAAACGTGATCAAGCGTAATCTTGTTCCTGTTTCCGGCGGCGCGCGACGAACCCCATGAGGCCGAGGCCGGCGAGCATCATGGCGTAGGTCTGGGGTTCTGGAACCGGGGCGAATACCGCGAGGTCCTGGGATGACTGGGTTGCCCACACATTGGCCGTCATGGTAATCGGTCCCGAGAGGTTGCTCAGCCAGGTGTTGGCGGTTGATACCGCAGTTGCATTTCCGCTCGTCGCCTGGAAATTGCCGGCACCTAGGCTGTAGCTGCCACCTGAAGCTTCGTTGACGATTTCCCATACCGCGAGCTGAAACGCCCCGGAGTTCGTGGTATTGGTTACGCTCGAGAGGTAGTTCGACGCCAGGTGCGAAAGAGCAGTGGCCTTGCCTGGGTCCGACGAGTAGAAACTCGCGGCGCTCTGGAGGGTGTAGCTCGTTGACCACGCCAGCGTGTGGAAGATGTCTACGCACCACGCCTGAAACGAGACGTCGGGACTCGGCGTCGTGTTGATCATGTTAAACCCGCCGGCACTCGTCGACAGCGAGGTGGGGGACGTGATGCTGGCAGAGATGAATCCGTTCGATGGACCGTTATATACAAGTGTATCAGCCGCGGCGGATTGAGCGGCGAACAAACCGGCGAGCGCAACTGCGATTGCCGTTGACTTGATCTTCGCGTTCATCGTGATCTCCTTGGTAAAGGCGGCTCTTCTTACCTTTCCGCATGGAGATATTTATACGCACACGGCGTCACGATTGATGTGAACGAGTTCACGACGAAGCAGAAAACTTTCGGCGTTATGTGAGGTAATGCACGCCCGACATCAAAATGTTTTCAGTGGCGTGACTTTGTGCACATCCGCGGAAAATGTCATCGCAACTAAAACCCGCGCCCAACAAAAACCCCGCCGCAGCGGGGTCGGTGGGATTGCCTGTGAGCGTGATCAGGCCGCAGCCCTTCTGTGCTGCCGGCGGCAGCGCGCCCTCCATCCCATCAGGCCAAGACCCGCGAGCATCAGCGCGTAGCTCCCCGGCTCAGGCACCGGCGAGACATTCAATTGAAACTCCCCGTTCCAGGCGTTCGCCACCACCGTGCCGGTGATATGACCGAACCGGCTGGACTCAATGGTGGCCAGCGGCGCGAGAATGCTCGCATGCGGGGCGGTGTGATCGAAGGTCACCTGGGTCGCCTCGTAGAAGTTCAACAGCACCCGTCCGCCATACGGATCAAACGGGTTGCTGCTATCCAGATTGTGCAGTCCGGTGTTCGCCCCGCTCACGTTCAGCACGATCGAGGCAAACGACGGAATATTGCTCAGCGCGATCTCGTTGCGCCCCCCCAGCAGGCTTCCATCAACGCTGAACACCTGCAGCGCGCTGGTGCCATCCCCAGTGAGCTTCAGGCCCTGGGCATTGCCGCTCCCGGCCGGGTTGACAAGGTCCGGGGTCACATACGCGGTGTTGCCGTTCGCCGCCAGACCCGCGTAGTTGCCGGAGATGCTGGCAGCCGAGCTCTGCAGTGCGCCAAAATCCACCGGGCTCGAGGCGGGAGTCGTGACTGTCCCCCCGGTATAATTGACAGCCGCGCCGCTCAACGTGCCGCCATAGTAGGTTTGGCCGTTGCTCCAGACCGTGCCGTTGGTGAAAGTCAGATTGCCACCGACCACCAGCCCATAACCGTTGTAGGCCGCGTTGCTCTGGTTGATGCTGTAATTGAAGAGCGTGGCGTTGCCCCCGACTGCGAGCGTGCCCTCGACATCACTGGATTGCGAGGTATAGTTCTGAAAAATAACCGCGTTGAAGCTCCTGAGCGCATCAAACGGCTCCGCCGCCTGCACCGCCGGCGAGAGCAGCGCCACCCCCATCAATGCAGCACCCAGCAGCCTGAGTTTGCGCTCGCGCATGGTATTGCCTCTGAACGGTAGGAGATTCATCTGACAACCTTTTTACCCTATTCGCCTGACTATCGCTGTGACCGATTGCCCACTCCACACAAATAGTTGCCGGCTTGTGTGACCTAACGCACAAAACGACAAGAACAACGGGAAAGGTCAAGCATGCAACGAAATCAACCGCCCCGAGAAAAACCGCGCACCTGAGGCTCCCCAATGTGAAACTGGTGCCACTGTGGCCGAGTGAACGGGATGCCGCGCGGATCGAGTCGTGTGAATATAGAACCGGAACGATGCTGCAATGGCGATCATCGAGATGGCTCGGATGACGCTACGAAGCAGTAAGACCAGTCAAGTGTTGTCGGCCTTACCGACAGCCGACACGGAATTCACGCGGCTGTCTATGGATTTTCGATCAGTGGCGAATGCTACAAAGTGATGTCTTATCACTCCCACTCAATTGTCGCTGGTGGTTTACTGGAAATATCATAGACGACGCGGTTGATGCCGCGCACTTCATTGATGATGCGGTTCGCGACTTTCGACAACAGGGCATGCGGCAACTCCGCCCAGTGCGCAGTCATGAAATCCTGCGTTTGCACCGCGCGCAGGGCGATCACGTGCTCGTAAGTGCGGCCATCGCCCATCACGCCCACGGAACGCACCGGCAGGAACACGGCGAATGCCTGTGCGGTTTTTTGGTACCAACCGGCCGCTCGCAGCTCGTCGATAAAAATCGCGTCCGCGCGCCGCAGCAGCTCGGCGTATTCGGCCTTGACCTCACCGAGTATGCGCACCCCCAGCCCCGGCCCGGGAAACGGGTGACGAAACACCATGTCGTGCGGCAGCCCGAGTTCCAGCCCGAGCGCCCGCACCTCGTCCTTGAACAATTCGCGCAGTGGTTCGAGCAATTTGAGGTGCAACGTCTCGGGCAATCCGCCGACGTTATGGTGCGACTTGATGGTGTGTGCCTTTTTCGTCTTCGCGCCGGCCGATTCGATCACATCGGGATAGATCGTACCCTGCGCAAGCCACTTCACCTGCGGCAGCTTGGCCGCTTCGCGCTGGAATACTTCGACGAACACACGACCGATGGTCTTGCGCTTTTGCTCCGGATCAGAGACGCCGGCAAGCTCGCCGAGAAAATGCTGGCGCGCATCGACGCGTATCACCTTGGCGCCGAGGTTCTGGGCGAACGTCTGCATCACCTGCCCGGCTTCGTCGAGCCGCAGCAGGCCGTTGTCGACGAACACACAGGTGAGTTGGTTGCCAATCGCCCGATGTATCAGTGCCGCCGCAACCGCAGAGTCGACCCCGCCCGATAACCCGAGCAGCACCTCTTCCTTGCCCACAACCGAGCGCAGGTGCCCGATTGCCTCTTCGGCATAATCCGGCATGCTCCAGTCGCCATCGAGGCCGCAAATATTGAGCACGAAACGCTCGATGATCGACTTGCCCTGCAACGTGTGGGTGACCTCGGGATGGAATTGCACTCCGTAGAAACGGCGCGTTTCGTCGGCCATCGCGGCGATCGGCGTCGTCGCGTTGCCGGCAATCACCTTGAATCCCGGCGGCAACCCGGTCACCTTGTCGCCATGGCTCATCCATACGTCGAGCAGTCCGTGCCCTTCGGCGTTGACGCGGTCCTGGATGTCCCTGAGCAGCGCCGAATGGCCCCGCGCGCGTACTTCGGCATATCCGAATTCACGCACCTTACCGCTTTCGACCTTGCCGCCGAGCTGCTCGGCCATGGTCTGCATGCCGTAGCAGATGCCAAGCACCGGCACGCCGAGTTCGAATACTGCACCTGGCGCGCGCGGCGTGCCGCCTTCCCACACCGATGCCGGTCCGCCTGACAGAATCACACCCTGCGGCGCGAAGCGGCGGACGAAATCATCGTCAACGTCGTACGGATGCAGCTCGCAATAAACGTTGCTTTCGCGCACGCGGCGTGCGATCAGCTGGGTATACTGCGCGCCGAAATCGAGGATCAGGATCTTCTGGTGCTGCATCGCGAACTTCACTCGATCCTGTAGTTCGGTGCTTCCTTGGTGATTTGCACGTCATGCACGTGCGATTCACGTATGCCGGCGTGGGTAATCTCGACGAAATCAGCCTTGCTGCGCATCTCGTCTATCGACGAGGTGCCGACATAACCCATGCTCGAGCGCAGCCCGCCCATCAGCTGCTGGATCAGCGGCACCACCCCGCCTTTGTATGGGACGCGCCCCTCGACGCCTTCCGGAACCAGTTTCTCGGTCGCCGATTCGGCATCCTGGAAATAGCGATCGGCCGCGCCGAGCTGCATGGCGCCAAGTGAGCCCATGCCGCGGTAAGACTTGTACGAGCGACCCTGGTACAGCTCGGTCTCGCCCGGTGCTTCCTCGGTGCCGGCGAACAAACCGCCGATCATCACTGAATAAGCACCGGCCGCCAGCGCCTTCGCAATATCGCCCGAGAAACGGATACCGCCGTCGGCGATCAAAGGCACATCAGTCTTGGCAAGCGCCTTCGCGACATTCTGGACAGCAGTAATCTGCGGCACGCCAACGCCGGCGACGATTCGCGTAGTGCAGATCGATCCCGGCCCGATTCCGACCTTGACCGCATCCGCGCCATGATCAACGAGCGCCCTGGCGCCATCGCCAGTCGCGATGTTGCCGCCGATAACCTGGGCCTTCGGGTAATTCTTTTTCATCCACTTGACTCGATCCAGCACGCCCTGCGCATGACCGTGCGCGGTATCAACGACAATGACATCCACGCCTGCTTCGATCAGCACCTCGGCACGCTCCTCCGTGCCTTCTCCGACGCCAATCGCCGCGCCGACCCGCAGGCGCCCGAGCCTGTCCTTGGACGCGAGCGGATGTTCGGTTGACTTCAGGATGTCCTTGGCCGTGATCAGGCCGCGCAAATCGAAATTCTTGCTGACCACCAGCACACGTTCGAGCCGGTGCTTGTGCATCAACTCCATAGCCTCTTCGCGGCTCGCGCCTTCGCGCACTGTGACCAGCCTCGCGCGCGGCGTCATGATGTTCCTGACCGGCTGGCTGAGGTTGGTCTCGAAGCGCAAATCCCGGTTGGTGACGATTCCGACCACCCGCCCGGCCGCATCCACCACCGGCAGACCGGAGATCTTGTGCTGGGCGGTGAGGTTCAACACGTCGCGCACGGTCATGTTCTGCGAAATCGTGATCGGGTCCTTCACCACACCGCTCTCAAAGCGCTTAACCTTGGCAACCTCCGCTGCCTGGGCGCGGGGCGTCATGTTCTTGTGGACTATCCCGATGCCGCCCTCCTGGGCCACTGCAATCGCCAGGCGCGCTTCGGTTACTGTGTCCATAGCGGCGGACACGAGCGGAATATTGAGGCTGATGGTCCGCGTAAGCCTGGTTTTCAGACTGACATCGCGCGGCAGAACGTGGGAGTGTGCGGGAAGCAGCAGAACATCGTCGAAGGTTAGGGCTTTTTGCACCACGCGCATCTTGTGATCCCTCGCAAAACCGTATTATACGCAAGTCGGTGTGAACCGCCAGTCGACCCTGCGCGTTAAATACCGGAGATCGTTGACGAAATGCCCTGAACTCGGTAACTTCGAGCGGTACAGGACGCTATACTCAGAGCTCTCAGAACAGGCGTTTAACTGAGGATTACGCGAAGATGAAGCGACTATTGATAGGCTGCGCGGCAGTACTTGCGGCAGGTGCCGCCGCCGGCCAGGTATTGGAATGCGTGGACGCCAAAGGCAAGAAGGAATATGCACAGACCTGTCCGCCCGGAACGGTCAAGGAAACCAAGTTGATGAAAAGCAGTGCTGGCGCGTCCGGTACGGCGGCGAAATCCCTGGCCGAACGCGAAGCGGGATTCCGCAAGCGCGCCATGGAACGCCAGGAAGCGGACGCCAAAGCCGAGAAGGAAAAGGCGGAGACCAAGATTGCCGAGCGCAACTGCACCGATGCGCGCGCCCAGCTCAAACAGTTGCAGGACGGTCAGCGCATCGCGCGTATCGACCCCAACACCGGTGAACGCTCCTATCTCACGGATGCCGAGCGGCCCGCGGAAATCGCGAATGCCCGAAAAGCGGTCGCCGGCTGGTGCAAGCAATAGCGGGAGCCCGCCCCAGGCACCGTCAGCGCCGATTGCCATCCCATAACCGCGCGCGCTTGCGCCGCGCTTGTTTGGGATCTGCAATCAGCGGCCGGTAGATCTCGACCCGGTCGTGCTCCTGAAGCACTGTTGCAAGCGATGCACGCTTGCCCCAAATTCCCACCATGGCCGAATTCCATCCACCCCCGGCAGGTTTCCGGGCAATGCCCGACCGCGTGATGGCCCCCATGACCGTTGTCCCGACCGGCACGTTTACAGTCACCACGATCTGCATTTGTGGCAGCGCATCGACGACCTCGACTTCGATAATATCGTCATCAGCCATAGATGCTGTGCGCGCGCTTGACGAATGCATCGACCAGGTTGTTGACGATATAGCCGAACACACGGCCCATGAGCTTATCGAGCATGCGGCTCGCGAATTCGTAGCGCAGGCTCAGCTCGATCTTGCAGCCAGCGCCGTCCAGATCGGTAAAGCGCCAGCTGCCTTCGAGTGTCCGGAACGGCCCTTCGATCAATTTGATCTGCATCAGGTGCGGCTCACGCTTGGCGTTCTCGGTGCTGAAACTCTGCCTGATGCCGTGGTAGTTGATGCGGATCGTCGCGCGTGTGAGGAGCGCATCGCGAAACATCACGTCGGTGCCGCCGCACCACGGCAGGAACTCGGGATATTTCTCTACGGCATCCACCAACGCAAACATGCGCCGTGCCGGATAGGCAACGAGTACCGATTTATGCACTTCCGCCATGTTGGTATCCGGGGCAGGACGGCAAGCACGGCCGGCGGGCTGATTGCGCTTGCTGTTACAATTCGCGATTGACGCCCACTATACCGCGACATGAGCATTGCTCAAAACAAAAAGGCTTTCCACGACTATTTCGTCGAGCAGAAATTCGAGGCCGGGATCGCACTCGAAGGCTGGGAAGTGAAAGCCATCCGCGCCGGCCGCGCGCAGCTCAAGGAAGCCTACGTTATCGTGCGCAACAACGAGATATTCCTGATCGGCTGCCATATCAGCCCCTTGCTGAGCGCCTCGACGCATTTGCAGCCTGACCCGGTCCGCACCCGCAAACTGCTGCTGCACACCGAAGAAATCAACCGCCTGATCGGCAGCGTCGAGCGCGCCGGCTACACCCTGTTACCGCTTGACATGCATTACACGCGCGGACGCATCAAGCTCGAGATCGGGCTCGCCAAAGGCAAGAAGCAGCACGACAAACGCCACGCCGAGAAGGAGCGCGAATGGCAACGCGAAAAACAACGCCTGTTGAAGACCAAATGAGCGGGCGAAACGCTTGATACGCAGCCCCCGGACGTGTCCACAAGTCGCACACGGTCCAATCCCGTTATGTTGCGATTGACTGAAGTCAAGCTCCCTCTCGATCATTCCGAGCCCGAGATCAAGGCCGCCATTCTCAAGCGGCTTAAGATAGCGGTGGACGAACTGGTCAGTTATTCGATTATCCGCCGGGGCGTCGACGCCCGCAATCCATCGGCCATCGTCTTTATTTACACGCTGGATATCGAAGTAAAAAACGAGGCGAAGCTGGCCGCACACCTGCAACGCGATCCGCGCGTTTCGCCTGCGCCGGACATGCATTACCGTTTTGTAGCGCGCGCGCCCGCCGGACTGGTTTTTCGGCCGCTCGTAATCGGCACCGGGCCTTGCGGGATGTTTGCAGGCCTGCTTCTGGCGCAGATGGGGTTTCGCCCCATTATCCTGGAGCGCGGTAAAGCGGTGCGCGAGCGCACCAGGGACACCTTCGGTTTTTGGCGAAATTCAGTGCTCGATCCCGAGTCGAATGTCCAGTTTGGTGAAGGGGGTGCGGGCACTTTTTCCGACGGCAAGCTCTACAGCCAGATCAAGGATCCGCGTCACTACGGACGCAAGGTGCTTACGGAATTGGTGCAAGCCGGCGCGCCACCGGAAATTCTCTACGTGAGCAAACCGCACATCGGCACTTTCAGACTGGTGACGGTCGTGGAAAACATGCGCGAGAGCATTCATGCGCTGGGTGGCGAGGTCCGTTTTCAGTGCAAAGCGGCGGACATCGATATCGAAAGGGGACCTGACGGCCGCGGCCAGGTGCGCGGCGTGGTGCTCGCCGACGGCGCAACCATCGCCGCCGACCATGTGGTTCTGGCCATCGGCCACAGCGCGCGCGATACGTTTCAAAAACTATACGATCGCGGTGTTCATATCGAGGCCAAGCCCTTTTCGACCGGACTTCGCATCGAACATCCGCAGTCACTCATCGACCGCGCGCGTTACGGCAGGAACGCCGGCCACCCGCTGCTCGGCGCCGCCGATTACAAGCTGGTGCATCACTGCAAAAACGGCCGCTCGGTTTATAGCTTCTGCATGTGTCCTGGCGGTACGGTGGTGGCCGCCGCCTCCGAACAGGGGCAAGTCGTCACCAATGGCATGAGCCAGTACTCGCGCAATGAGCGCAACGCCAATGCCGCGATCGTCGTCGGAATCACTCCGGCGGACTATCCGGGCCATCCGCTGGCGGGCATCGCCTTTCAGCGCCACTGGGAAAAGCTCGCATTCGAGGCAGGCGGCAGCAATTACTGCGCGCCGGCGCAGCGGGTCGGCGATTTCATGGCCGGCCGGCCGTCGACCGCGTTGGGTTCGGTCATACCTTCCTACACGCCCGGTGTACGCATGACCGATCTGTCCACCTGTATTCCGGATTACGCTGTCGAGGCGATACGCGAGGCGCTTGCCGCGTTCGACAAACAGATCAAGGGTTTCGCCATGGACGATGCGGTGCTGACCGGGGTCGAGACGCGCACCTCATCGCCGGTGCGAATCAAGCGCAATGAGCAGTATCAAAGCGTGAATACCCGCGGGCTGTTTCCCGCGGGTGAAGGTGCAGGGTATGCTGGCGGGATTCTTTCTGCCGCTGTGGACGGCATCGAGGCGGCAGAATCCGTGGCCATGAGCATGGCAAATGGAAAAGATACGCATCTCTAAACTGATGTCGGAGCAGGGATTGTGCTCGCGCCGGGAAGCCGACAGCTACATCGAACGCGGCTGGGTGCTAGTTGATGGCCAACCAGTCACCGAGCTTGGCACGCGCATTTACCGCACCCAAAGCATATCGCTCGCGCCGGCTGCGCAGTCGCGCCAGCAGGCGAGCGTAACGATCCTGCTTAACAAGCCGGTTGGCTACGTTTCGGGGCAGGCCGAGCAGAACTATCGCCCGGCGGTCACGCTCGTCACCGCTCAGTCGCGCTTCAGCGGCGACCGTTCGCCCCTGCGCTTCAGCCCCGCGCATCTCAAGGGGCTCGCGCCGGCCGGGCGGCTCGACATCGACTCCCAGGGACTGCTGGTACTCACCCAGGATGGCCGCATTGCAAAACAGCTGATCGGAGAGAATTCCGGGATCGAAAAAGAATACCTGGTTCGCGTGCAAGGCAAGCTCCCAGCGAACGCCCTGGCGCTGCTGAATTTCGGCCTGAGCCTCGACGGCGCGCCACTCAAGCGCGCCGAGGTCAGCTGGCAGAACCGGGATCAGTTGCGCTTTATATTGCGCGAGGGCAAGAAACGCCAGATCCGCCGCATGAGCGAACTGGTCGGCCTGAAGGTGACCGGTCTCAAGCGTGTGCGCATCGGTAACGTGACTCTGGGCAACCTGCCGACCGGGCAGTGGCGTTACCTGCGCCACGACGAGCGCTTCTAGCGGCAGTGCCGGGAAAAAGCGAAACAGAGCCGCCTTGCGGCAACTCCTTGAGAAGGAATGGGGTGGCTGATGGGGCTCGAACCCACGACAACCGGAATCACAATCCATCTGTGCTGCTAATAGAATCAGGTACTTACGTGAATTTGTATAAAATCCTGCCGCTAAGTCCCCCTATGTAGGGATTGGGTTTGCGGGCGCCATTTTATACATTTTGCTCCTTCTGGCGATACACCTGCTCGTCACCCTCGCAAAATTTCTCCGTCCTGGCGGCGTCCGCGCTGTTGCCGCGGAATCGTTGTCACTCAAGCATCAGCTATTGATTAGTAATCGCTCCCGACAGCGGACCCCCGATCTGACCAGCCTCGATCGTTTTGTGCTTGCGCTAACCACTCTGTTCATGAGGCCACACCGCATTCCGAAGCTATCCGCGATTCTCAAGTCAGCTACACTACTCAAGTTCCACAAGACTCTGGTCGATCGCAAGTACCGTTCGCTCTTCTCCGCCTCGGGACGTCCACGCAAACCCGGGCCGAAAGGCCCCTCTGAGCAACTCATCGCAGCCATTGTTGAAATAAAGCGGCGCAATCCTAAATTCGGCTGTGTACACATCGCTCAGCATCTCTCACACCTTTGGCGTCAACATCGATAAAGATGTCGTTCGCCGCGTGCTCGCGAAGCACTACCGGCCCGACTCAGGAACCGACGGTCCGTCGTGGCTGACCGTTATCGGGCAGGTCAAGGATAGTCTTTGGAGCATAGATTTGTTTCGCTGCGAATCGATTTTCCCGCGCAGCCACTGGATCCTGGTGGTGATGGATCTGTTCACACGCCGCATCGTCGGCTTCGGTGTAGCACCCGTTAACATTGACGGCGTATCCGTATGTCGGATATTCAATCACGCCATCGCTGGCCGGTCGCTGCCGAAATACTTGAGTACCGACCACGATTCGCTGTTTCGCTTCCACCGGTGGCTCGCCAACCTACGCGTACTCGACATCGAGGAGGTCAAGTCGGTTGCGTACGCGCCGGTTTCTCATCCCTTCGTTGAACGCATGATCCGAACGATTCGGGAAAAGTTGCTGGACCAGGTACTGTTCCGGAACCAACTTGACCTCGAACGAAAGCTTTCTGCTTTCCGGATCTATTACAACCGCTACCGTGTCCACAGCGGAATCGACGGCATTCCACCGGAGCAAGAGCAAGGACAGGGGCACCATCGGACATTGCCGTTGACTGAATTTCGATGGATGTCCCACTGCCACGGCTTATTCCAGCTGCCTACTGCGGCGTAGCCTTAGATTTCGCCTACTACAGGAACCACAAGCCGGGTGCAATGGATTCGAGATTGAGTTAAATCAACACGTTAGGCAGCGCCTGCCTTTTCCTTTGTTGCTTTAATAGCCCCTGATGGTCTATCGTTCCAGCACACTTTTGACACAGCATGGGATCTCGCTTCGAAGCCTTCCTCCAGCGAAACCGTGCGGGAAGCGCTGAGATTACCGCGACGCGAATTCTTGAGGACCACAACGGATATGCCCAGTTAGCTTGTTACCGATTGCGGGTATTTCTCCCGACTTTGAATTTGGACACTACATGCTATATTCCTCGCATGTCAATAAAAAACGGTACCAGTTTCATTTATCGAAACTTTATCAGCTGGTGAATAAATCAGCTAACCTATTCTGCGGGTAGCTGCGGATCGATTGCAGTTGAGTCGGGTTTTACCAGCAAATGAGAATAGACAGGCAGATCGTCATTCCTTCGGTTTGGGAATTTGATTGCGAGAGTCACCGGCGAAGGTCCGCCCTTATTGATTTTGCACGGTAGCGCAGGATCGTGGAATCCCTGGATCCGAAGGCATTTCCGAATTTTTAGAGAAACGTGACGCAAACTTTCATGGCAGGTAGGAGGAAAGCATGGACTCGAGGACATCAGCAAAATTTGCTTTGATGTTGTGTGTGTTTAGCACGGTATGTGCGGCTCAGAGTTATCCGAGCAAGCCAATTCGGTTAATTGTGCCGTTCGCGCCCGGCGGAGGGGTGGACCTCATCGGTCGCATCATTGCCCAGAAACTCCAGGAAGCCTGGGGGCAGCCCGTCATCGTGGACAATCGCGGTGGGGGCGGAGGTAATATTGGAACGGATATGGTCGCCAAATCGCCACCGGATGGCTATACCCTCCTCATGGGATATGTGGGAAATCTAGCAATCAACCCATTCCTTTTTCGCAAGCTTCCATATGATCCCGTTAAGGATTTCTCGCCGATCTCGCTTGCTGCCACGGCACCGAATTTATTGGTGGCGCATCCTTCGGTCCCTGCCAACACTGTAAAGGATCTCGTCACGCTCGCTAAAATGAAACCAGGCTCACTTAGTTACGCTTCCGCCGGCAACGGTACGGTTGGCCACATGGTCGCGGAGCTCTTCAAATCCGTCACTGGTATCGGCATTGTTCATATCCCTTACAAGGGCAACGGTCCCGCGGTTACCGATCTGCTCGGTGGGCAGGTGCAGCTCATGTTTGCGGCGCCCGGTGCGGTCATACCGTTTGTGGAGGTAAAAAAACTGAAGGCCTTGGCCGTGGCAAGCAATCAACGATTGCCTGAACTTAGTGACACCCCTACTTTTGCCGAAGCAGGCTATCCCGGAGTCGAAGCGAGCGGGTGGTATGGAGTCCTGACTTCTACCGGAACGCCAAGAAATATCATTAGTGCATTGAATAAGGAGATTGTTCGAATCATGCAATTGCCGGATGTCAAAGAACGCCTTACTGTACACGGCTATAAAGCCGTTACAAGCTCCCCGGAAGAATTCGCTCAGTTGATCAAATCTGATCTGATCAAATGGCAAAAAGTGGTAAAGGCGTCCGGCGCCAAGGTCGACTGACAGATTGACAGCAGTTGCCGGCGGTAAGAGTTGAGCAAGTCTAAATCTAAGGAGAAGGCCCATGAAATGGTCAGTAAGAGCGTTGGTATTAGCGATCATGCTCGGTGCGTTCACCACGACTGGAGCGCAAGACTATCCAAACAAACCCATCCGCATAATCGTGCCGTTTCCGCCCGGAGGCGGCACCGATACCTTCGCCCGGATTGTTGGAGCGAAGCTGACCGAAATGTGGGGTCCACAAGTGATTGTCGACAATCGTGGCGGCGCTCAGGGAAACATCGGTACCGCGATAGGAGCGAGGGCTTCGCCCGACGGTTACACCATGACACTCGCTTACGTAGGAACCTTGGCGATAAATCCGCATCTGTATAGCAATCCAGGTTTTGACCCGCTCCGTGACTTCGCCGCCGTTTCACGCGGTACCAAGGAAAGCTGGATACTCGCGGTTCACCCGTCGTTACCCGTCAAGACGATGAAGGACTTGGCGGCGCTGGCGAAAAAGAATCCGGGCAAGCTCACGTTTGCGTCATCCGCTTCAGGGACGCAACTCGTGGGCGAACTTTTCAAGATCACGACGGGAACCGACATCGTTCATGTTCCCTATAAAGGTGCAGGACCTGCGGTCATCGACCTGCTTGCAGGTAACGTGCAAATAATGTTTTCGAATCCGACCGCGGCGGTGCCTCATGTCAAGTCCGGCAGGTTACGAGCGCTGGCAGTGACAGGCAGCGAGCGTCTTGAAGCATTACCTGAAGTGCCAACCGCAGTAGAAGCCGGCTATAGCGACCTTAATGTCGTCGGCTGGTATGGAATCATAGTCCCGGCTAAAACGCCGGGGAACGTCATAACCAGACTCAATGCAGGGGTGGTCCACGCGCTCAACTCTCCCGACGTGGTCAAGCGTATGCATGCTACCGGCCAAAGTCCTTCGCCTAGCACGCCAGAAGAGTTTGCAAAGGAAATTCGTGTCGACTTCGAACGCTGGGGAAAGGTTGTCAAAGCAGCAGGGGTTAAGGTGGATTAGACGTATGAACTACGCCGACGTTTTTAGCTGGACAACTTATGTAGAGCAGCTTGAGAAATTCTCCGTCAGGACGCTGCTCGCTCTGCACGTTCATCCGATAAGCAAATGCAAGTTCAACATTGGCTTACGAAACTTAGATTATATGGTAATCGGCACTGTTCGCCGCGAATATCTCGATCGCGCGTTCTTCTGGAACCCGTAGGCTTGTGCGTGCACCACCGCGTAAAACACCGCGCTCGCTATTAATACGAACAGGTTCGCCCAGCGCAAGCCGAAGCATCGAGTCCGCTTGTGACCGAGCGAGACGAGGTTCACGCCTCCTCCGGAGTACAGGTTGCCATCAGCTCCGCAACCGTGTGATTGCGGAAACCGAGAGCCGTCTCGATCGCTTGCTGTCGGCGGTGCGACGAGAGCATGGAACCGGAAAGACGCTTGAACTTGGCCGCAATGTCGTCATCGGTGAGCGGAGTGTGAGGATCGCCTCTGGGAAACCGTCTTTCCCGGGCGATCGCCTGCCCGTTCGCAAGCGTCACCGTAATTCGGGCTGGCCGATTCGCTGGAAAGCCGCCATCGAAATCAGGATTGTGAACGCAGCGCACCTTCGCAAGCATGCTCTTCACTTCCGGTGCGTTCCACCGCGGCGTATCGAGCTGTGCCAGCGTGTACTCGCCATCCACGAGCGATACCGACACGCAAGGGCACTCGCCCGTCGCCGGTCAACGCCGTGAGGCCGAGCCGCCCTTGCATCACGGTGTCGAGCGCCGCGAGCTTCGGCGCGCGCAGCCCGAATCCGGAGATGGCAGCGTAAACGACGCGCGGGTGCCTCGCTGTCACCGCGTCCGCGCCGAATCCCATGCGCTCCATGACGCCGGGACGCAGGTTGTGCAATAGGACATCCGCTTTGGAGATGAGCGCCCACAGCTGCTCGCGGGCCGCCGCCTCGCGCAGATCGAGCACGGCCGAGCGCTTGCCCGCGTTGTAGTTGGCGAAATACCCGCTTACAAGACCAACGCGCGGCGTCCAGCCGCGGCAGTCCTCGCCGCCTGGCGCCTCTATTTTGATCACCTCCGCACCCAGGCTCGCCAGCACCAGTCCGGCCAAGGGGCCAGCCGCATAGCGGGTGATCTCGACCACGCGTATCCCATCAAGCGGTGATGCGGACTTTGACGCAACCGGCGTCCCCTGTTGGCGTACCCGCAAATCACGCGGCATCGCGCGCGATACGGCGGACGGCGCGGCAGCCTGCCGCGGCGGCGTGCGGCTCAGGCGCAGAGCGCTGCCGGCTGCGTATGCCTTGCCCTGCCCCGCGTCATGCAACTCGCGCACGGTGCCACACTCGCGCAACAGTTTGTCAGCGACGACCTGCGAAACACTCTGCGCGGGTCCGACCGGAACGCCGACCGCGGTGATCGCGGCGACGACTTGCTCGATACTGTGTCTGGACACCCAGCCCTGCACTATCTCGTCGACCTCGTCGACGTGCTGACGACGCGACGCCGCGGTCGCAAACCTCGGATCGCTCCTCATCTCCACGCGTCCGATCACATCCAGCAAGCCCTGCCACTGCACGTTGCTTGTCGAGCAGATCAGAACCCAACCGTCACGCGCGCGATACACATTCCATGGCGCACACACCGGATGCCGGCAGCCGACACGGAAACCTCGAGGGCTGCCAGCCACGACGGTCGGCACGTGCGTGCGAAGCTGATCGGTCGTGACCTCGATCAGGCTCAAGTCGATGAGCTGACCGACACCATCGCGGCCGCGCACTCGAAGCGCCGCAAGAATGGCAGTGACGGCTATGACCGCAGCACTCAACTCGGCCACGGGAACCCTTACGAACTCGGGGCGGCCGCCCTGCCCGCCGGTAACGGCCATCAGGCCGCTCACCGCCTGCACCAGGGGATCGCCTGCCGCAACCGGCAGGTCATCGCCATGCAAGCCCGCGGGAGAAATCGCGCAGATCACCTTGGCGCCTGCACCAACGGCAAGCAACGACTGCACGACCCCGTAATCAGGATCCGCGGGCGGCGGCGGATCAAAGAGAATCACATCGGCCGCCGCATGCAGCCGGTGCCAGTTGTTCTCGAAATCGGTGGACGCCGGCGCGAGCTGCACCCGCTCCTTGCCGCCTGTGCGCAGCAGGCGCTCAGGGAAAGACATCCGCGCAAGCCGCTCTTCTTCTTCCGGCAACTCGGCTCTCAGGACACGTGCGCCCAGCGACGCGAGCAAGCTGGCGCATGCGGCCGTGGCGATGCGGCCCGCGCGCTCGACCACAACCAACCCCGCCAAAGCCCCTGGAGTTGCGTCCATCTGCCGTCAATCCCCGGCTCGCCCGCTGTCGCGAAATGCTGCGAAGCCGGTAAGTTCCCGGCCGTGTATGAGGGCCAGGATCTCATTCGTGCCATCCGGTATCGGCAGCATCCGGATATCGCGATAGAGCGCTTCGACTTTCGCCTCGGTTGACAGGCCCATCGCACCCAAAACATTCATCGACTGCCACACGGCCTCGCGGCATGCATTTTGAGCGTAGCGTTTCGCCATCGCCGCCGCGCCATCTGCGGGCCGCCCTTGATCGACCAAGGACAGCGCATGAAAACACAGCAGACGGCTCGTCGTGATTGCGGTAACAATATCGGAGAGATTTTTCTGCACCAGCTGATGCGCAGCGATTGGCTTGCCAAACTGTTTGCGCACTTTGGCGTAATCGATGGCGATATCGCATGCCCGTTGCGCAAGGTGCACTGCCAGCAGGCCGAACAGCGGACGGTTGACTGCCCAACTTACCTTGAGCACCTCGGTCCCGCCCGCGGGCGATTCGATGAGGTTTGCCAGCGGCACCTTACAGTTGTCGAACACGACTTCACCCAGCATCCCCTGGCGCAAACCTATGGTATCTATTTCGCGCGCTTCGAACGCCGACTGTGCCCGTTCAACGACCACTTTTACGACCTGGCCCCGCGATGCGCCCTCGCGGCAGTCCAGGCAAGTCACCAGGATCAGATCACTCGCGGAAACGTTGGTGATCCACATCTTGCGGCCATTCAGCAGCAGAGAGTCCCCTTGCTGCGTGAGCCGCGTCTTGACGCCGCGCGGATCCGAGCCAGTGTCGGGTTCCGTCGAACCGGTGCAGCCTATTTTTCGCCCTGCGATCAAATCCGGCAGGAAGCGCTGGCGCTGCTCGTCGTTGCAGTCCGCATTCAATGCGCGACGTCGTCGCTTCCTGGGCTATCAGCGATAACGCGATCGCAGGCGGGATGTGCTCGAACATGATCCCGTAATCGAGCATCGTGATGCCCGGTCCGCCGGCCTCCTCCGGCAACCTCGCGGCCGTCAGCCCGAGCTCTGCGAGCTTACCGAATACCGCGAGAAATGCAGATTTCGGCAGCGGCTGGTTGGGGTCGTGCTGTTCCAGCAACGGATTGACATCGCGCTCGACGAGCCTGCGGATGGAATCACGCATCAGCTCCTGGTCTGGCGTCAACTTGAAATCCACGCTCCGTTATCTCCTTTGCCATCGTCTGCTATCGCCCGGGGCACACAATGCCCCTGCAAGCGCGTTAAGCGGTTATCAAGATCTTCTCTCGCATTGAGATACCCCACTCCGCCTTGCCCGCCCCGCCTTCGCTCATCGCACGGCGGCCTTCTTCAGCGATGCGATCGCCGCGTCTAGTACCATGACAAGTTAATTACGAAACATTATAATGGTGCATCTCCATCACCGAAGGAGTGCGTGCGATGCGCCAAACCGAACTTCGACTGAGCAAACAGGAGCGTGAAGCGGTGCAGGGATTTCGATCCAAGGGTGAACACATGGCGCGCGAATTCAATCGCGCCCACATTTTGGCGGCCCTCGATCGCAAGATTCCGGAATCCCTGATCATGCAAGTGCTTGGGGTTGGCCGTACCGCGATCTGGCGAACCCGAGCCGCGTATCTGGAGGGTGGACTTGAGTACGCGCTGAGCGACGTGCAACGCCCAGGCCAGCCGAAACGATATCGCGCTCCGGAGGAGGCACACGTTACAGCATTGGCATGTTCTTCGCCTCCAGCGGGTGCCAAGCGCTGGACTATAGCATTGCTCACCCAACAAGCGCGTCGCCATCCCACTATGCGCCAGATCAGCCGCGAGAGCATCCGCCAGCTGCTAAAAAAAACCTCCTCAAACCCTGGCGCGAAGTGATGTGGTGCATTGGCAAGCTGACCGAGGAATACCGCAGGCGGATGTACGATGTGCTTGAGGTGTACGCGCGACCTTATCGGGAGCGCGAGCCTGTGATCTGCATCGATGAGAAAAGCAACCAACTGGTCCGAGATAGCCGCGCGCCACTGTCCCTGAAAGCTGGCGCCCCCGCCAGGCTCGATTACGAATACGTTCGCGAGGGTACCTGCAACATATTCGTGGCGGTGGAGCCCAGAGGGGGGCGTCGGGTGGTGAAGGTTACCGAACGCCGAACCAAATCGGATTTCGTCAGCTTCGTACAGCGACTGCTTGAGCGCACCTACGCCTCCGCCAGAAAGATTCATTTGGTTCTCGACAACCTCAACACGCATTTCCGCAAGTGCTTCGAAGAGGAACTCGGCCCAGTGGCTGCCACCGCACTTTTGCGACGAGTCGTCTTCCACCACACGCCCAAGCACGCAAGCTGGTTGAACATGGCGGAGATCGAAATCGGTATCCTGGATCGCCAATGCCTCAGGCGACGGTTGGCGGACAAAGCGACTGCCAGGCGTGAGGTCAATGCTTGGCAACGCAAACGCAACACCGAACGACGCGGCATCGAGTGGACGTTTACTCGCCAAGATGCGGATCGAAAGTTGCGTCACCATTATGTTTCGTAATTAATAATTTGTGGTACTAGAGCAGCTTGATGCAAAACTCCACAAACCGTTCGTATTGAGCGTAGCGCAGCGGAGTCGAAATACGAATGAGCAACAAATCTACTGCTTGCGGTCGAGCAGCGCGTTGGCTTCGCCGAGCGCCGGGTATCCCTCCACGCCGGGCCGGGAACGGAACTGCGGCGCCACGGGCACCGGCAGCGCGGCGATCTGCCTGCCTTCGGCCGCAAGCTTCGCCGCGCGCGGCGAAGTGCGGATCGCTGAGCGCCGCCTCGACCGAACCCACGATGCAACAGCACAAATCCTTGCCGGCAAACAACGCGCGCCATTCATCAGCGGTCTTCGCGGCAATTTTCTCCGCCACCGCGCGCCGGGTCGCCGCGGCATCGCGGCTGTCGTCCGTGAATTCAGGCGCAAGCCCGAGCAGCGCGCAGAAGTTCTCCCAGAATTTGCTCTCGAGCGGCGCGGCGGCGACGAACCTGCCGTCTTTGGTGCGATAAACGTTATAGCGCGGACTGCCGCCGGTAACGAGATCGCCGCCCGGCGCAGGCCATTGCCCTCCCGCCAGGCCGTTGCCGAGTGCCCAGTACATGAACGAAAACAGGTTGTCGCCCATCGCAATGTCGAGCTTGCAGCCACGGCCGGTGCGGTCGCGATCGCGCAACGCGAGCAGGATATTGATCACCGCCGGATAGGTGCCGCCGCCGATGTCGGCAACGAGCGCTGACGGCACCACCGGCGCGCCGTCAACGCCTGCCGCGAGCGCAAGCATGCCGGCCTCGGCGACGTAATTGAGATCGTGTGCGGCGACCTCGGCACGCGGCCCCGACTGGCCGTAGCCCGTGATCGCGCAATAGATGATGCGCGGGTTGATTGCGTTCAGTGCCGCGTAACCGAGGCCGAGGCGGTCCATCACGCCGGGGCGGTACTGCTCGACGACGACGTCGGCCGAATGGAGCAGCGGCAGCAGTTTTTCGACCGCGCCGGGTTGCTTGAGGTCTAGCGCGATCGAGCGCTTGCCGCGGTTGAGCAACGCGAAATTCACGCTGTCGGCGCCGAACTTCGGCGCGTACGAGCGCATTTCGTCGCCGCGCCCGGGGCGCTCGATCTTGATCACTTCGGCGCCGGCTTCGGCGAGCAGCAGCGTCGCGAGCGGCCCCGGCAGCAGCGTGCTGAAGTCCAGAACGCGAATTCCTTCAAGTGGTCGCACTCAGGTCGCTTTCCTGGCGGCCGCTGATTCCTGCCTCAGTTTCGCGACGCGGGCGCGGCGCGCGGGTGCGTACGCCGAATCGCCGTACGCCTCGAACAACGCCTGCGTGACATCGAAATGATGCGCAAGCCCGGTGCGTTCGAGCAGCGCGATCGGGCCTTCGGGATAGCCGAGGCCGAGCTTCAATGTCGTATCGAGATCATCGGCACTCGCCAGCGCCTCGTCGAGCCGGCGCAGCGCGGCGTTGTAGTACGGACGCACGAGGCGGTCGATGATGCGGCCCGCAAAGTCCCCGCACACCGCGACCTGCAATCCCGCCGCTTCAAAAATCTGCTTCGCCGATGCCAGCGCCGTTTCACTGGTGCGCGGCTGGCGCACCAGCTCGACCAGGTTCGAAGGTTCGCCGCTGCCCAAGCCAAAGCGCGCGAAACCGAGCACGTTCGAGCCTTCCTCGCCACGGCTCTCACCGGTGTAGACGCCAAGGCACTCGGTGCCAAGTTCGAGCAGCACCGCCGCCTTGGACTCGTGATTGGCGAGCCCGCGGAACGCAGCGCCCACTGCGCTGCCGATGATGATGACGACCTCGCCGTCCCTTGCCGCGCCCTTTGTGATCGCGTGTTCCGCCGGAAAAGAACGGCTGCCGCCGGTGTCGATGATCGTATAGGCCATGATCTATTCATCCTCCGAACATCGCGCTGCCTGAATACTTGAAGAAACCCTGGCCGGTCTTGCGCCCCAGATGGCCGGCGGCAATCATGCGTTTCACCAACGCCGGCGTTTTCGCGCGCGGGTCGTGCGTCGACGCGTACAAAGCCTCCGATACCAGCAACTGCGTATCGAGGCCGACGAGATCGATCAGCTCGAGCGGTCCCAGCGGATAACCGAGCCCGGACTTGATCGCGCGATCGATGTTGGCGGGCTGCGCCACGCCGGCCTCGACCAGGCGGATCGCGTCGTTGTTGAACGGCACCAGGAAATAATTGAGGATGAAGCCGGGATTGTCCCGGGTCTTGACCGGCGTCTGCCCCAGCGCTTTGCAGAAATCCCACGCGCGCTGGAACGATTCATCGCTGGTCCTGATTCCCGGCGACATTTCCACGAGCTTCATCAGTTGCGCCGGCAGGCAAAAATGCGTCCCGACGAAGCGCTCGTCACGCCCGGACCCGGCGGCGATCTCGGTGATCGACAGCGTGGAGGTGTTCGACGCGAACAGCGTGTGCGGCGGGCACACCTTGTTCAATTCCCCGAGTAGCTCGTGCTTGATCTTGAGGTCTTCAAACACCGCCTCGATCACGATGTCGCAGCCGGCCATATCGCCGATGCGGGTCGTGCCGGTCAGATCGCCCATGATCTTGTCGACCTGCTGCTGGGTGAGCTTCTTGCGCTCGACCGACTTGGCGAAAAAACCGGCGGTCTGCTTGCGCGCGCGGTCGAGTGCTTCCTGGCGCGTATCGTAAACGATCGTCTTGAAACCGGCGCGCGCGGCGACGATCGCGATGCCCGCGCCCATCGTGCCGCTGCCGGCGATTCCTACGGTTTTTATTTCCATCGTCATAAATTCACTTTCTCACAAAGCTTCTGCCAATAAACTGGCGATGGATCTGATTGGTGCCTTCCCAGATCTGGGTGATCTTCGCGTCGCGCATCAGCCGCTCGACGCGGTAGTCCTTGCAGTAACCGTAACCGCCGTAGAGCTGCACCGCGTCGGTAGCGATGCGCATCGCGAGGTCGGAAGCGCGCAGCTTCAGCATCGACGCCTCGACGCCGAAATCCGCGGCGCCGCCGTCGACCATGCGCGCGACATGCCACAGCCATGCTTCGCACATCGCCAGATCGGTCGCCATGTCGGCAAGCATGAACTGGATGCCCTGGAACTCGATGATCTTCCGGCCGGATTGCCTGCGCTCGTTGATATACCCGACCGCATCCTCGAACGCGGCGCGCGCGATGCCAAGCGCATGTGCGGCAACGCTGGGGCGCGACCTGTTGAGTGACGCAAGCAGTATCTTCAGTCCGTCGCCGGGCTTGCCGAGCAGATTGGCGCGTGGCACGCGGCAATTGTCGAACGCAAGCGCCGCGGTGCTCGACGCGCGCAGACCCATCTTGTCCTCCTCGCGCACCACCTTCAGGCCCGGCGTCCCTTTCTCCAACACCAGCACCGAGATCGCACCCTTGCTATCGGCGATCCCGCTCCACTTGCCGAAAAGCATGTAAAGATCCGCGTACGCGCCGTTGGTAATGAAGGTCTTGGTACCGTTGACGACGATGTGGTCGCCGTGGGGCCTGAATTCGGTTTTCATGCCGGTCGCGTCCGACCCCGCCGCGGGCTCGGTGATGGTGAGCGACGCGAGCCCCCCGTTCAGCATCACCGGCAGCAGGCGCTGCTTCTGCTCCTCCGTGCCGAAATCGACCAGCGGCCTCACCGCGTGAAAGTTAGTCGCCCAGATCACGCCGGTCGCAGCGCATGCCTTGGAGATCTCGCGCACGCATTCGAGGTAAGCAGCATACGACAGCTGCGCGCCGCCGTACGCCGCGGGTATGAACATCGCGTTCAACCCGAGCGCGTTGATGTCCGCGACGTTGTCGTGCGGAAATTCACCGCTGCGGTCGTAGTGCTGCGCGCGCGGCGCGATCTTCCCGCGCGCGAGCTGCCGCACGCTGTCGACGAGCATCTGCTCTTCGCTCGAAAGCTTGAGCGTCGCGTCGAAACGGTCAAATACGTTCATTAAAGGCAAAGCTTTAGCTCATTTGTCTTCGAACTGCGGCTTGCGCTTGGCGATGAACGCACCCATGCCCTCGGCCGCATCTTCGGTGCAAAACGCGAGCGTCGACAGATCGGCCTCGATCCTGAGGCCTTCGCTGACTGGGTTGTCGAGCGCGCGCTTGACCGCGTCGCGCGCAAAACCGAGCACCGGCAGGCTGTAGCCAGAAAACTCGCGCGCGAAAGCGATGCCCTGCGCTACGGCATCACCGTCGATCAGACGGTTGACAAGCCCGATGCGGTGCGCTTCCTCGGCATCGACCGTGCGTCCGGTCATGATCATCTCGAGCGCGCGCGCTTCCCCGACTAGGCGCGGCAGACGCTGAGTGCCGCCGTAGCCGGGAATCAGGCCGAGCTTGATCTCCGGCTGGCCCATCCTGGCGTTCCGCGTCGAGATGCGGAACGTGCACGCAAGCGCGAGTTCGAGCCCGCCCCCGAATGCGTAGCCGTTGATGATCGCGACCGACGGCATCGGCAGGTGGTCGAGCCTGGCGAACGTCGCCTGCGCGATTTCAGCGTCGTGCTTCTGGGCCGCCAATGTGCGACCAGTCAGCTCCTTGATATCGGCGCCGGCGCAGAACGCCTTGGCTCCGGCGCCGGTAATCAGCAGCGCGCGCGCGCCGCCCGCCGCGACTTCGTCGAACGCACGTCCGATGTCGCGAACCAACGCGAACGACAGCGCGTTCAATGCCTCGGGACGGTTTAACGTGATCAGCGCGAATTCCTCGACGCGCGTCAAATCGATCGACATGATGACAAAAACTCCTTCGCCAGGAGTTTGCCGGACTTGGCCCCGACAAACTCCTAATGCAAAACCGGTTCCAGTAGAATTGCAGAAGAGGATAACAGATAAGTCCGACAGGCTGCTAACGTCCTTTGAATTGCGGGGCGCGCTTCTCCTTGAAAGACCGGGCCGCCTCCAGATGGTCTTCGCTCGTTCTGACCACAGGCATGTTGGATGCCACAAGATCCAATGCCGTTTTCAAGTCGGTATTCAATCCTTGATACAGGATGCGCTTGATCAACCGGATTGCAAGAGAAGCCCCATTGGCCACGCGTTCCGCAAACTCGTAGGTCTTGGCCATGAGCTGATCATCGGGGAACACTTTGTTGACCAGGCCGATACGCTCCGCTTCGCGGGCATCGATGAAATCGCAGCTCCAGAACATTTCAAGAGCCCTCGCGGTACCGATCAGCCGAGGCAGATAGTAGGTGCCGCCGGCCCCTGGAATCAGCCCCATTCGAGCATAGGTCTGCGCGAAACGCGCGCTCTCGGCCGCGAATCGAATGTCACACATCAAGGCAACGTCGAGTCCCCCGCCGGTGGCAAACCCGTTGAGCGCGGCAATGACAGGTTTATCAATGTCGTCCAGCATGCGCGGCAGCCGTTGGACGTTTTCCGCGATGCGGCTCTTGATATTCGCAGCCGTGCTGGCGGCGTTTTCCCCGAAGCGTCCTACATCTCCGCCGGTGGAAAACGCCCGTCCCTTGCCGGTAATGACAATAACGTTGACGGCATCGCTGGAACGGCATTCCTCCAGAGCGTCCAGCCAGGCGCTCAGCATTTCATCGGTGAAGGCATTGAGCTTTTCCGGCCGGTCAAGGGTAATCGTTGCAATCCTGTTCTTTATTTCAAAAATTAGGTTTTCAGCCACGAAACTTCTCCCGCGAGTTGGCAGTTTATTGAAACATCAACCCAAACAAACGGCTCATTGCACCCTCATGCCGGCTGCCCTGATGACCTTGCCCAGGCGATCCAACTGGTGATCGATCTCGGCCGCGAACTCCTCGGGTGTGCTGCCGAGCGGGTCGGTTCCGGTGGCCGCGAGGTTCTCGCGCACGTCGGGCATCCGCAGCACCTTCACCACTTCGGTGTAAAGGCGATCGACGATCGCGCGCGGCAGCCCGGCCGGCCCGAGCAGACCCTGCCAGGGAGAAACACGAAGGCCTTTCACCCCGCCTTCGTCGAACGTCGGCACATCGGGCAGATAGGGCAGGCGCTGCATGCTCGTGGTCGCGATCACCTTTAACTTGCCCTGCTTGATGAAGGCCATGGCGGTGCTCGTGCTGGCAAACATCAGTTGCACTTCCCCGCTCAGCAACCCAATCATCGCCGGCCCGCCGCCCTTGTAGATGATCGGTACGATTTGGGTTCCGGTCAGCTGCTTGAAGTATTCCGATGCGATGTGGCGCCCGCTGCCCGCCCCGGCGATGCCGATGTTGAGCTTGCCCGGGTTCGCCTTGGCGTAGGCGATGAGTTCCCCAATCGTTTTGACCGGCAGCGACGGGTTAACGGTGATAATCAGCGGCTGCGTTGCCACCTCGGTAATGGGCGTGAAGCTCTTGACCGGGTCGTAGGGAACGTTCTTGTACAGAAACGGCGTGGTGGTATGCGAGGCGTAGGCAAACAACAGTGTGTAGCCGTCCGGCGGTGCCTTCGCGACGATTTCCGAAGCGATGGCGCCACCCGCGCCTCCCCGGTTGTCAATGATGACCGGCTGGCCAAGCGCCGCGTCGAGCCTGACCACGATGATGCGGGCAACGATATCGGTGCTGCCGCCGGGGGGAACACCCAGAAGAAGCCGGATCGGTTTACTGGGATAGCCGCTCGTTGGCGCAGCGGTCTGGGATTGCGCTGCGGTAGCCGCCGCGCAGCAGGCCGCCAACGCGATCAGAAAACAGCGCATCAGTCGCATGGTATTCATATCTGTGTTCTCCTTTCACTCCGAAATTCTACTGGAAACAGTCTTGCATTAGGCTCCGATCCGCATCGAGGAAACCAGCTTCCTAACGTCATCGAGCGCATCGAGCCGCCAACACGCCTCAAGCAATCCGGATATCTGACCGGGCGACAGCAAACCGTTATTCAAGCCGGCCAGCTTGTTCTCTATATCCTTGTCGCTGGCCGGGTTCTTGACATGACCTTTCGGATGATCGACGCTGCCAGTCCTCTTCTCGCCGCTCTTGAGCGTGATTTCCAGCCGGCACGGATTGCTGGCCGGCTGCAGCTTGTCCAACTCCTTGTCGTGAATCACCTGTACTTTTTGCATCAGCGACCGCAACCGGGGGTCGGCTATGCGTTCCGCGCTAAACGTGGCGGCATCGACCTTGCCGTCGAGCAAAGCGGCGCAAATCAGAAACGGGATACTGTGGTCCGCCGTTTCACGGGTGGTCGGCGCCCACTTTTCGGGCTCGCTGCCGATCTCGCTCCACGCAAACCAGTAGGTTCGCATCACGATCGACTCGATATCGGCGGGATCTATCCGCGGCCGGATGGCCAAGGTCGCCTCGACCGGGGACTGGCCGTGGTATTCGCAGGGATATATCTTGATCTGGCTGGCGGCGACCCGGAACGGCCGGTCCGGCCCCGCGAACGGCGGCCAATCGAATTTCCCCACCGCGTTCCACACGCCATGCTCGCCCTCGAACACCGATTGCGGGGCGGTCATGCCTTCGGCGGCAAGCAACACCGCGAATATTGCGTTACGCGCAGCGTTCCCACCGGCGCATCCCTTCCACATCGACAAATGACCCCGGCGCGCGACTTCGAGCGCCATGTTCGGAGTTAGCGCCAGCGCGAGCGCATTCGCCATGGCCTCGCGGTCGAGCTTCATGATCTTCGCGACACCGGCGGCGGCGGCCAGCACGGTATAAACCACGTGATCCCAGCCTTTGTTTCGGACGCGAACCGCCGCGAAAAAACCAAGATAAAGCTCGTACGCGAGGACCGCGGCGGTGATAAAGGTCCTGCCGTCGGTTTTCGTCGTTTCGGCGGCCGCGAGCAAAGCGCCAAACATGTCGCTGGGGTGCCCGCCGCCGCTGCCGGTCGCATCGTTGAGGTCCAGATAACGGATCATCACGCCGTTGGCGAACGCCGCAAGCTCGGGAGACGATGGCTCCAGCGTTCCCAATATTCTGGCCGGGGTCTTGCTGCTCACCCTTGCCGCCACGGCGCGCGCAATCTTGCTCGGCTCCGCGTCGAATCCGCCCAGCGCGCAGGCGAGCGAATCGATGACGCGGCGCTTGCATTCGTGCACTGCCGCGGGCGGCAGGTCCTCATAGTTCAATTGAAATGAAAAATCGGTAATCTTCTTGAGCGTTGCGTCCATGGTCGGTCTTTCAGGCTGTCAGTCGGCCTTGATCCCTGCGTTCTTGATTACCTTCGCCCAGCGCGCCATGTCCGTCTTGATGAAATCGGCGAACTCCTCGGGAGTGTCGCCCACCACGATGTAATCCTGCGCCGCCAGGATGTTGCGAGCCTCCGCGTGCTCCAACGCCTTGACGACCCCGCCGTGAAGCTTGTTGACGATCTCCCGGGGCGTAGCCGAAGGCGCCAGCAATCCGATCCAGGCCACCGATTCAAAGCCGGGCACGGTCTCTGCGACGGTTGGAAGTTCCGGCAAGGCCGCTGAGCGCTTGGCGCTGGTTACCGCCAGCGCGCGGGCTTTCCCGGTTTTCACGAAAGGCAATGCCGCTCCCGGGGTCGCGAAGTAAATAGAGATTTGCCCGCCCACGAGATCGATGATCGCGGGGCCGCTGCCTTTGTAGGGCACATGTACGATGTCGATGCCGGTCATGTCCTTCAACATCTCTCCCGACAGATGCTGGGTGGTGCCTATCCCTCCCGATGCAAAGTAGAGCTGCCCGGGGCGCGATTTCGCGAACGCGATCAGTTCCTTCACGTTACGCACCGGCACGGAAGGATGTACGAGCAGGATGCTGGAGTAGGTGGCAACCAGCGTGACCGGCGCGAAATCGAGGATCGGGTCGTAGGGTATCTTCGAGAACAGATTGAGTGCGGTGACGATGGGCCCCCCGCTGGTCATCAACAACGTGTAGCCATCGGGAGCGGATTTTGCCACCATCGAACTACCGATCATGCCTGCGCCTCCGCCGCGGTTGTCCACCACCACCTGCTCTCCGAGGGTCGCGGAAAGCTGCTTGGCAACGACGCGCCCGACAATGTCAGTGCCGCCGCCGGCCGAATACGGCACGATGAAGCGAATCGTCTTTTGGGGGTAATTCGACGTCTGCTGTCCGAGGGCGGGAAAGGATGCCAAAGTCCAGATCAGTGCCACGGGAACGATTCCGGTTCTCATGTTGTTCCTCCTTTGTAAACGCATCACGCCGCCAATTAGGAGTTTGTCGGGGCTAAGACCGACAAACTCCTGGTCACTTCGAGTCCACCGTGGCGTGCGCCAGTTCATGTCGCTTGACTTCGCTTTCGTCTATCTCGAAACCCAACCCCGCTCCTGCGGGAATATTGCAGTATCCATCGCGGACATCGATTGGCCTGTTCTTGATGAGGACATCCTCCGCCACCGACGGAAGGCCCATGATGAACTCGGCGCCGAACGCATGGTTCGGTATCGACGCGCACAGATGCGCGCCGGCGATCGCTTCGATATAGCTGCCGTTCGCCGTTCCCGCGCAGTTGACCCGCAGATTGCTGGCCGCGGCGATCACGGCGATTTCCCGGCTGCGCCGCAGGCCGCCGCATTTGTAGAATTTGAGCCCCAGCACGTCGGCGGCGCCCATGGCGATCACGTTCGCCGCGTCGGCGGCGCAGTACACCGATTCATCGGCCAGTATGGACACGTTGACGCGGTCGAAAATCCAGCGCATGTCGCGCAATGCCTGCGCGGGGACCGGCTGCTCGAAATAGGCGAGATTGAGGCCTGATAATCGCTGCACGAGGTGAACGGCGCTCACCGGGTCATAAGTCGTATTGGCGTCGAGGCCGAGAAAAACGCCGTCCCCGACGGCCCTGCCGATCTCGTTGACCACTTCCGCATCGGCATCGATCCTTGCTGCCGGCCCGACTTTCATGCACACATATTTGGCGCCGAACTTCTCGACCGCCATGACCGCCTCATCGATCATGGCCTTGTCGTTATCGAGCCCCACCGACCACTCGAGCGCGATGCGATCCTTGCACGCGCCGCCGAGCAGCGCATGAACCGGAAGATTGAGCGCCTTCCCGATCAGATCGTGCAGTGCGATATCCAGCACCGCCAAGGCGCCGGGATTTCGCGGCAACTTGCTTTCACAATCACGCAGGATGCTCTCGATCTGAAACGCGTCGCGCCCGATGCAAAGCGGACCGTAATAATCGCGCAGGCTTGCGAACATGCTGGAGGCGGTTTCCCCCATGAACGGATTGATCGGGTGACCCTCGCCCCAGCCGCTGATGCCCCCCGCGCTGACCCGCACCAGAACCGGCCGGCCAACCCAGCTGCCGGCGCCGCCGTAGCTGAGAACGCCCGTCGGTATCCTGCGCTTCTTGCTGGGTGTCAGGTCGAGAGGAATGATATCCAGCCGTTCGATAGGCAAAGTCTTTACCGCTGAATCAATGGCATTGGAGGTAGTGCGTTTCACGGGGCATACTCCGATCGTTAAAAAAATGACTTTCCGGCATCAGCCGGCGCTGCCGCGGGAACGATGCAACCCTCCCGGCGGCGCGCCCGGCATTCCCTCACACGGCAACGGCGCGGGTTGCCCCCGAAGGGACCGATTCCCCGGTCTTGACCATGAGTGCATCCACTATCGACAGACCATGCTCATGCAGGATCACGGGATTAAGGTCGATTTCCTCGATCACCTCGGAATGCTCGGCTGCGAACCGCGAAAGCTGGGCAACGAGCGCAGCGAGCGCTTCGACGTCGACCGCCGGCCTGCCGCGCAGCCCGTCGAAGACTCGCGCCCCGCGCAGCGTGCGGATGAGCTCCCGCGCCCGCTCCTGGATCACCGGCACCGGCGCGAGCACGAAGTCCTTCATGAGTTCCACCAGAATGCCGCCCAGACCGATCATTATCATCGGCCCGAACTGCGGATCGCGGTTGACGCCGACGATCACCTCGACACCGGAAGGCGCCATCCGCTGCACCAGCATTCCGCGCAAGCATTCTCTGGCGGGCCGCGGCAGGCGCTGCATCACGCCCTCGTAGGCCTTCCGGAGCGCGGCTTCCGATGCGAGCGACAGGACCACCGCGCCCGCCTCGGTCTTGTGCGGCAGTTCGGGGGATTGTGCCTTAAGCGCGACCGGATAGCCGATCTCGGCCGCAGCCGCGACCGCCTCGTCGGCCGACTGGACCAGACGTTCTGCAGTGCGCGGCACGCCGTACTCGGCAAGTGCTTCCTTGGCATCGGCTTCGCAAATCATTCGCCCGGCGGCCGCCAGCCGCGATGACGGCGCC
>Ga0080064_1002342_pt1 | contig 32632 bp, 27 predicted proteins | sample Subgrocontami54m_FD_69260 | JGI IMG/M metagenome (GOLD analysis project Ga0080064, IMG submission 69260) | Subsurface groundwater microbial communities from S. Glens Falls, New York, USA - GMW46 contaminated, 5.4 m (SPADES assembly) (version 2) ...
GGCCGAGCGGGAGCAGCCGGGCGAGGCGGTAGCGCAGCCTCAGCAGGGCCGGCACCGGCCGGCCGGCGACGACCCGCTCGGCCACGCGGTGCCCCAGCGCGATCGCGCGGCGGTAGGCCCATCGCTCCAGGGGCGTCGCCTCCGCGATCGCGATCTGCACCGCCGAATAGAATTTCTCCCATACCCGCGGCACGGCGATGAACACGGTGGGGGCGATCTCGCGCACGTTCTCGGGAACCGTGTCGGGGTTCTCGACGAAGTTGAGCTTGGTGCCCGTGTACAGCGCGAAGTAGGCGCCGCCGAGCCGCTCGGCAACGTGGCACAGCGGCAGGAAGCACATGCGCTCGTCGCGTTCGTCCTGCGCGATGCACAGGTTGTAGCCGCGCAGGGTATACACGAGATTGCGGTGGCTGAGCATCGCGCCCTTGGGCGGGCCGGTGGTGCCCGAGGTGTAGATCAGGATCGCGAGGTCACCGGGTGAGCGCGAGCGCAGCCGCTCATCCCATAGCGAGGGGTGCCGGAGGTGGTGCTCCCGCCCGAGCGCGCGCAGTTCCTGCAGGCTCATGACCTGCGCGTCGGCGAAGCCCCGCAGGCCCTTGGTGTCGGCGACGAAGATCCTGCGCAGTCCGGGCAGCCGCTCGCGCGCCTCGAGCGCCTTGTCGAGCTGTTCCTCGTCCTCGACGAAAAGGTAGCTCGAATCCGAGTCGCGCAGCAGGTACTCGACCTGCGTCGCCGCGTCCGTCGGGTAGATGCCGTTCGACACCCCGCCCGCGCCGAGGATGCCGAGGTCTGCGTACAGCCACTCCCGCACCGTGTTGGAGAGGATCGATGCGCGCTCGCCGGGCTCGAACCCGAGCGAGACGAGTCCCATGCCGACTTCGCGGGCGATGCTGCCCAGCTCGCGCCAGCTGAGGCTCGACCAGATGCCCAGCTCCTTCTGCCGCAGCGCCACCGCGTCCCCGCGGGCGCGCACGGCATTCCAGAACATCTCCGGCAGGGTCTCGCCGGGGACGACGACGTCGGTCCGCGTGTAGATTCCCGACAGGTCCCAGAGCATGGAATTAATGCGGCCCCGTGTGTGTCTGTTGCATGTCATTCCGAGCGCGGAGCGCGAGGAATCTGCTTCTTGATTTGCGCAAAAGCAGATCCCTCGCTGCGCTCGGGATGACGCTCAATCGAATCACCGCCACGTCTTCCTCTTCTTCCAGCGCCGCGTGCCGCGGACGCCGGCGGCCTTCAGGCCGAGGTAGAACTCCTTCACATCCTCTTTCTCGCGCAGCCGCGCGCAGGCGTCCTCCATGACGATGCGCCCGACTTCCAGGATGTAGCCGTAATCGGCGACCTCGAGCGCGGCCGCGGCGTTCTGCTCCACCAGCAGGATGGTCGCGCCGCGCTCGCGGTTGATGCGCACGATGATCCCGAAGATCTCGCGCATGAGCTTGGGCGAAAGTCCCAGGCTGGGTTCGTCGAGGAGCATCAGTTCGGGCCTGCCCATGAGCGCGCGGCTGATCGCGAGCATCTGCTGCTGGCCGCCGGAGAGCTGACCCGCTTCCTGGCCGCTTCGCTGCCCGAGCACCGGAAAGTAGGCGTGGACCGCCTCGAGGTCGCGCATGACCTCGTCGCGGTCCGCCCGCGTGTAGGCGCCCATGAGCAGGTTGTCGCGCACCGAGAGCAGGGGGAAGACCTCGCGCCCCTCCGGAACGTGGCAGATGCCGTTGCGGACGATCCAGGCCGGGTCCCTGCCCTGGATCGGTTCGCCCCGGTACAGGACCGAGCCCTTCTGCGGGTCGAGGATGCCTGAAATGGTCTTGAGGACGGTCGTCTTGCCCGCGCCGTTCGCCCCCAGCACCGTGACGATGGACCCCCGGGGCACGGCGAGCGACACGCCCCGGATCGCCTTCACCGGTCCGTAGGCGCTCTCCACGTTCGCCAGCTTGAGGATGGGCTCGACGGCGCCCGCGTCGTCGTCCACGCGGGCGCTCATGTGGCTGCAGTCCCGATATAAGCTTCGATGACGGCCGGATGCGCTTGCACCTCCTCGGGCTTGCCTTCGGCGATCGCCTCGCCGTAGTTGAGCGCGAGCACGCGATCCGAAACGCGCGACACCAGGCCCATGTCGTGCTCCACCATGAGCACGGTTACCCCCAGGTCGTCCCTGATGTCCTCGATCCAGAACGCCATGTCGTCGGTCTCCTCGACGTTCAAGCCCGAGGAAGGCTCGTCCAGCAGGAGCAGCTTGGGCCGCGTGCACAGCGCGCGCGCGAGCTCGACGACCTTGCGGATGCCGTAGGGGAGCCCCGCGACCAGCGTGTCGCGGTAGTGCTGCAGCTCGAGCAGCTCGATCACCCGCTCCGCCGCGAGGCGGGACTCGCGCTCGGCGCGGCGCACCGAGGGCAGGAACAGCAGCTCGGCGGCGAGCGAGGTCCTCCGGTGCACGTGCCTGCCGATCAGCAGGTTCTGCAGCACCGTGGCGTGCTCGAACAGCTCGATGTTCTGGAAGGTGCGGGCGATGCCCATCCGGGCGATGCGGTGGGGCGCCATGCGCGCGAGGTCCTGCTCCTCGAAGACGATGCGCCCCGCCGAAGGCGGGTAGATCAGGCTGATCAGGTTGAAGATCGTGGTCTTGCCCGCGCCGTTGGGGCCGATCAGCGTGTAGACCTCGCCCTGGCCGACCTCGAAGCTGACGTTGCTCACGGCGCGCACTCCGCCGAATGCGACGGAGAGGTTTTCGACCTTCAGCATCGTCACTTGAGCCGCTCCGATTTCATGAACGCCTTCTGCCGCCGGAACATGCCCCTGCGGTAGAACGGGAACAGCTCCAGGTAGCTGCGGACCTTGATCCAGCGGCCGTACAGGCCGAGAGGCTCGAACAGGATGAAGCCGACGAGGATGAGCCCGAATACGGTGGGCTGCAGGCCGGTCGCCTGGCCGATCGAGTCGGGCAGGTAGTCCTTCACCAGCACGATCGCCTGCGGCAGCGCGATCAGGAACGCCGCGCCGAAGAACGCGCCGTGGATCGAGCCCAGGCCCCCGACCACCACCATCATCACCATCTCGATCGACTGGAGGATGGTGAATTGCTCGGGGGTGACGATGCGCAGCTTGTGCGCGTAGAGGGCGCCTGCGATGGCGGTGATCGCCGCCGACAGCGCGAACGAAACGGTCTTGTAGCGCGCGAGGTGGATGCCCATGCTCTGCGCCGAGATCTCCGAGTCGCGGATGGCGACGAAGGCGCGGCCCGTCGGGGAGCGCAGCAGGTTCAGCATCAGGAACGTGACCGCCACCGCGAGCGCGAGGCACAGGTAATAGAAGCCCGCTTCGGTGTCGAGGTGCCATCCGAAGAGAGACACCGCGCCGACCTGCTTGCCGGAGTTGCCACCGGTCACCGATTCCCAGCGCGCCATCACCTCCTCGAGGATGAACCCGAAGGCCATGGTGGCGATCGCCAGGTAGATGCCGCGCACGCGCAGCGCGGGAAGGCCGACCACGACGCCGGTGGCGGCGCCGAGCAGGGCCGCCACGGCGAGCGAAGCGGGGAAGGGCCAGCCGTTTTCCGCGAGCAGGGCCTCGGCGTAGGCGCCGACCGCGAGGAAGGCCGCGTGGCCTAGCGAAATCTGCCCGGTGTAGCCCGACAGCAGCATCAGCCCCAGGCCGACGATGCCGTAGATGAACATGAACGTGATCTGAGAGACGAAATACTCGGGCAGCAGCCAGGGCGCTGCGAGCAGGACGGCGAGCAGCGCGCCGTACCAGAACACCTGGCCGCCGTGCCTGATCAGCCGGATGTCCTGGTCGTAGTCGGTCTTGAAGATGAAGCGCATCGCGTCTTTGTATTAGATTTGGCTCACTATGTCATTCCGAGGCCAGCGGCCGAGGAATCTGCTTTTGCGGCCGTCGAAAAGCAGATCCCTCGCCGAGAAGGGGGTGGGGCCCCTTCTCCCCACCTTGCTCGGGATGACTCCGAGTAGGCATCGCGCTAAACCTTCTTCCGCATCGTCTCGCCGAAGATGCCGTTCGGCTTCAACACGAGCATTGCGAGCACCATGACGTAGGCCGCGATGTCCTTGAATCCCTCCGGCAGGTAGACGCCGGAGAACGACTCCACCACGCCGATGATGAGGCCGCCGACGATCGCGCCTGGGAGGCTGCCGAAGCCGCCCACGACCGCCGCCGGGAAGGCTTTCAGCCCGATGAAGCCCATGTTCACGTGCACGAAGGTGATCGGGGCGAGCAGGATGCCGGCCAGGGCGGCGACCGCCGCGCTGATCGCCCAGATGAGCCCGTTCAGTCGCCGGACCGGGATGCCCATGTAGTAGGCGGCGAGCTGGTTCTGCGAGGCGGCCTGCATCGCGACGCCCACGCGGGTGAAGCGGAAGAACAGGTACAGCAGCGCGCACAGGGCCACGGTCGCGGCGACGATGACGATCTGTTCCATGCCGATGGCGAGCGTGCCCAGGTACAGGACCTCCTCCTTGAACGGCGCCGGGAGCGTGTGCGTCTCGGTGCCCCAGAATGGAATCATCGTGACCGCGCCGCGCGCCAGGTAGCCCAGGCCGATGGTCACCATGACCACCGAGAACGCCGGCTGGCCGAGGATGGGCCGCAGCGCCACGCGCTCGATGAGCAGCCCCGCGAGGGCCATCCCCGCGAGCGCGACCGGCACGCCGGCCCAGTAGGGCAGCCCCATGACCACGGTGGCGGTCAGGCCGAGGAAGGCACCGAGCATCATCAGCTCCCCCTGGGCGAAGTTGATGGTCTCGGTGGCTTTGTAGATGAGGACGAATCCGAGCGCGATCAGGCCGTAGATGCAGCCCTGCGAAACGCCCGAGATCAAGACCTGCAGGACCTGCAAGGGACTGCCTCCTCCTCTGTCCCGTGATTGTACGGCCGGCTGGGCTGGCCAAGGCCTGCGCGCGCCGGGACTCGCTCGCCGCCGCGGCTAGTGTAGGAAAGTCGCGCGGGTTTAACAAGCAAGCGGTTGCTATCCCGCTGACGGTGAGCCGGAATCGCACAGCATTGTGGCGGAGTCCGTCCGGCGCTCCACCACCAGGGCAGACCCACCCTCAATATCCGTACTCCGTCGATTGACGTGCTTGTACAACATCATGTACAGTATGCTGTACATTTAAGGACAGGAAGCCATATGGGCGTTGCCGCCAAGGATGTGATTCCGTTCAGCCAGGCGCGGGCCCGGCTATCCGAAATTTCCGACGAGGCGAAGGCGGGCGCGGAAAAGATCATCACCAAGAACGGCGAAAGCTATGTCGCGCTGATCGATGCGGAACGACTCGACTACTACCACAGGCTCGAGCGCGAACGCATCCATCTCGTGTTGCTCGACGAAGTGGGAAAAGGTCTGGCGGACGTTGCCGAAGGCCGCGTTCGGGACGCGCGGCAGGCCATCAGGCAAATAAGGAAAAAACGGCCGGCATGATCGGTTCCGTTTGACGCATGGCCGGGAAGAGCACCAAGGTCAAGGTCAGCGCGAACTTCGAGGCAAATCTCGAAGCGGTGCGACGCCTCCTCGCCGAAGCGGGCGCGGCGCGCGCATTCAACGCGTTGCTCGATGATCTCGCGGCGACCGTCATTCCCAACCTCGAGCGGTTTCCGACGATGGGGCGGCCGTTCCTGAGCCGCCCCGCGTACTCGGTCGAGGCGCGCGACAGGATCGAGAAGGTTCGAGCGAGGATAGGGGCGGGGGAGTTGCGCGAGTATCTGGCCGGAGACTACCTCGTCCTATACGCCCTGATCGGCCGTACCGTCTTCCTGCTTTCCATCAAGCATCATCGCCAGCTCTCCTTCGACCTGGCGGGACATTGGGGCGTGCCCAAGAGTTGATCGGCATGTTGCGCCGGTTCAACGAGCAAGCAGTTGCTTTCCACGATGCGGGGCGCTAGCATCGCCCGCAATCCCCAGCCGGACCGCTTGCCATGCCCGCCACTCGGCGCAAGCCGCGCACCCCGATTCGAGCAGCGCGCAAGGCGTCGCACGGACGCGCACGCGCACGAGGCGCCCTGCCTGCGCCTGCCGTCGGCGAGGAGGCCAATCGGCGCGCGGAGCTGGTGCGCGTCGCCGCGCACCTTTTCCGCGAAAAGGGGTTCGACGGGACGACGGTGCGCGACATCGCCGACGCCGTCGGCATGCGTTCGGGCAGCCCGTTCTACCATTTCAGGAGCAAGCAGGAGATCCTGCTCGCCGTGATGGAGGAGGGCCTGGCCGCGGGGCTGGAGGCGACCGAGGCCGTGCTCGGGCGCGGACTCCCCCCGCGCGAGAAGTTCCGCGCCCTGGTGCGCTCGCACCTGTCGACGCTGTTCGACGAAGGCCACGACTTCATTCCGGTGCTGCTCTACGACTGGCGCGCGCTGGAGTCGGGCAACCGCGCCAAGATCATCGCCGTCAAGGACCGCTTCGATGCCATCTGGCAGGCGATGGTGCGCGAGCTGAAGGCCGCAGGCCTCCTGCACACGGATTCGCGGCTCGCGCGGCTGCTCGTGCTCGGGGCGATCAACTACATGGCGACGTGGTACCAGCGCGATGGCAAGCTGTCGCTGGACGAGGTGGCCGACCAGACCGTCGAGTTCTTCCTGGGTCCAAACACTCGAGTATGAGCAGCATACGCATCGAGCGCAGCGGCCGCGTCCTCACCGTCATCATCGACCGGCCCGGGGCGCGCAACGCGGTGGATGGCCCCGCCGCCCATGCGCTCGCCGAGGCATTCCGCCGCTTCGATGCCGATCCCGACGCCGATGTCGCAGTCCTGTGGGGCGCGAACGGCAGCTTCTGTTCCGGCGCCGACCTGAAGGCCTTCGCGCGCGGCCTGGAAGGAGAATCGAATCCGCTCGACCCGGACATGTCCGCCACCGCTCCGATGGGACCGTCGCGGCTGCTGCTCTCCAAGCCCGTGGTCGCCGCGGTCTCGGGCTACGCGGTCGCCGGCGGCATGGAGCTTGCGCTCTGGTGCGATCTTCGCGTGGTGGAGGAAGACGCCAGCTTCGGGATTTTCTGCCGGCGCTGGGGCGTGCCGCTCATCGACGGGGGCACGGTGCGCCTGCCGCGGCTCATCGGCATGAGCCGCGCGCTCGATCTCATCCTCACCGGCAGGAGCGTCGATGCAAGCGAGGCGCATGCGATCGGGCTGGCGAACCGCGTGGTCGCGAAGGGCGAATCGCGCGCCGCGGCCGAGGCGCTCGCCGCCGAGATCGCCCGATTTCCGCAGGCCTGCCTGCGGAGCGACCGGCGCAGCGCCTATGAGCAATGGGACCTGCCCCTCGATCACGCGCTCGCCAATGAGTTCCAGCTCGGATTGGCGACGATCGAAAGCGGCGAGACGCGCGAAGGCGTAGCGCGTTTCGCCAAGGGCGCGGGCCGGCACGGAGATCCCGACAGATAGCGGCGCGCGGGCCGGAGATTCGGGACCCCGGTCATCTCGGCGCTGACGGCGATCAGCCGTTTCGTGAACATGCTTGGAATATTTGATTCCCGCCGCTCAGCCCGCTTTTCTTCCGCGATCGGCCAGTTGCAAAGGGTCCTAATGTTCGTAGTGATCTGGCCGATAAGGAAGGTCGGGAGCGCAGCGCATCGAGCGGGAACGCTGCGGCTTGCCTACGAAAGTATCCTGACGTAAACGACGGGGAATCCGACCGGCTGGTTCCTGAGACGGTGACACAAGGGAGAAAGAAATGTTCTCGAACCTGAAACTAGGTGTGCGACTCGGCGGTGCGTTCGCACTGATGGTTATCCTGATGGGGGCGATCGGCGCGCTCGCGTATGCGAGGGTTTCACTGATCAACGCGAACTGGCAGCAGTTCAACGCGGTAACCATGGCGAAGATGAAAGCGGTGAATACGGCTCGCGCCACGCTCGGCGACGGCATTCACTACTTCAAGAACTATGCGCTGCGGGGCGGCGAGTACGACAAGAAGTTCACCGCCGCGATGGCCGAGATGGACAATCAGGTGGGGCTGTACCGCAGGGCGGGGGAAATCTCCCCGGATGAGGGCAAGCAGCTGCAGCAGGTTCTGGACAACACCAAGATCTACCGCGAGGCCATCGCGAAAATGGTCAAGCTCGAAGCGGAGAAAGCCTCTCCCGCGGATAAGGACAAGGCGATCGCAGGGGCCGACAAGCCCTTGGCCGAGGCATTGTCGAAGCTGGTCGGCATTACTGACCAGGAAGTCCAGAACGCCAACAGCAGGGTCACCGAAGTAGTAGGCTCGTTTGTCGTCTGGTTGTTGGCGGCATGCGGCGCTGCCGTGATAGTGGCGATCTTCCTTGGCTTCTGGATCACGCGCAGCGTCCTCAGGCAACTGGGCGGCGAGCCGGACTATGTAGCCGAGATTGCCACCGCCGTGGCTGAGGGAAATCTGACGGTAGCGGTTGCAGTCAGGGAAAACGACACGACGAGCATGCTCCATTCGATGAAGCAGATGGTGGCGAAGCTCTCCCAAGTGGTGGGAGAAGTGAAAGGGTCGGCCGAACAGCTCGCCGGCGCGGCCGAGCAGGTTAGCGCTACGGCGCAGACGATCAGCCAGGCGGCCTCCGAGCAGGCGGCGAGCGTGGAGGAAACCAGCGCCTCGGTGGAACAGATGAGCGCCTCAATCACGCAAAACACCGAGAACTCCAAGGTCACCGACGGCATCGCGAGCAAGGCGGCAAAGGAAGCGGCCGAAGGCGGCGAGGCGGTCAGTCAGACCGTGCAGGCGATGAAATCGATCGCCGACAAGATCGGCATCATCGACGATATCGCCTACCAGACCAACCTCCTGGCGCTGAACGCGGCGATTGAGGCCGCACGCGCGGGCGAACACGGCAAGGGGTTTGCGGTGGTGGCGGCCGAGGTGAGGAAGCTCGCCGAGCGCAGCCAAGTGGCGGCGCAGGAGATCGGGCAGTTGGCTGGGTCGAGCGTGCAGACGGCCGAGCGCGCCGGCAAGCTCCTGGAGGAGATGGTACCGGCGATCCGCAAGACTTCCGACCTGGTGCAGGAGATCGCAGCGGCCTCCGAAGAGCAGGACAATGGGGTGAAGCAGGTCAACGGCGCGATCGGGCAGCTCAATCAGGCGACGCAGCAGAACGCCTCGACCTCCGAGGAACTGGCGGCCACCGCCGAGGAGATGAACGGGCAGGCCGAGCAGCTGCAGCAGTTGATGGGACACTTCAAGCTCGATGGCACCACAGGTACCCCTGCCGGGGCCGGAAAGGTCAAAGCGGCAAGGAAGGGCAAGCTCCAGAAGATGGCCGCCTCGCCGGCCGGGGCTCCGGCCGAAGCCGAATTCGAGCGCTTCTAGGAGACCGCACATGAATCGGCAGGCAACAGCGGTTGAGCATCGGGAGGCGGTCGGCGCGGCGGTGGTACCCGCGGGCCAGTACCTGACCTTCATGCTGGGCGCGGAGGCCTACGCGATCGGCATCCTCGCCATCAAGGAGATCATCGAGCAGGGGCAGATGACGCGCGTGCCGATGATGCCGGAGTTCATCCGCGGGGTGATCAACGTGCGCGGGGCGGTGGTGCCGGTGATCGATCTGGGGGTGCGCTTCAACGCCCAGGCGACGGTGATGGGCAAGCGCACCTGCGTCGTGATTCTGGAAGTGGAGAGCGAGGGCGAGATGCACGACGTGGGCATCCTGGTGGATGCGGTGAACGAGGTGATGGACATCGCCGCGGCCGACGTGGAGCCCGCGCCCGCGTTCGGCACGCACATTCGCACCGATTTCATCGCGGGCATGGGCAAGGTGGAGGAGAAGTTCGTGGTGATCCTCGATCCGGCGCGGGTGCTCTCGGTGGACGAGATGGCCGCGCTCGCGCAGACCGCGGACCAGGCCTCACCCGTGGAAGCGGAGCATTGATCGGTTCTACCCTGGCTCGCGATTCGGCGCGCCGCCGCGTCCTACGCCGGGAAGACGGGAATACGGTTCATGCTAGCATCGTCCGCTCCCGCTTCACGGATCGATCGTGGCCAGCGCACTCACCGAATTCGAGCAGGCGAAGACCCGTTACGGCGAGGGCTGCGCCGAAGCCAAGCTTGCGCTGCTCGGCGAGCTTGAAGGCGCCCGCCTGCGAAGCGCGCGCGCCGTTGTGCGGCTGCACGACGTACTGTGCTTTCTGCGCGCCTACCCCGACGAGGCGCGGGTGCTCGCGCAGGCCGAGCGGATGCTCGAGGGCTTTCACCGGCGAGCGGACCTGAGGCGGCATCGTACGGCGCTCGCCGACAGCGGAATTGCCGGGACCGCGATCCGCTACCGTTTCTTCTGGCCCACGCTGCAGTGGCTCGCGCGGCGCTGGCCGCGACGGCTCGTGCTCGACCGCGGCGACAAGGAGCCCCCGGAGAGAATTCGCGCGGCGCTGCCGCTGCTTGTGACCGAGGCGGAGCGCGCGTGGTTGAAAGCCTCCGGGGTCTCGGCGTTCGAGGCGCTCGACCGGTTCCGCGCGCGCACGGAGACCGATGCGGTGTTTCTCGCGCGGCGCATCGCGGCGATGCCGGGCGACACCTTCACCCGCGAGGCGTATTCAGACGCGATCGACGCGGCCTATCGGCTGGATCCCGGGACAGATACGCCCTCGCGAACGCATGCGCGCCACGCAGCGGCGCCCGCGGCGTTCCAGAAACGGCCCCTGCGCCGCAACCGTCCCGATCTTCCCGAGCAGATCGCGCTCGCGCCGCGCGCCGTGCGCGAATTGTCCCGCCGCGAGGGCGAGCGCCTCATCGATCTGGCGCGCGGCGTGATGGTGACCCACGCACGCGACCTGGATGCATTCGCCTACGGCGACCCTCGCGACGTGCGCATCGTCGATGACGGCGAGGGGCTGGGATTCATGGTCAATGGCGTTGTGCCCGAGCGCCGCCCGCTGGTCGCCGGCATCTACGGCTACCTGACTCTGCACAACGGGGTCCCGATCGGGTACGGCCAGCTGGACCTCGTCGGCCGCACCGCGGCGATCGCGTTCAACACCTTCGAGAGCTTCCGCGGCGGCGAGGCGGCGTGGACTTTCGCGCGCCTCCTGGCGATGGCGCGGCACCTGTTCGGGTCGACCTCCTTCAGTCTCGAGCCTTACCAACTCGGCCACAGGAACGCGGAAGGGATCGCCTCGGGGGCGTGGTGGTTCTACTACAAGCTCGGATTCCGGCCGCAGGCGGCCGAGCCGCGGCGCATCCTCGCGCTGGAGCTGGCGCGCATGGAGGCCGACGCGAACCACCGCTCGGACCGGGCAACGCTGCGCCGGCTCGCGGCGTGGCACGTGTTCTTCGACCTGGACCGCTCGCGGCCGGCCGGTCCGGCAAGCGAAGGCGAACTCGGCCTGCGCGTCGCCGGGGTCCTCGCGGCTCGCTCGGGCGCCGATCGCGAGCGCGGCCTGCGCGAGTGCGGCCGGGAGGCCATGCGGCTCGCGGGACTGCGGTCCTTGCAGGGTTTCAGCGCCGACGAGCGCCGCGCCTGGTCGCGCTGGGGACCGCTCGTCGTTTCGCTGCCGGGGATATCGCGCTGGACGCTCGCCGAGAAGCGCGCCCTGGTTCACGTCATACGGGCCAAGGGCGGGCGGCGCGATGCGGATTGCGTGGCTTTGTTCGCAGCTCACCCGAGGCTGGGGCCGGCGCTGTTCGGCGACCCTGGTCGCGGCGGACACCCTTCGGCGCGACGGGGCGGCCCTTGGGCTCCAGCCCCGGAATGACGCCCACGAGTATCGGCTGCGAAGTGTAGCGCTCGATATTGCGTACCAGCCAGTGTTCCTGGTGCGCGGCGAAGCTGATCGCCGTGCCTTCGCGCCCGGCGCGCCCGGTGCGGCCGATGCGGTGCACGTAGTCCTCGGCCTGGCGCGGCAGGTCGAAATTGATCACGTGGCTGATCCCGGGCACGTCGAGGCCGCGCGCGGCGACGTCGGTCGCCACCAGGACGCGCACGCGGCCCTGGCGCATCGCTTGCAGCGTGCGGTTGCGCTCGCCCTGGTTCATGTCCCCGTGCAGCGCCCTTGCGGAGAAGCCTTGCTCGCGCAGGCTGGAGGACAGCGCGTCCGCGGCGCGCTTGGTAGAGGTGAACACCAGCGCCTGCTGCAGCGAGGTGTCGCGCAGCAGCGCATCGAGCAGCCGGGACTTGTGGCGCATGTCGTCCGCGAACATCAGGTGCTGTTCGATTTTCGGCTGCTGCTCGGGTGAGGCGGCGATCTGGATGCGCTTGGCGTCGCGCGTCACGCGCTGCGCGAGCTTGCCCACGATGCCCTCGAGCGTGGCCGAGAAAAGCATGGTCTGGCGCTTGGCCGGCGTGTGTCCGACGATCGCCTCGATGTCCTCGATGAAGCCCATGTCGAGCATGCGGTCGGCTTCGTCGAGCACGAGCATCTCCACGCGCGAAAGATCGATGCTGCGGCGCTTCAGGTGGTCGAGCAGCCGCCCCGGCGTGGCCACCACGACGTCGACGCTCTGGCGCAGCATGCGGGTCTCGAGGTGCATCGGCGTGCCGCCGACGATGCTGGCGTAACGCAATTGGCGCAGAAACTTGCCGTAGGTGTCCGCCGCGCGCGTCACCTGGGCGGCGAGCTCGCGCGTGGGCGTGAGCACCAGGACCCTGGGCTGGCGCGAAGGCGCGGACGCGGCCAGCCGCGAAAGGCAGGGCAGCATGAAGGCGGCGGTCTTGCCGCTGCCGGTCTGCGAGGAGACCAGCAGGTCGCCGCCCTCGAGCGCGGCAGGAATCGCCTGTGCCTGTACGGGCGTAGGGTGAGGGTAACCGGCCGCCTCGACGGCCTTGAGAACATGCGGATGCAGACCAAGCCGGGTGAAAGCCATGGGTTTCCTTTTCTTCCCGCGCATGCGCGGGCAAAAGACCCGCGCGATCCGTTTCAGGACCGGGAGCGGATCGCGACGATCATCGGCGCCGAGCTGCCGCCAACGCCGATCGGAAAGGAAAGGCCCGGGAAGAGGTCAGGTACGATGAGACTGTTGGATGCATGCTCTGCGCCGCCGCCACCGCGGGCACGCCCGGCGGATCGAGGCATAATGTGCAGGAGCCTGCATCGCACGAGCGCGCATTATACGCAGTTCCTGCGCAATGTCGAGCGGGCGCGATGGAAGTCCGGAGGGCTGCAGGCGCTGCCCTTTTCCGCTATCGTGAAATCGGTGTCGGCCTTCCGGGCACGGCCGCGGCGCTGAGGACCCCATGCGGTATCTCAACCGGCTGATCGATGCAGTACAACGCAACTGCCATATCGCGGATGCGCGTCACGCGCGCGACGTGACGCTGTGCACCTATCTCCTGGAGATGCGCGAATACTATCGCTGGGAGAACGAACTGCCTCCGCAGGCGCAGCCACGCAAGGACGAGCTGGGCGCCTGGCTCACCGAGCGCGAGGCCATGTGGTCGGACCTGGAGGACGAGCCCTTCGGCGCCCTGCCGGTGGACGAAGACAAGCTGGATGCATTCGACGCCGAGGCGATCAACGCGAGGCTCGTTCCCCAGGGCTACGTCTACGGCGGCGGCTACGGACGGTTCCACCGTCCGCATTTCTTTCTTGCGCGGCTGGACAGGACCGAGGTACGCGACGGGCTCACGGTCCTCCTCGCCGGTTGCGAGTACGCGCGCGACCTGTCGGCCCCGCCCGCGGTGCTCCACAACGGCACGGTCTACCTGCGCCAGGAATCGATCATGCGCTGGCTGAGGGAGAAGGTCGAGATCTGGGGCGTCCGGAAGGCCGATGGCGCGCTCGCCGCCGCGCTCGAGCGCTACGGCTTCGAGGGCGACGCATCGGGCGCGCTCGAGCGCATGGCGGCGGCCGAGACCGAAGCCATCATCCTGCACGAGCTGGGCGAAGGCATGGCCGAGGCCCTGCTCGGTGCCCGTTGGCGCGAAATGATCGCCGCCCTGACGAGCCGCCGCGCGGAACTCGTGGCCCGCGCGGTGCGCGACAATCTCGCCGATTGCGCATCGACGCTGCCCTCGCTCATCGAATCCGGGGCCGAGGCCTCCATACACTTCTATTTCGCCAACTTCGAGGGCATGCGCCGCGCGCTCTTTCCCCTGCTGGAACGGGGCTACCGGCAATGGCGGGAGAGCGGGGAGGTCTCGGCGCTGGCCGCGGCCGTGCGCTCGGGGCGCGCGCATTGGGAAGCCGCGGGGCGCCGCCTGATCGAGATCCATGCCACCGCCGGCGAGGGCGGGCCCGACGAGCGCATCGCGGGCGAGGAAGCAGCGCTCACGCTCTGAGCGGGCCCTCCTAAACCGGACAAGCCGGAACCGAACAGCTTGCCTCTTTCTGGAACCCATCATTGACAACCCAAAATTCCTCGCCAATGCTGTCAACATCCGAGTGATAAGAGACTAAGCAGGCCATGCCGCAGCTCCTGACCCTGTCGCGCGCCGCCCGGCTGATCGGCACCACGCGCGGCGCGCTGCAGAAAAGGATCCAGGAAGGCGAGCTCGCCTCGCAGGACGGCATGGTGTCGACAGACGACCTGTTGCGCGCGTTTCCCGACCTGCGCCTCGAGGATGACGCGGTCTTCGAGCGCGTGACCAAGATCAAGGAGGAGGCCTACGGCAGGCGCGTGGGCGAGCGCATCCTGCCCGATCAGCGCGTCCTCGCCGAGCGCCTGTTCGAGCAGAGCCGCGAACTGGCCGACGTGCGCGCGCATCTGCAGCGCTACCACAGCCTGGTGGTGGGCATGCAGGCGCGCATCCAGGCTGCGCGCGAACGCGGCGCGCCCACTCCCGTGCTCGCAGAGCTCGACGCCTGGCTGGAGCACGAGCTGGAGAGCGTGCTCGGCCAGAGCACCGCCGAGGATTCGCTCGCCCTGATGGATGATATCCTGCGCCTCATGTCCGCCCACGTCGTCGTGCAGCCCAGCCGCCGCGAGTTCTTCGTGGAGGGCGCCGACACCATCCTGGAGGCCGCGCTGCGCGCCGGACTCTCGGTCAATTACGGTTGCAGCAACGGCAATTGCGGCCTGTGCAAGGCGCGCATCGTCTCGGGCCAGATCAAGAAAGTGCGCCACCACGACTACGTGCTGTCAGAGGCCGAGCGCCTGCAGGGACATGCGCTGCTGTGCTGCCACACGGCGGTGACCGACCTCGTAATCGAGGCGCTGGTCGCCACCGTCCCCGCCGACATTCCACAGCAGCAGATCACCGCGCGCGTGAAATCCGTGACCCCGCTCGGCGAGGACATGCGCCTGCTGCACCTGCAGACCCCGAGATCGGCCAGGCTGCGGTTCTTCGCCGGTCAGGGAGTGACCCTCGGGGTGGCCGGCGCCGACAATGCGGAACTGCTCATCGCGAGTTGCCCCTGCGACGACCGCAACATCCAGTTCCACGTCGTGCGCGACCGGGCGAACGGCTTCGCCGAGCGCGTGTTCGCGGGCCTGGCCGCGGGCGAGAGCGTCACGCTCTGGGGGCCCTGGGGCGATTTCGTGCTGCGCGAGGAGTCGCCGCGCTCACTCCTGTTCATCGCGGGCGAGCAGGGTTTCGCGCCGATCAAGAGCCTGATCGAGCACGCCATGGCGCTCGACCACGCGGAGACCTTGAGGCTGTATTGGCACTCGGCCCGGCCGGACGGGCACTACCTCGCGAACCTGTGCCGCTCCTGGGCCGGGGCGCTGGACAACTTCCACTACACCGCGCTCTCCGGCGTCGAGGGCGGGGCGGACGCGATCGCGAGCCGCGTGCTCGAGGACTGCAAGACGCTCGGGGATTTCGACGCCTACGTCGCAGGCCCCGGCGGGTTCGTGCAGGAGGTGCGCGAGCAATTGCTCGCCGACGGCCTCCCGCCGGAGCAGTTCGCCGGAACGGCGATTTAGTCACTCATGACCCAAGTGTTGACGAGTCTGGCGAGGACTTGGGCTTTTCTTACGTCTCGCTATTTCGTGCAGTTGCGAAGTTGCAACTGCACGAAATAGCGAGATTGATAAGGGCAAGAGCAGCCCGGTAGGTTCCGGCTTGTCTGACTTAGGCTACCAGAACGCGAGCAGGCGGCCTTTCTCGACCTTGCTCTCGAAGCGCTTGAGCGGCTGATTCCCCTTCTTGATGCATGCCCCGGAGGTGATATCGAATTGCCACTTGTGCTTCGGGCAGGTGAGCGTGTTTCCCTGCAGCGCGAGGTGCGGAATATTGGTGACCTGGTGCGGGCAGCGGCTGTCGTAGACGCGAAAGTCGCCGCCCTCGCGGTGGACGAAGAGCTCGCGACCGTCGCAGCCCAGGCGCGCAGTCTCCCCGGCGCGGAATTCCTTCGCGGGGGCGACGTCGTGCCAGCCCCCCTCGGCCGCGATCATGTCGGGCCGGAATTCCGGTATGTCCATCTCGAGCAGGATGTCCACCGCCCAGACGATCTTCGCCAGCCCGAGCGCGGGAAACGCCATGAGCAGCGCGTCCAGCACCTCCATCGGCGTCGCGCCCTCGCGCAGCGCCCGCATGAGGTATTGCCGGAACCCGGCCGCGGTCTGGGAATGCACTTTCGTGATCACCGAGATCAGCGCCCGCGTCTTGGGGTCGAGGTGCTTGCCCGTCTCCTTGAGGAACTTGAAGTAGTGGCCGAGGGCGTCGCCGCGCACCTTGAGCAGATAATTCAATGCGTCGCTCATCGCTTCCCCACTCCGTCGATTGCATGCGGAATATTCTAGCGCGAAGGGACGGGCCGCGATGGGCCGAAGGGATCGCCGCCGGCCGGAGTGCCCGGGCGGCTGCCCAAAACCGGCCAAGCTGCTAAACTTGGCTCGATCGATTCGAGGCGGCGCACGACCGCGAAGGCATAGGGGAAATAGATGAAGACTCTCAGGCAGATCCTGCAGGGCAAGCGGCATGGGGTCGTATCCGTATCGCCCGATGCGACGGTCCACGACGCACTCGCGCGCATGGCAGAGAAGGAAGTGGGCGCGGTTCTGGTGCTCGAGGGCGAGCGGCTGGTGGGGGTGTTCAGCGAGCGCGACTATGCGCGCAAGAACATGCTGCACGCCAAGTCGTCCAAGGAGACGCTGGTGCGCGAGTTCATGACCAGCAAGGTGCTGTGGGTGGAGCCCAATCAGACCGTGGAGGAATGCATGGCGCTCATGACCGAAAAGCGCGTGCGCCACCTGCCGGTGCTGCAGGACGGCAAGGTCATCGGCGTCGTCTCCATCGGTGACGCGGTCAAGGAAATGCTCTCCGAGCAGCAATTCATCATCGAGCAGCTCGAGCACTACATCCACCGCTGAGTCCCCCGGTCCGGCGTCCCCGGAGCCGCCCTTGCGTGCGGGCCACCGGCTGTGTGATGCGCCCTATGGCGCCCGCCCGGTGATCGGCATATAAGACCGCCCATGGGCGCGGAGTCCGGTCCGCTGCAGGGTGAATCAGCGCCTGTTTTGACAGCGATCAATGCTTGAAGGGGGATCCTGCCACAGCATTCTCCACCTGAAAGTCCGAAAGATCACTCAGGCATCGGCCAGGCAATTCCCGGCAGGCTGGAAAATTGCGCGGCTTCACCCCGTTGCATTCGGTCGCCCTCGGGCGAGGGCACGGCTGGCGCAGCGGGGGCGGCAATTCGAAGCGGAGGAAATGAAATGGCAAGCAAACGGTCGACGAAGAAGAAAGGATCGGTGAAGCGCGGGGCCCCGAAAGGCATGGCGCTGCTTCGCGATCCGACCCTGAACCGGGGAACCGGATTCACCGAATCGCAGCGCGACGCGCTGGGACTGCGGGGCCTGCTGCCGCCGCGCGTCCATACCCAGGACGAGCAGGTCAAGCGCGTTCACGCCCAGTTCAGGCGCCTGTCGAACGACCTCGAGAAATTCGTCAACCTCAACTCGCTGCACGATCGCAACGAGGCGCTCTACTTCCGCCTGATCTCGGACAATCCGGACGAGATGATGCCCATCATCTACACGCCCGTCGTGGGGCTCGCCTGCCAGAACTACGGTCAGATATTCCAGCGGCCGCGCGGCATGTTCATCTCGGCCCGCGACCGCGGCCGGATCGAAAGCGTGTTGCGCAACTGGCCGCACCGCCCGGTGGGGATCATCGTCGTCACCGACGGAGAGCGCATTCTCGGCCTGGGGGACCTCGGTGCCGACGGCATGGGGATTCCGGTCGGGAAGCTCGCGCTCTACACCGCGTGCGCCGGGGTGCACCCGAACCTGTGCCTTCCGGTGATGCTCGACGTGGGCACCGACAACGAGTCGATGCTGAACGACCCGTTCTATATCGGGATCAAGCAGAAACGGCTGCGCGGCCGGGCGTACGACAACTTCGTGGACGAGTTCCTGACCGCGGTGCAGAAGGTCTTTCCGGGCACGGTGGTCCAGTTCGAGGACTTCGCCACCCAGCACGCGTTTCGCCTGCTCAAGAAGTACCGGGACCGCATCTGCACGTTCAACGACGATATCCAGGGGACCGCCGCCGTCGCGCTCGCGGGTGTCTACTCGGCGCTGCGCATCAACGGCGCGAAGCTCGCGGACCAGAAGTTCCTCTTCCTGGGGGCGGGCGAGGCGGCGACCGGCATCTGCGACCTGCTGAGCTCGGCGATGGCGGGTCAGGGATTGTCGGCGAACGAGGCCCGCAAGCGCTGCTGGCTGGTCGATTCGCACGGCCTGGTCGTCAAGAGCCGCGGCGATCTCGCCAAGCACAAGTTGCCTTATGCGCACGAGCATCCTGCGCTGCCCGACTTCCTGTCGGCCATCGAAGCGCTCAAGCCTACCGCGATCGTCGGCGTCGCGGCCGTGGGCGGCATGTTCACGCGGGAGGTGCTCGAATCGATGGCACGCATCAACGAGCGCCCGATCGTATTCGCGCTGTCCAATCCGACCTCGAAGGCCGAATGCACCGCCGAGCAGGCGTATCGCTGGACCGGCGGACGCGTCATATTCGCCTGCGGCAGCCCGTTCGATCCGGTCACCCTGAACGGCAAGACCTTCGTCCCGCGCCAGGGCAACAACTCGTATATATTTCCCGGCCTCGGCCTGGGGGCGATCGCGAGCAAGGCACGCCACATCACCGACGAAATGTTCGCGGCGGTGGCGCAGACGCTCGCCGGCCAGGTGACGGCTGCCGACCTTGCTCAAGGGAGCATCTATCCCGCGCTGACCCGCATCCGGGAAGTGTCCGCGCACATCGCGGCCGCGGTGGCCGAGGTGGCCTACGCGCGCGGCCTCGCGGCGACCCGGCGGCCGAAGAACGTGCTCGCCTACGTGAAGTCGCACATGTACGACCCGCATTACTGAACGCCGGCTTGCACTCCAACTTGCTGAACCGACGCTGGTTTTTCGCGCCGGTCCGGTCCTGTCCCGGGACGGTGGAACACCGCTTCCCGGCTAATGTTTTCCGCCGCCCCGCCGAAACTAAGATGTGAGCGTGCCCCGCGACGGCACGGCAGTACAAAATTCCATGCGGTTCCGCCCCGGGTCGCCTGCTCCGGGCGGGTACGCGGGGCGTGATATTCAACAGGTGATGACATGTTCGGAAACTTCAGTATCCGCAGGCGCCTCATATTCCTTGTCGCCGCGAGCGCCGCGGCCGCCCTGGGGATGGCTGTCGCAAGCTTCTACTCCATGCGCCATCAACTGGCGGCGCTTGAATCCGTCTACCAGAATCAGGTGCAGCCGGCCTCCGCGCTGAGCCACCTCGATTCCGACCTGAAGGACGTCCGCTTCAGGATCGCCGGCGTTCTGCTCAAGCAGCTGCCCACGGTGGGCTCCATCCAGCACCTGAAAGACGTGAGGCGCACGATCGCCGAACAGTGGTCGCTGTTCAAGAAGGGATCCGAAGGCCGCCGCGCCGGTGCCGAAGAGGCGGAACTCGTCGCCAAGATCGACAAGGGCCTGGCCGAGCTTCTTCCGCCCTTCCTCGACAAGGTCGAAGCGGCCTACGCAAGGAATGACGAGAAGGCGCTGGCAGCGCTGCTCGAGGACGATTGGCCGCAGGTCCAGCTGCGCTTGGTCAAGCCCTTGTCGTTGCTGCTGCCGATGAAGGAGCGCGCGGTCAAGGAGACCTATGACGAGAGCGTGGAAACCGGCGCGCGCCTGATGCAGATCCAGGTTGCGCTGGCGCTGCTCGGATTGCTCGCCGTCACGGCACTCGCGCTCTTCACCACCGCGCGGATCACTCGCGGCCTTTCGGCGGTCAAGTCGGCGCTGGAGCGCGTCCAGCAGGGCGAATTGTACGAAATGCAGGAGAGCGGGCAGCGCGACGAATTCGGCCAGATCGAAGGCCTGCTGCACTCCACGGTCGTGCGCCTGAGGGAATTCGTCGGCCAGGTGCAGCGATCGGCCGAGGAATTGAACGAGCACTCGGCCAAGCTGCTGGGCGAGGCGAGCATCGCGTCGGAACGCGCCGACGGCCAGGCGGACGGCATTACGCGGGTGAGCGCCAACATGGAACAGAACGCCGTCGCCATCACCGAGGTTTCCCAGAATGCCGGCGCGGTGGCCGAGGCCGCCAGCGAGGCGAGCAGCATCGCCGTGCAATGCAAGGCGAACATGGCGCAAAGCCTGTCGGCGGGCCAGAAAATCGTCGATGCGGTGTCCAGGGCGAGCACCACGATCGCCAAGGTGAGCGAGTCGGTCGACCGGGTCGGCCAGAGCACCGGCATCATCAAGGACATCGCGGAGCAGACCAACCTGCTGGCGCTGAACGCGGCGATCGAGGCCGCGAGGGCCGGCGAGCATGGCCGCGGCTTCGCAGTGGTGTCGGACGAGGTGAGGAAGCTCGCCGAGCGCACCGCCAAGAGCACGAGCGACATCACGGCGACCGTCGAGGGTATCCGGTCCGTCGTCGAGGAGGCCGTGAACTCGATCGGGCTGATACGCAACGAGGTGCAGGCGGGAACGGCGCTCAGCCAGGCCACCGACGAGACGCTGCAGAAGATCGTCGCGGCCGGCGATGGGCTGTCCAAGATGGCTGAACAGATCGCCGTCGCCGTCAAGGAACAGTCCTCGGCGACCGAGGACGTGACGCACACGATGGAAAAGCTCGCCACGCTGACCGAGGAAAACAGCTCGACCATCAAGCAGGTCGACGGCACCGCCGAATCGGTCGCCGCCACGGCTTCGCGGATGAAGGAAGCCGTCGGGCGGTTCAGGCTCTCGGCCTAGAGGGGCTGCTTCAGCCGCGTAGGTTGGGCTAAGGCCTCCGGCCGAAGCCCAACATCCAGCGTTGGGCTTCGCTACGCTCAGCCCAACCTACGATCCGATAGCGCCTAGCACACCTTGATCTCGATCCAGATGCGGTTGAGCAGCCTGCGCTGCCTGCCGTCGAGATCGCGCAGCTCGAGCAGCGCCATTGCCGGCGTTCAGACCGGCTTGCGCTGACGGCCGCCGCTCGGGCCGGAAGGGGGCGCGGGGTGATGCGGGTGCTCTCCCGGCGGATGGCGGATCCACTGCGGCGAAAGCGAGCCGACGATCATGCCGGCGAGCGCGGCGAACAGGCCGGCGAGCTGGGGCGGGCAGACGGCATTCGGCGCGAGCACTTCCATCCAGATCCACGTCGCCAGTCCGAGCACGATCGCGCCGAGCGCACCCTGCGTATTGGCGCGCTTCCAGTACAGGCCGAACGCGAGCGGCACGAACGCCGAGACCAGCGTCACCTTGTAGGCGTTCTCCACCATCTTGTAGATCGAGAGCTGCGAATTGAGCGCGAACAGCGTCACCATGGCCGTGAAGCACACCACCACCAGGCGCATCAGGCGCAGCAGTTGCCTGTCGCCCATGTGCTTGAACGTGGGGCGCAGGATGTTCTCGGTGAAGCTGACCGAGGGGGCGAGCAGCGTGGCGCTCGCGCAGCTCTTGATCGCCGAGAGCAGCGCGCCGAAGAACATGACCTGCGCGAACACCGGTGCGTGGTTGAGGATCAGGTTGGGCAGGATCAGCTGCGACTGCCTGTCGCCGTCGATGAGGCGCTGCACCAGGCCCGGGTCGATGAGGGTCGCCGAGTAGGCGAGGAACATCGGTATGAAGGCGAAGCAGAAATACAGCGACCCGCCCAGCACCGAGGCGCGGCCGGCGGTGCGCTCGTCCCTGGAGGAGGCGACCCGCTGGAACACGTCCTGCTGCGGAATCGATCCGAGCATCATGGTGACCGCCGCTGCGGTGAATCCCAGGATGCCGGCCAGCGTCGGCGCGGGCCAGAACGTGGAGAACTTGCCCGCGTCGATGGCGTGGCTGACGACCGTCGTCACGCCCCCGGCGGTCTGGCTGATGTCCCAGCCGATGTAGAGCATGCCGATCACGATGATGATCATCTGCAGGAAGTCGGTGATCGCCACCGACCACATTCCGCCCCAGACGGTGTACACGAGCACGGTCGAGGCGCCGACGAGCATCCCGGTGGTCTGCGACATCGCGCCGTCGGAAACGACGTTGAACACCAGGCCGAGCGCGGAGATCTGCGCCGCCACCCAGCCCAGATAGGAGAGCACGATGCAGATGGTCGTCAGCGCCTCGACCGCGCGGCCGTATTTGTTGCGGTAGTAGTCGCCGATCGTCACCAGGTTCATGCGATACAGGGGGCGCGCGAAGAACAGGCCCACCAGGATCAGGCAGATCGACGAGCCGAACGGGTCGGCGATCACCCCGCCCAGCCCCTCGCGCAGGAAGGTGGCCGGAATTCCGAGCACCGTCTCGGACCCGAACCAGGTCGCGAACACGGTTGCGGTGACGATGTACAGCGGGAGGCTGCGGCCGGCGACCGTGTAATCCTTGGAATTGTGCACCTTCGTAGCGGCCCACAGGCCGATGCCCACCGAAATGATCCAGTAGATGATCACGAACCAGAGCAGCATGCGGCGATTTCCTGGCGGACCGAAGGGCGATTGAATCAATTATATCGAATGGGTGCGCCGCCAGACCTGCCAGCGCTCCTTGCCGGCGAACACCGGCAGCGAATCCTCCACCGGCTCGTCCTCGATGCGGGTGAAGTCCGCGGCGAGCAGCGCCTTGAGTTCCTCGTGGGCGATGCCGAAGGGCGGGCCCTTGGCAAGGTTGTCGAAATAGAACACGCCGAAAAGCAGCCCGCCGGGCCTGAGCAGTTGCGCGACCCGCCCCGCCCAATCGGTCCAGACGCGCCGCGGCAGTGCGCACAGGAAGGCGCGATCGTAGATCGCGTCGAACCCTATTCCGTCGCCCTCGAAGCCGAAGAAATCCGCGCGGCGCAGCAAGTGCGAAAGCGGACCGAGTTCGCGCCGTGCCGCTTCGAGCGCCGCTTCGCTGAAGTCGATCGCCGTGACCTGGAATCCGGCCTGGGCGAGGTGGCGCACCTCGTAGCCCGTGCCGCAGCCCGGGATCAGCACCCGGCCGCGCGCTGCGTGGCGCGCGATGAAGCGCTCGAGCGCGCCGGGAACGCGGCCGGCGTCCCAGGGTGTGACGTTCTGGCGGTACCGGGTTTCCCAGAATTCGGGTTTGGAGCTGTCTTGCGCCATAGTGGATCGAGGAAGACTAGCACGCGGAGGCGCGTGGTTGTAGCCTCTCGGACAATCACTCCGGATCCGGCGAATGGAAAAGCATTTCGGCACGCAGGCCGATACGATCGGCGTCCAGAACAGGCGCGCATCGACGCTGCGCGCGCTGCGCATGCGGCTGCCGGTGTTCGCCGTGCTGCTCGACTATCCGAAATGGAGCTTTTTCAGCATCGCGGTGGTGATCGCACTCGGCCTGTGGGTGTACCAGGTGGTCAGGACCTCGATGTACGACATTCGCTCGGCGGGCCTGGCGACCTTGCTCAACACGCAGGTGGGTGCGCTTGAGCTCTGGATCGAGGACCAGACGGCCAGCGCCAGGCAATGGGCGAACGACCCCGGCGTGCACGCGCTCATCCTCGATCTGGTCAGGCGCTCGGAATCGCCCGGCGCCGATGCGCGCTACCTTTGCGGTCTGCCCGAAAGGCGGCAGCTGCTCGGCCGCCTCGAACCCTTCGTGAAGGACGATCGCGGCACCGCGGTCAACGTCATCGACCGCTCGGGCCGGGTGCTCGCGTCGCGATCCGACGCAAGCTGCGGGCGCAGCGTGCGCGGGGAGTTCCGGGACCGTTTGCGCAACGTGTTCGGCGGGCAGACGCGCTTCATCGCGCCCACGTTCGAAGCCGAGCGCTTCGACGCGCCTGGGGCGCTTCGCGCCGCGGTAACCTGGATCGTGACCCCGGTCGCCGACGCCCGCGGCAGGGTCGTCGCAGCGCTCGGCCTGGGCACCTTCGCCGCCGAGCGGTTCGGCATGATCTTCCGCGCCTCGTGGCTCGGCCGGACAGGCGAAGCCTATGCATTCGATCGCGGAGGGCGCGTCTTGTCCGAGATCCGGTTCCCCGACGAGGCGCGGAGTGCCGGCATTCTGTCCGAGTCGGGACCCGCGGGCGCGCTCGGCATGGCGCTGGTCGACCCCGGACGCGACCTGCGCGAACAGCCCGCGCGTCGCGGGGACGCCTCGGGCGGGCGGCCGACCCGGCTGGTCGAGACGGCGCTGCGCGAGGGCCTATCCTCGCCTTCCGGAGAGCCGCGCGGGGTGCTCCTGCACCCCTACCGGAACTACCTAGGAGCCCCGGTGGTCGGCGCGTGGGCGTGGCTGCCGCACCACGACTTCGGCGTCGCCATCGAGCTCGGCGAAGAGGAAGCGTTCGGGCCGCTGGCGCGGATCTCGACTGTATTCGCTGTCGTGCTCGGGGTGCTCGGGCTCATGGCGGCGGTACTGCTCTTCTCGGTGCTCTCAGTGATGCGGCTGCATAGGGAAGTCGCCTATGCGCGCCGGGTGGGGAGCTACGTGCTGGGGAGAGAGATTGGCGAAGGGGGCATGAGCACCGTGTTTCTGGCGCAGCACGCGCTGCTCAAGCGTCCCACTGCGGTCAAGGTCCTGAAGCTGCACGTTGCCACCGACGAGGCGATCGCCCGGTTCGAGCGCGAGGTGCAGATCGCGAGCCGGCTCACGCACCCCAACACGATAGAAATTTTCGACTTCGGACGCGCGCCGAACGGCGCGCCCTTTTGCGCCATGGAGTACGTCGAGGGGATGACCTTTGCGGACCTGGTGGAGCGGCATGGCCCGCAGTCGCCCGCACGCGTCGCCTGGCTGCTGCGGCAGGTGTGCGGTTCGCTCAAGGAAGCGCACGCGCATGGGCTGGTCCATCGGGACATCAAGCCCCACAACCTGATGTTGTGCAGGCGGGGCGGCGAGCTCGATTTCGTGAAAGTGCTCGATTTCGGCCTGGTCAAGGACACGACCTCACCGGGCTCGAGGAACCTCACCAAGTCGCTGCGCATTCTCGGGACGCCGCTGTACATGTCGCCCGAGCGCATCCGCGATCCTTCGAGCGCCGACCCGCGCGACGACATCTACGCGGCCGGCGCGGTGGGCTTCTACCTGCTGACGGGCATGGCGGTGTTCGACAGCACGAGCGACATCGACGTCGCGACCCAGGTCCTCGGTACGCCCCCGCGGCGCCCGTCCGAGGCGGCGGCCCAGCCGATTCCGCCCGAGCTGGACAGCGTCCTCTACCGCTGCCTGGCGAAATCCCGCCTGGAGCGGCCGCAGGCCATCGAAGAGCTGATATCCATCTTTGACGAATACCTGCTCCGCGATCCCTGGCTGCATGCCGCTGCTGAAGCGTGGTGGGACGCGCACGGCGTCGATTCGTCGGGCTTGGTGCCGGAGCCTGCCTTGAGCGAAGCCGAAGGGGCTCCAGCCCAACCTGCGCCCTAGAGCCACCGGAGCGCGAGGGCCTGGATGAGTGCGAGGCCGGCGACGAGGATGACCAGGAGCGCCAGCAGCCGCGTCTGGCGCGTCTGCTCCAGCACCAGGCGGTCGAGCTGGTCCTTTACCCCTTGCGCAGGATCGCGCTCCAGCGCGTGGTGCAGGGCGCGCGGCAACGTGGGGATCACGGTCGCCCACTGGGACGCCTCGAGCTTCAGGTTGCGCAGGAAGCCGCGCACCCCGACCTGCTCGCTCATCCAGCGCTCGAGGAAGGGCTTCGCCGTCTCCCACAGGTCCAGTTGCGGGTAGAGCTGCCGGCCGAGTCCTTCGATGTTGAGCAGGGTTTTCTGCAGCATCACGAGCTGGGGCTGGATCTCGACGTTGAAGCGGCGCGAGGTCTGGAACAGGCGCAGCAGGAACCTGCCGAAGGAGATTTCGCTGATCGGCCGGTCGAACACCGGCTCGCATACGGCGCGGATCGCGCCCTCGAATTCGTCGACGCGCGTTCCGGGGGGCACCCAGCCCGCCTCGAGATGCGCCTGTGCGACGCGCTTGTAGTCGCGCTGGAAGAAGGCGAGGAAGTTCTGGGCGAGGTAATTCTTGTCCACGTCGGTGAGCGTGCCCATGATGCCGAAGTCCAGGGCGACGTACTGCCCGGCCGGGGACACGAAGACGTTGCCCGGATGCATGTCGGCGTGGAAGAAGCCGTGCCGGAAGACCTGGGTGAAGAAGATCTCGACCCCGGTTCGGGCGAGCCGCGGAATGTCGATGCCCTGCTCGCGCAGTTTTTCGACCTGGCTGATCGGCGTCCCGTGCATGCGCTGCATGGTCATGACGGTCGGCGCACACCAGTCCCAGTACACCTCGGGCACGGCGAGCAGCGGCGAGCCCGCGAAATTGCGGCGCAACTGCGAGCAGTTGGACGCCTCGCGCATCAGGTCGAGTTCGTTGTAGAGGTGCTTGGCGAACTCGGAGACGATCTCGCGGGGCTTGAGCCGCGGTCCGTCGGCGAACAGGCGCTCGATGAGCAGCGCACCGCTGTCCATGAGCGCCAGGTCGCGCTCGATCACCGGCATCATGCCCGGCCGCAGGATCTTGACCGCGACCGGGGTGCCGGCGTGCTCCCCCTTGCCCTTGGGCAAGGACGCGAAATGCACCTGCGCCACCGAGGCGCTCGCCACCGGCTGCGCCTGGAAATTCGAGAACACCTGTTCCAGCGGCCGCCCGAAGGCGCGCTCGATCTCGGCCACGGCGAGCTCCGTCGGGAACGGCGGCACCTGGTCCTGGAGCTTCGCCAGCTCGTCGGCGAGATCGGCGGGAAGCAGATCGCGGCGCGTGGACAGCACCTGCCCGAACTTGACGAATATCGGTCCCAGCGCCTCCAGCGCTTGGCGCAGCCGCACCGCGCGCGGATCGGACAGGTCGCGGAAGAACAGCACCGCATTGACGATGCGGGCGAGGCGCCCCGAGGTATCGGCCGCGAGCGCGAACTCGTCCAGCCCGAAACGGAAAGCGATCCAGAGGATTTTTGCGAGGCGAATCAGGCGCAGCACGAGATTGCGGTTTCCATCAGCCGAAAGGTGGATTCTACAGAGGTGAAGCCGACCGCGCCGCCGGCGCGGTCGCAGGCGCGCTCAGGACCGCTTGCGCTTGGCCAGGGCCTCGAGCCGGTCGATGCGGCGCTCCAGGCGTGCGCAGTCCTCGGCGGCCGCCTGGACCTCGCGCCCGAGCGCGGCCGCCTCCGCGCCCTGCGCGAGCAGGGCCTGCTCCTCGGTCAGGTATTCGCCGAGATTCTGCCCCAGCCGCAGTGCCGCGTCCTTCTGCCAGGCGAGCATTCCCCGCGCGGCATCCGCGACGCGGTGGGCGAGGACGTCGCCGAGGAGCTTGGACAGATCTTCCTCCGCGTCCCATTCGAGCTCGCGGAACAAGGCCTGCACCGTGCTTGCGAGGTCGGCCGGGCCGGCGAGGTCCACTTCCCTCAACGCAGCCTCGTCGCGGGCGAGGAGCAGCGGCAGCGCGCCGGGCTTTACGGTAACCGTGAGGTCGTCGGGGGCGTCGCCCTGCGGGATCGAGGCATCCACGAGGCCCGAGTCCAGGATGAGCAGGTGCAGATCGGGGAGCGGAGCGAGGCGGAAGGACACGCGCTTGCCGGCGAAGGCGCGCAGCCGCTCGCGCGCCCAGTCCTGTCCCGAGAGCAGGTGATTCAGCGCGGCTGCTGCGGGGCGTTCGATCACGGCTTGCGTTGGACTTCGCTACGCTCAGTCCAACCTGCGCTCGTGCGGCGCGTTCAGGACAGCTGCTGGATGCCGGCGAGCAGCCAGCCCGTCTTGCCGTTCGTGGGCTTCTGCAGGTTCCAGACCTCCTCGAAGTCCGCGGGTGCGGCATTCGAGGCCTCGCGCAGGCTGCCCACGAAGCGCACGCTCGCCCAGTGCATTCCGCCTTCGGTGACCACTTCGATCAGCGATGCGTTGAGGGTCACGATGTCGGTCTGCTGGGCGACCCCGCCCGCGCGCGCGAGCACTTCGCCCTTGAGCGATTCGAACATCTCCTCGGTCGCGACCTCGCGCAGCGTGTCCAGGTCGCCGCGGTCGTTCGCCTGCTGGAGGCGGACGAAATTGAGCTTGGCCTGCTTCAGGAAGCCCTCGACGCCGAACCCCGCCGGAATCTGCGGCTGGAACTGGCTGCGGAAATCCGGCTGCGAGCCGGCGTCGGCGGAGGGCAACTGCGAGGGAGGCGGCGCCGCCACCGTTTCGTCGCCCAGACCCGCATATTGCATCGGCTGCCCGGCCGCGGCGCGAGGGCGCATGAACATGCGCAGCACCATGACGACCGCAAACGCGACCAGCATCATTATCATCAGGCTGCCGACCATGCCGCCGAAGCCGCCCTGTCCGATCAGCCAACCGAGGCCGAGGCCCGCGGCAAGCCCGGCGAGCGGTCCGAACCAGCGGCTGCCCTGGGCCGGCGCCGCCGGCTTCGCGGCCTGCTGCGCGGGGGTGGCGGGCTGCGCCTGGCGCTGCACGGGCGCTGCCCTTTGCACGCCCATGCTCCTGCCGCCGCCCAGCCTCGCCGCCTCGGCGGCCTCGAGCGTGAGCACTGCGCCCGCGGCGATCACGCACAGAGCAACCAGAATTCGCTTCATAGGTATTTCCTCTCTCAGTACTTGAAGCCGCGGTGCAGGGCTACGACGCCCGCGGTCAGATTGTAATATTCGACATCCTCGAGCCCTGCTTGTTCCATCAGTATTCTGACACCCTCCTGATCGGGATGCATGCGGATCGATTCGGCGAGGTAGCGGTAGCTCGCCTCGTCGCCGGCGATCTTGCCGCCGAGCCAGGGTAGCACATTGAACGAGTACCAGTCGTAGAGTCCCGACAGGGGGGGCCACACGCGCGAGAACTCCAGCACCAGGGCCCGCCCGCCGGGCCGCAGCACGCGGCGCATCTCCGCGAGCGCGGCCTCCTTGCGCGTCATGTTGCGCAGGCCGAACGCGACGCTCACGCAGTCGAAATACTCGGACGGGAACGGTAGCCGCTCGGCATCGCACTGCAGGATGGGCAGCAGCAGCCCCGCGTCGATCGAGCGGTCGCGCCCGACCTCGAGCATGGCGCGGTTGATGTCGGTGAGCCACACCTCGCCCGACGGGCCGGCGCGCCTGGCAAACGCCCGCGCGAGATCGCCCGACCCTCCCGCGATGTCGAGCACCCGCGCGCCCGCGCGCACGCCGCTTCGCTCCACGGTGAACGCCTTCCACAGGCGGTGCAGGCCGCCGGACATCAGGTCGTTCATGATGTCGTACTTGCGCGCCACCGAGTCGAACACCCCGGCGACCCGTTTCGCCTTTTCGCGTTCGGCGACGGTTTCGAATCCGAAGTCGGTGCCTTCGCTCATTCCCGATGCTTTCCTGGCCCTGGGGCCGACCATGATACCGGCAAAGCGGGTCCGCGACGATGCTCCCGGGATGCGAAATTCCCCGGAATCACGGCGCGCCGAAGCTCACGCGCTCGAAATCGGCGCCGCGTTCGATGACCCCGGTGAGCAGGATACGCTCGAGCTTGTCGCTGTACACCTCGATCACCCGCTTCGGCCGGTACCAGCCGGCGGGCAGGACGAGCGAGATCGGCGACTGCAGCACCCCTACCGCCGGGAGCATCAGCGCCTGCATGTACTTCTCCGAAACGGCGTTCAGGCCGGTCACGCGTACCGCGATCGGCTGCGGGACGCCGGGCAGGACCTGGATGCCGGCGCGCAGCTCCAGTCCCTGCGAAACGCACAGCCAGCGCATCACGCCGAGCATGAAGCTCTTCGAATCCGATGGCCGCACCGCGATCAGCTGCTGCTGTACGAAGCGCCCCGGTCCGCCCTCTGCGGGCCGTTCCATGCGCAGGCCCCCCAGGCTTTCGTCGTGCACGGTCCAGTCCTCCAGGACGTATCCCTGCAGCTGGCCGTGCTCCTCCTCGTGCCGGGTCGCGATGCGTCCGAAGGTGGCGATCTCCTCGCGCTGCGACTTGGTGAGCTCTCGCGCCTCGCCGGGTTGGCGGAAAGGCTTGCCGGAGATGAAGTAGTGCATGGCGGGCAGCCCCGTGCAGACCTGCGCCGGCGTCACCGACGCGCGGCGGCCGGAGGCCCTGGGCTTGAATTCCTCGCACCAGCGGCGGTGCACCACGAGCAGCAGTTGCTCGGCCGAGGGCGGCGAGAGGTCCTCCCCGAGGCCGAGCGCCTCGGGGGTCTCGCCCTTGCGCAGCCGCGAGACGCGCGACCGGATGCTCCTGGCGATCTCGCCGAGTGCGAGGTAGCGCACCGATGCGCCGGCGAGCGTTCCATGCGTCGGCCCGCATTCGGAGGCGAGGTCCACCGCGAGGCGGGGAATTCCCGGCCCGCTCGCGGGCGGTTCGGCGGCCATGCCCACCTTCGATGCCCAGCGCTCCAGCCACCTCGAGACCACGGCGAGCCTCTTGGCGCTCTGTTCGCTCGACTCGTTCGCGAGGTATTGCAACAGCGTTCCGGTATAGGTCTGGAGGCAGGACGTGCGCTGCTTGCGCTGGAGCGGATCGTCGAGCTGCTCCTGGTGGACGCCAAGGCCTTCGGCCATCGCATAGAGGCGGTGCAGGAGGCGCCAATCCGCGCTGCCGATGTCCTGGACGGACTTGTGGTGCTCGGCCATGCGCCGGCTGGTGCACCACAGTGCCCGCTGGCACGCGAGCGCGGTCTGTCCCGAGAGCTCCGCGTCGCCCTCGGCGATCGCGTTGAGGCAGCGCTGGTAGCCCTGCGAAAGCGCGTCCCAGAGCGCGACGACGCTGCGGAAGATCTCGCTCTCCGCTCGCGCGAGCGGCACCGCCTTGCCGGCGAATTTTTTCGCATGCTCCGCCTGCACGAACGCGGCGGGCCCCGCCAGCAGATCCAGGATCCGCAGGCGCTCGGCCGCGGCGAGGGCGAAGCGGTTCAGCGCCTCGACCTGGGCGAGGAGCAGGCCGTGGGATGCCGCCGCATTGACCAGCGGCACGGTCTGCAGCCAGGCCGAACACGATTTTGCGTCGCTGAACGCCGGCTTGGCGTCCGGGCTGAGGCTCGGCAGATCGAAGGCCGGCATGGGAGCTCCTCGCGGGCTATCCGAGCCTGAGCTTGAGCGCGCGGGAGAGCGCGTCACGGTCGGGCGCGCCGCGCACACTCGCGCCGCGGCAGGGTTCGGCCCAGATCGCCCTGGGGAAATGCGCGTCTTCGCGATAGCGCGGGATCACGTGCCAGTGCAGGTGCGGGACGGCGTTGCCCAGGCTCGCCAGGTTGATCTTGTCCGGCGCAAGGACTTCGCGCAGCGCGGCTTCGGTCGCGAATACGGCGTCCATCAGGCGGGTGCGCTCGGCGGCGGTGAGATCGGTCATTTCGCATATGTGTCGCGCCAGGATCACGCGGCAGAAGCCCGGATAGGCCGCATCGTCGACCAGGACGACGCGGCAGAACGCATCCTGCCACAGGACAGCCTCGGGCGAACAGTCGCACAGCTCGCATTCCGGCGCCGTTGATTTTGTCACGGCGTCTCCCTTGAGCCGGTCGAGCGGCGCGAATTGGCCGACGGGCGGCGCGCCGCGCTACAGCAGCACACGCTCGATGCCGCCGCGGTTCGCGTTCGCGACGTACTCGGCGAGCCAGTTCGGCCCGAGGAGGTGGCGCGCCATTTCGACGACGATGTAGTCCGCGCCCGCGCCCGTGTCCTCGCCGTAGCGCGCCAGGCCCTGCAGGCACGAGGGGCAGGAGGTCAGGATCTTCACTTCGCCGCGGTGCCCATCACCCTGGATCTCGGCCACGCCGCGCTTCAGTTCCTCCTCCTTGCGGAAGCGCACCTGGGTGGAGATGTCGGGGCGCGTGACCGCGAGCGTCCCGGACTCGCCGCAGCAGCGCTCGCTCAGCTTCACGCCGGAGCCCATCAGGCCGTTGACGACCTGCATGGGCTGCCGGGTCTTGATCGGCGTGTGGCAGGGATCGTGGTAGAGGTAGCGAACTCCGGTGATCTCGCCGAGCTTCACGCCCTTCTCGAGCAGGTATTCGTGGATGTCGAGCAGCCTGCAGCCGGGAAAGATCTTGTCGAATTCGTATTTCTCGAGCTGGTCGAGGCAGGTCCCGCAGGACACGATCACGGTGCGGATGTCGAGGTAGTTGAGCGTGTTCGCGACGCGGTGGAACAGCACGCGGTTGTCGGTGATGATCTTCTGCCCGCGGTCATCTTCGCCCGCGGCGGTTTGCGGGTAGCCGCAGCACAGGTAGCCCGGCGGCAGCACGCAGATCGAGCCGATGTCGTAGAGCATCGCCTGGGTGGCGAGCCCCACCTGCGAGAACAGGCGCTCGGAGCCGCAGCCCGGGAAGTAGAACACCGCTTCGGATTCGTCGTTCGACTTCGCCGGATGCCGGATCACGGGTATGAAGCGCTTGTCCTCGATCTCGAGCAGCGCGCGAGCGGTGCGCCGCGGCAGATCGCGGGGCAGGGGCTTGTTGAGAAAGTGCACCACCCGCGCGCGCAGCGGGGGGGGGCCCGG
>Ga0080064_1002345_pt1 | contig 32621 bp, 36 predicted proteins | sample Subgrocontami54m_FD_69260 | JGI IMG/M metagenome (GOLD analysis project Ga0080064, IMG submission 69260) | Subsurface groundwater microbial communities from S. Glens Falls, New York, USA - GMW46 contaminated, 5.4 m (SPADES assembly) (version 2) ...
CGGCACTGGTCGGCGTCATCACCTGGAAGGCCGTGTCGAGTATCGTCAGGGCCGGATTGGCGGAGATCACCGCCGAACCGGAGACCTGGTTGCCGGCGCTGCTGATGGCGCCGCTGGCGAGAGTCAACTCGGCTTCGTACTGGGTGTGCTGGCTGCCAGGGAGGACGTTTTGTATCGCTGGTAGCGGCGCCCCGTTTACAACCGCGGCTTGAAGCGCTCGCCACTACGCCCGGGAGTCCAGGCGCTGCGCCGAAGTCACTTCTCCCGGCCACCGACTGCGCGAAGCGCACACGAAACCGTTTGAGCGATCCGCTTGACTGAACCGCTTGACGACGACAGACGACGACAAGAGAGTGACGACAAGAGAGTTGACTGATGGTACGGTTTCGCGTACGCTGAGCAGCATTCGGAGAATACTATGACCGCGCCAATTACCGCGAGTGAAGCTCGCGCGACCCTGTACAGACTGATCGATCAGACCAGTGAGTCTCATCAGCCCATTCTTATCTCCGGTAAGCGTAGCAGCGCTGTCCTGGTCTCGGCCGAAGACTGGCAGGCAATACAGGAAACGTTATACCTGTTGTCAGTCCCAGGCATGCGTGAATCCATAAAGAAGGGCATGGCCGAGCCGCTCGGTAAGAGCGCCAAAGAACTCAACTGGTGAAGTGGCGAGTCGTTTTCGCGAAGCACGCGATCAAGGATGCCAGGAAGATTGCTTCATCAGGCTTGAAAGGCAAGACTCAGGAACTGCTTGAGGTGCTGGCAAATGATCCATTTCAGAATCCGCCACCGTACGAAAAGCTCGTCGGCGATCTTGAAGGTTCCTACTCAAGGCGAATCAACATTCAGCACCGCCTTGTCTATGAGGTGTTCAAGAAGGAGCGTGTCGTTCGCGTCCTTCGCATGTGGACACACTATGAATGAACCCGAGGGCTAATCGGGCAAGGGCCGGCATCTAACCGGCCCACCGGGTCACCGGAGGCAGTCGCCCGCCTCCGGTTCCCACAGAACGTAGCGTGCGGATTTCCCGCACTACGCTCTTCAGAAGTTGATTCCGCTGATTCACAGCACCGCGAGCGCTTGCAGCTCCCGATAGGGGAGATACAGCTTGGGTCGCAGTAACGGCAGCCGCTCCTTGATCTGGTGGAATACTCCCCAAGTGATGCGGCCTGACCAACTCCGGCTGCAAAGCATTTTGTGCCAGTAATGTTCCACCGCCCGATATACCCGCTGCAATGCCTGAAAATTCCCGGCAATGCCGTAGTTTTACTGTGTTAAATAATAAGGTATTATGACGACATCTTCAAGTTATTTCGGAGGTGCGCCATGGGTAAGGGTCTTGAATCACGATTTGAAAGCTATGCCGATATGATGGTTCAAGCGCTAGAACATGCGGATCGAGCCACCCCGGCGCGCTGGTATTTGCGCGGGCTGATGCTGCCGGGTGAGCGCAAGAGTGTGGAACCAATGGCGGCGCGGGTGCATCCGCAGGATGTGCGCTCGGCGCATCAATCGATGCATCACCTGGTGGCGGACTCCGAGTGGAGCGATACGGCGGTGCTCGCGGCGGTGGCGCGCAAGGTGGTGCCGGTACTGAGCGAAGCGGGACAGGCGCCCTGTTTCTGGATTATCGATGACACGGGCTTTCGTAAGTATGGCAAGCACTCGGTCGGTGTGGCGCGACAATACTGTGGGCAGTTGGGCAAGACCGAGAACTGCCAGGTGGCGGTGAGTCTGTCGCTGGCCACCGCCGATGGCAGTGTGCCGCTGGACTATCGGCTGTATTTGCCAAAGGAGTGGGCCGAAGACAAGAAACGATGCAAGCGTGCGGGTGTGCCAAAGGAGATTGCCTTTGCAACCAAGGGCGAGATTGCCCGGGCGCAGATCAAGGCGGCGCTGGCCACCGGGATCCCGCGCGGCACGGTGCTCATGGATGCCGCTTATGGCGATGAAGCGGCGTTGCGCGATGATTTGAGCGCCGAGGGGTTGATCTACGCGGTAGGGGTACGGCCGGGGACCGCGGTTTGGTGGGAGGCTCATCAACCTGCGAGCGCACCGCTCAAGCAGGGCCGTGGTCGGCACCGTACGCGGGTGCTGCGTGATAAAACTCACCAGCCGATCAGTGCGCGCGAACTCGCGCTGGCGCTGCCCTCTGCCAGCTATCGCAGGGTGACCTGGCGCGAAGGTACCAACGCCGCTCTTTCCTCGCGCTTTGCGCGGGTACGCGTGCGCGCCGCGTACGCTGATCGACCCCGAGAGGAAGAATGGCTGCTTATCGAATGGCCCAAAGGCGAAGTCGAGCCGACTCGCTATTTCCTGTCCACGCTGCCCACGGACATCTCGTTCAACGAACTGGTGGCCAGCGTCAAAATGCGCTGGCGCATCGAGCGTGACTCCCTCGAACTCAAGCAGGAGGTCGGTCTCGGGCATTACGAAGGGCGCAATTGGCGCGGCTTTCATCATCATGCGAGTCTGTGTATCGCTGTCTATGGTTTTCTCATGCTGGAGCGACTCTGCAGCAGTAAAAAAAACTCCACTCGACTCAAAGCGCCTCCCCTACCCGAAGGCTTCCGCCCGCGCGGGGCTCGGCCCGATGCAACGGCATATCCCCTGGTCGATCGCCACCATACGCTTTTGTCTGGCACGGGCCATCGCCAGACACCTGTGTCAGTGCCCCTTGTGCGCAGAACCCTACGTCAGGGGGAATAGCAATAAATAACACAGTACAAATACCGTGGTGCGGGATTCGGTAGTCCCAAAATGGCCAGGTTTCTATCGTTCTCCGGACGCGTACCGGTATTCGCTCAAGCTGAGCCCGCGCAGGCGCGCCGAACCTGCGAGCATGCCGATAACGAACAAGGCGGCGGCGACCGCGATCAGGATGGTCGCGCCGCGGGCGCCGGCCAGATCGATCAGCACGCCCGACATCAGCGCCCCCAGGGAGATCACGGCCGGATAGAACTGGATCAGGCCGGCGATGCGGCCGCGCATCTCTTCGGGTGCGCACATCTGCAGCATGGTCTGGTTGCTGGTCACCATCACCATCTCCGCGCCGCCGCTGATGGCGAGAAACACGAACGCCACGGCGATCGACGGGCTGAAGGCGCAGCCCAGCAGCCCGCCCGCCATGGCGAGCAGCGCGCCCGCCTGCACCCAGCCCTGCCGGTTGGCGCGCGCCAGCATCGATGCGCCGATGCTCCCGAGAGTGCCGCCGACGCCCACCGCGGTCAGCATGATGCCCAGTCCCTGCGGTCCGGCATTGAACACATCCTTGGCGAACACCGGCAGGACCGTGTTCCACGCCGGCGCCATGAGGAAGAACGCGATCAGGCCCAGGGCGAGTTGCAGGCGCACGGCCCGGTTGCGCCCCGCGTAGCGGAAGCCTTCGATCAGTTCGGTCCGGGCAGACAGCTTGCGCGCGCGCGGCTTCCGGGCCGGGAACACGATTGCCAGCACCAGCGCCGCGGCGATCAGGTAGATCAGCGCCTGGATGAAAAAATTGCCGGCAGGGCCGAACCAGGCGATCAGGTAGCCGGCGCAGGCCGGACCGGCGATGCGCGCCATGGAGAAACTGACGCTGTTGAGCGCCACCGCGCGCATCGCCATCTCGCGCGGCACCAGGTCGAACACCGTGGTGAGGCGCGCCGGCCGGTCGAGCAGGTTCACCATTCCGGCGGTAACGACGAAGGCGAACAGGTGCCAGGTCTTGATGGTGCCCCAGGCGAGTCCTGCGCCGAAGATGAACGAGGCGCCCACCGCCAGCAGCGCGCTCCCGAGCATCAGGTGGCGCCTGCTGTAGCGGTCCGCGGCGACCCCGGCGAACGGCGCGAACAGCAGGATCGGCACGGCACGCACGCCGAGAATGGCGCCGAGCAGGGCGCCCGAGCCGGTGATGTCGTACACCACCCAACCCAGGGTGGTCTGCTGGATCCACTGCGCCAGATGGGAGACGAGCGACCCGGTCCACAGCCAGCGAAAATCGCGGATCGACAAAACGGAAGTTTTCACCGGGCGAGTCTAAACCAGCAAGGCTTCGGTTGCCGCCGGTTCCCTGTCCTGCGCTACGGCGGGCGGGATTCGCCAACGAATGCTGTTTTCGTCGGGCAGGCAGCCCCATTCCAATGCGATGCCGGCGAGCGTCTCGTCTGTCTGGCACGGTGACGCGAAACCTGCCGGACAGGGTAATCTGGATCATGGGGGGAACGAGGATTGCCTGTTTTGAGAAAGTCGGGCTAGATTTCCCTTGAAAGGAAACCATCATGCTGAAGATTTTGAATCTACGCAGTGCGGCCCTGTGCGCGGCCGGCACCCTGCTGCTGGCGCCGGTGTGCTTCGCCCAGGGCGGGAAAGTCCGTTCCGACATCGAAGCGCGTTACCAGCGCGATCGCGCGGCCTGCATGAGCGGCCAGACAAATCAGGACCGCGCCACCTGCCTGCGCGAGGCCGGTGCGGCGCGCGATGAAGCCAGGCGCGGGCGCCTGGGCGGCCAGGCAGCCGAGCAAAACAGGATGATGCGCTGCGAGCCGCTGCCGCAGGACGACCGTGAAGACTGTCAGCGGCGGATGCGCGGAGAGGGCACGATCTCCGGTAGCGTCGAGGGAGGCGGCATCTACCGGGAACTGGTGACGCCGTCCCGGGCCAAGTAGGCGCCGGCCCGCGCTGCGCGGCGGAAACCGCGGCGCCGCGCGTGCTCAATTGCGGTGGAGAATCTGCGGCCCCTGCGTCCCGACGGTGCGCTCATACACGCCTTTCTCGGCGCGCCTGTACTGCGTCATGCCGGCATTCTTCACGGCGTTTTCGTTGACCGCGTACTTGCCGCCGAGCGCGACCGCGCTGATGCGGCGTTCGCAGGGCTGGCTACATCTCGGACACTGCCTCAGCTTGTCGTCGGCGATGCGCTGCATCACTTCGAACAGGCCGTTGCATTGAGCGCATTGGCCGGAGGCGGGGGCGTATTCGTAAAGCGGCATTGGGAAAGTGAACGGATCGCCGGATGGCGGTCGCCATTTTCCTATAACGACGCAGCAGGCGCTTGCATTTCGCGTGCCGGCCGCCGTCCATCAGGTGTCAGGCCGCAAATTCTCCGCCGTGTCGGCCAGCCCCAGATCCAGCTGCGGCCGGGGTTCCTCCACGTTCGGCGCCGGCGGGGGTGGCGGCAACGCGGACCTGCACAGGTTGCCGGCGCGCACGCCGATGAGACGCAGGCGGCGCTGCAGCGGCTGTTTCTTCAGGCACAGGCCGGCCCACTGGCGGATCACAAGGGCGTCGCTGGTATGCAATTCCAGGGTCAGTTCGCGCGTCGATATCCTGAAGTCGTCGTAGCGCAGCTTCACGCCGATGGTTTTGGCGACGTAATCTTTGCGTACCAGGTCCGCGGCGAGCTGTTCGCACAGGCCGGTGAAGATGATGCCCAGTGTTTCGCGGTCCTGGCGCGGGTGCAGGTCGCGCTCGAAGGTGGTCTCGCGGCTGATCGACTTGGGTTCGCGAAACGTCACCACCGGGCGCTCGTCGCGGCCATGCGCGACTTGGTGCAGCCAGGCGCCGTAGTTGCCGCCGAACCGGTCCACCAGCCATTGCGGCTCGGCGGCGGCGAGCTCGCCTATGGTGCGTATGCCCAGCGCTTCGAGCTTCGCGCTCGACTTCGGGCCGATGCCGTTGATGCGCCTGGCCGGCAGCGGCCAGATGCGCGCCGGCATGTCGGCATGGGTGAGCACAGTGAGTCCGTCGGGCTTGTCCAGTTCCGAGGCGATCTTCGACAGCAGCTTGTTCGGCGTGATGCCGATGGAGCAACTGAGCCCGGTGGCCTGCCGCACCGCGGATTTGATGCGTTGCGCGAGATCGCGCAGGCCGGCGCGGGCAGCCTCGCCCGCGGATTCATCCCCGCCGCCCGGGTCGCCGGACCCGTACACGGCTTGCCGCGCGCCCGCCACGTCGGTGAGATCGATGTAGATCTCGTCGATGCCGCGGTCTTCGATGACCGGCGCTATCGCGGCGACGGCGCTCTTGAACAGGCGCGAACAGCGCCGGTATTCGTCGAAATCGGCGGGGAGCAGGATGGCCTGCGGCGCCAGCGCCGCCGCTTTCATCAGGCCGAGCGCCGAATGCACGCCGAGCGAGCGCGCTTCGTAGGTCGCGGTGGTGACCACGCCGCGGCCGGCATAATCGCGCAGCACCGCGAAGCTGCGCGATCCGTCCGCTGCCAGCACCGGCTGGTGCACACGCCTGCCGCCGACCACCACCGGGCGGCCGCGCAACTCGGGGTAACGCAGCAACTCCACGGAGGCATAAAAGGCATCCATGTCGAGGTGGGCAATCCAGCGTGGGGGCATGCAGATCCTCCTCAGCGGCCTCGCATCGGCAACGCGCCGCAGCCCCCGATTCTGATGCGCCGGCGGCAACCGGACAAGTGTCTGTGTCGCCGACCCGCGCCCGCTCCTCGGACATCTTCGGCATAATCGCCGCACCGTCACCGGAGGGCGCGCCACGAAGGGATCACTGAAGCGTCTGGCTTTCTTTGCCGCCACCGCAGGGTGCCTTGGCGGTGCGCCATTCGCTGCGAAAGCGGCCGGCCCGGCCGGCCCGGACATCGAGGTGGCGGTGCGGATGCAGGGCGAGGAGGTGATCGTCGAGGTGAATTTCCTCGTTCCGGCGACGCGGGAAGAAACCTGGGCGGTGCTGACCGACTACGACAATGCCACCCGCTTCATCACCAATCTGGAAAAGAGCGTGGTACTGTCCCGCTCCGGCGACACGATGGTGGTGTCGCAAAAGGGCGATGTCAGCCTCGGCCCGTTTTCGGTGAGCGTCGATACGGTGACCGAGATCCGCCTCAAGCCGCCCGAGGCGATGCACTCGCGCATGTTGAGCGGCAGCATGAAAAGTCACGCCGCCACGACCAGGCTGATCGCCGAGGCGGGCGGCACCCGCATTGTCCACCAGGCACAGTCCAATCCCGACATGTGGATTCCGCCGCTCATCGGTCCGGCCATGATTCGCCACGAGGCGCGGCTGCGATTCAGGCAGCTCCACGATGAGATTCTGCGGAGGAAGGATGCCGCGCGCCCGCAACAGCCGGCCGCTGCCGCGCCCCCGGTCGCGCCCTGAGCGGGGGGGTGCGTCACGGCAAGTTCCCGACCGCCAGATACAACCCGAGCAGCAACAGCCCCACCTGGAAAATGCGGCGGAACGTGGCTTCGCTGACGTGACGGCGCAGCCGCTGCCCGGCGAACATGCCGATGAAGGCCGGCACCATCGCAAACAGTGAAATGCCCGCCAGCGACACGCCGAGCGCACCCTGCAGGGACAGCGCCACGCCCAGCGCGAGCGTCGACACGGTGGCCGACAGCGCCATAGCCTGCACCAGTTGTTCCTTGTCGAGGTCGAGCGCGGCCATGTAAGGGACGGCCGGAAAAATGAACGCCCCGGTGGCGCCCGTCACCAGCCCGGTGGCCAGGCCCATCAGCGGCGACAGCCACCCTTCATGGCGGCGCGGCACGCGAAAGCGCACCGCCGCCAGATTCAATCCCGAGGACAGCATCAATACCGCGCCCAGGCCGAACGCCGCGAGCCGGGCATTGTCGCCCGCCATCACGCCAAAGCCCAGCCACGTGCCGCCGCAGACACAGGCCATCATCCAGGCAAAGCGGCGCATCATCGCGCCGAGCGCAGGCCCGGCGAACAATTGCCACAGGTTGGTGCATAGCGATGGAAAAAACAGCACCGAAGCCGCCTGTGCCGGCGCCATGCTCAAGGTCAGCAGCCCCATCGCCACGCTGGGCAGCCCCAGGCCCGCCACACCCTTGACGAATCCGCCAAGGAGAAAGGTGGCGCCGACGATGGACAGGACGGTAGCCGAGGCAAATTCGGACATGGCAGGTAAAACGCCAGTGGTGAGGGTGAATGGAACTGGGGCGCGCATCGCTTTGTTCAGGCCCGCGATTCCAGTGAATTATCGGGGATGCCCGATACCGCCGTCCGTCGCCGTGCCGTCGAGACGATGGACTACATTGCGTTGCTTGCCGCGCTGACGGTGTTGTCGGGTGGGCCCGCTTGGGCATAATCCCACTACAATCGATGCGAATCCCCGTCTCTTTCCGCGCCGGCTATTTGGAATCACCCGCATGGCTATCCGATGGTTTCCCGGCCACATGGCAACGGCGCGCAAGGAAGCCGGCGAGACCATGGCGAAGACCGACGTGGTGATCGAAGTGCTTGACGCGCGGCTGCCCGGCGCGAGCACCAATTCGCTCATCAGCCAGTTGCGCCTGCATCGGCAGCGGCCGTGTCTGAAGATACTGAACAAGGCGGACATCGCCGATCCGGCTGTGACCGCTGCGTGGCTGCGCGTTTATGGCGCCGAGCAGATGACGAAAACCGTGGCGATGTCGTTCAAGAGTCGCGCCGATGTCGCCAGCATTCCGCGCCTTGCCGCCAGCCTCGTGCCGCATCGCGACAGTACCTTCAAGCCGGTGCGCATCATGGTGATGGGCATACCCAACGTCGGCAAGTCCACCTTGATCAACGCGATCCTGAAGCGCAAGGTGGCCAGCACCGGCGATGAGCCCGCCATCACCAGGCGGCAGAGCCGCCACGACCTGAACGAGCGCATGGAACTGGTCGATACGCCGGGACTGATGGGGCCTTCGATCAAGTATCACAGCGATGGATTGATGCTCGCCGCCAGCCACGCCATCGGCCGTAACGCCTACATCGACGACGAGGTGGCGACGTTCCTGGCCGAAATTCTCCTGGCGCGCTATCCGGCGCTGCTGAGCGCGCGTTATGGTGAACCTAGTGTGGCCCACGATGGCCCCGGTGTCATCGAAGCCATCGCACAGCAGCGCGGCTTCCGCATTCGCGGCGGCGAACCCGACTACGCGAAAGCGGCGCTGGTGCTGCTGCAGGACTTCCGCAACGGCGTGCTCGGCCGCATCAGCCTGGAAACGCCGCAAACGCGGGCAGCCATGCTGGCCACGCCTGCTTCCGTTGCGCCGGCCGCGATGTCCGAAGGCGAGGACGAGCCCTTCCAGGAAAAATAGGCCGTCATAAAAAAATGCGAGAAAGCATCGCGTCACACCCCGAGCCGACGTTAAATGAGCAGCGAACCACTGCCTTCGGCCCGAGGCGCGACGCAGGATTGAATTTCCCGTCGTTCCTCATGCCGGTGCCAAGGCTGCGGTATAGTCCGGGCACACAGATTTGGCCTACGTTCATGCGACCTTCGGAAGCCTTGAGCCGACATCGAGACGCGATTCGAAAGATCGCGGAAAGCCATCGCGTGTGCAATGTGAGAGTGTTTGGATCAGCGATGCGCGGCACCGATCACGAGGGTAGCGATCTGGATTTGCTGGTGGATCCGACGAACGAGACGACGCTTTTCGACATTGGCGCCATCCGGCATGAATTGCGCGACCTGTTGGGACTGCCCGTTGACGTATTGACTCCCCGGGCTTTGCCGGAAAAATTTCGTCAGCAGGTAATCGAAGAATCCGTTCCGCTATGAGCGAAGGCGATCTGCTATGAGCGAAGGCGATCTGCTGCGGTTGCCGGACTATCTGGCCGCCAACGGCGCCCGTCTTTCCGCGCAGTCGATCTGACTCTGACAATGTAAATCCAGGAAATGATGCAGCGCCTATTCCGCCTTCTCGAAGTCGCTGCGCTCGGTGACGGGCAGGCCGTTGAGGTGGCGGCGCAGGCAGTCCAGTCCCATTTCCACCGCGCCCAGCCGCACCCAGTCTCGGCCGCCCATGATGCGGCTGCGCCGCGAGACGACGCCGTGTCCGTCCGCGATGGCTAGACACACCGTGCCGGCGAACTCGATGCGGTCCGCGCCTTCGTCCGGATCGACCAGCACCGCCAGTGCGTGCGTCGCACCGGTGTGGCGCTGCGCGGCGCGCGCCACGGCCTGCGCCGCTGCGCACGTCATGCCGCCGGTGAGCGCCGTCCGGGCCAGCCCGACGGCGGCGCAGACTTCGGCGAGCTCGCGCGCGACGAGGCCGCGGCGAATCACCTTCTCCGCGCCCGGCAGAGGCGCGATGCGCGCGGCGATCTGCCCGCCGGTGAACGTTTCGACCAGGACAAGCGTCCCCTGCATGTCCGCCAGCACCGCCAGCACGTCGCCTTCGAGCGTGTGATCGTCCTCCGCCACGATGAAATTGCCGAGCCGCCTGCGCACTTCCTGCTCCAGCGGCGCCAGCTTCGAGCGTATTTCATCCATGTCGCTGCCGCGCGCGGTGAGCTTGGTCTCCAGTTGCGGATAGTGGGCGCGAAAACCCAGCTTCACGCTGCCGTCGGGCGCGAGGGCTTCGATTCCTTCGAGCAGGCTGTCGGCATGCGACTCGCCGATGCCGTAGGAGTGAAAGCGCTTCAGGTGCACCGCGGTCTGCCTGCCGCTTTTCGCCAGCAGCCGCGGCACGATCTGCTCGTCGAGCATGCGCCGCAGTTCGCGCGGCACCCCGGGTGTGAAATAAAAGCGCGCGCGGCCGATGTCGAGCGCAAATCCGCACGCTGTGCCCACCGGGTTGTCGATGACCTCGGCCCCGGCGGGCAGCATCGCCTGCTTCCTGTTGTTGGCCGGCATCACGCGGCTGCGGCGCAGGAAGTACGATTCCATGCGCGCCAGCCAGAATTCGTTGAGCACCAGTTCGACGCCTGCGGCCCGGGCGGCGATCTCCTGCGACAGGTCATCCAGCGTCGGCCCGAGGCCGCCATTGACTATCACCGCGTCGGCGCGTTCCCCGGCCTGCTGAAACGCCAGCAGCAGGCTGTCGCGATCGTCGCCGACGGTCGTTCCCCATCGCACCGAGAGGCCGAAATCCTCAAGCTTCTGGCTGATGGTGCTGAAGTTGGTGTTGACGATCTTGCCGGTGAGGACTTCGTCGCCGGTGCAGAGGATTTCAATGCGCATGGTGGCCCGCCTGGATCAGGTGGGGAATCGTAGCATCCCTGGGCGGGCGCACCGTACCGCGGCTTAACATGCACAATGCGAGAATTGCTGCTTCGCACTTTCACTTTCATCGAGCTCAATTGACCCCTGCGATTTCCGCCGCCTTCGATTCCGGCGCAATCGAACTCCTCTGCTGCGGCGCCACCGGGCAGAGCGCCGGCATCGGGCTTCGCATCCGCAAGGATTCGCACGCCGACATTCGGCAGTGGTTCCACTTCCGCCTCTCCGGCGCGCGCGGCCTCGCCTGCACTTTGCGCTTCGACAACGCCGGGGCGTGCACCTATCCGTCGGGCTGGAAGAATTACCGCGCGGTTGCGTCGTACGATCGGGAAAACTGGTTTCGCGTGCCGACGCGTTACGACGGCACGGCGATGACGGTGGAGCACACGCCCGGGCGCGACGCGGTCTGGTACGCCTACTTCGAGCCGTATTCGCTGGAACGCCACCAGGCGCTGATCGGCCGCGCCGGCGGCTCGCCGCTGGCGCGCACCGAACGGCTCGGCGCCACGGTGGAAGGGCGCGACCTGGACCTGGTTTCCGTGGGAAGCAATGTGGGAAACAGCGCGGGAAACAGCGCGGGAAACAGCGCAGCCGCAGCCGACGCCGCAAAGAAAACCGTCTGGATCATCGCGCGCCAGCATCCGGGCGAAACCATGGCCGAATGGTTCGTCGAAGGGCTGATTGAACGGCTCATCGACCCCACCGACCCGGTGTCGCGCCGCCTGCTCGAGCGCGCAGTGCTGCACATCGTGCCGAACATGAATCCGGATGGCAGCGCGCGCGGCAACCTGCGCACCAACGCCGCCGGCGCCAACCTCAATCGCGAGTGGATGGATCCTTCCATGGCTGCCAGCCCCGAGGTGTGCCTGGTGCGCGCGCGCATGCAGCAGACCGGCGTCGATGCCTTCATCGACGTGCATGGCGAAGAGAGCTTGCCCTATGTGTTCGTCGCCGGCGGCGAGATGCTGCCGGGCTTTTCGCCCGCCCAGGCGAGGGTGCAGAATGAATTCATCGCGAATTTCAAGCGCGCCAGTCCGGACTTCCAGGACGCGCACGGCTATGGCGCCGGCAAATACCACGAGGATGCACTCAAGCTCGCCTCGAAATGGGTCGGCCACACCTATGGTTGCCTGTCCCTGACCCTGGAGATGCCCTTCAAGGACAACGCCGACCTGCCCGAGCCGCTGGCCGGCTGGAATGGCGAGCGCAGCCGCAAGCTGGGCGCCGCCATGCTCGAACCGCTGCTGGCGTCGCTCGAGCCCCGCTGACGGCCCGCCGAGCCTGTCTGTGCGGTAGCGATCACCGGCGGCATTGATGCACAATTCCGCAGTTCTTTCTCAATCCCGTCAACTCCAGCCGTATACTGTCGTTTGTTTACAGGGAGACAAGGCCAATGCAAGGGGTTCAAACATGAAAAACATCACAACGGCAACCGGCTACGCACTCAGCCTGTTGATAGCGGCAGTGCTGGCGGCCGGACCGGTGTTCGCCGACAAGCCCGACCACGCCGGCAAAGGCAAAGGTCAAGGCAACAAGCATGACCGCGGCGACAACGAGCGGCGCGGGCACAACGACGAGAACGACGAGCGCCGCGGCAACGGCGATGACCGGCGCGGCAAGCGCGCTGACAATGACGACCGGGTCAGGCGCCACTTCGCCGATCAGCACAAAATCGCCGTGCGCGACTATTACGGTCATCCCCCGTCGGGCAGATGCCCGCCCGGCCTTGCCAAGAAACACAACGGTTGCATGCCGCCCGGCCTGGCGAAGAGGTGGCGCATCGGCCAGCCGCTGCCGCACGATGTGGTGTATTACGCGGTGCCGGTGGTGCTGGTGACGCAGATCGGACCGCCGCCACCGAGGCACAAATACGTGCGCGTGGCCGGGGACATCCTGCTGATCGCGATTGGCACCGGCATGGTGGTCGATGCGATACAGGACCTGGGCAGGATCTAGTCGTCCACGACGCGAGGGGGCAAGCCCCCTCGCACACCCCGATATCGGGGAAAACGCCGGGGCGTTTTCTTCCTTGTCGTCCACGACGCGAGGGGGCAAGCCCCCTCGCACACCCCGATATCGGGGAAAACGCCGGGGCGTTTTCTTCCTAGCCAGCGCGAATGCCCCGCACCGGACCGCGTCGCGTCGCGGCCCGCAATTGTTGCGCTGCGTGACTAATGAGGAGCCGCGATGAGCACCGCTTACAAGATTCTCGGCCTGGGCGCCTCTTACGGTTCCCTGCTGGCGGCCAAGCTGCTGTTTGCGCATCACGAGGTCAAACTCGTCTGCCTTCCCGCCGAAGCGGACCTGATCAACCGCGAGGGCATCCGGGTGCGCCTGCCGGTAAAAGGCCGCGACGGCCTGATCGAGATCGACTCGCGCAAGCTGCCGGGAAAATTGTCCGCCGCCGGTCCGCAGGACGTCGATCCCGCAGACTATGACCTGGTCACACTGGCGATGATGGAGCCGCAATATCGTTCGCCCGGCGTGCGCGAGCTGATTGATGCGGTGGCCAAGTCGCGGGTGCCCTGCCTGTCGATCATGAACATGCCGCCGTTGCCTTACCTGGCGCGCATTCCCGGCGTTGCGGCCGATGCCTGCAGAAGCGCCTATGCGGACCCCGCCGTGTGGGACGGCTTCGACCCGGCGAGCATGACCTTGTGCAGCCCGGATCCGCAGGCGTTTCGCCCGCCCGAGGAAAAAGTGAATGTGCTGCAGGTCAGGCTGCCGACGAACTTCAAGGCGGCGCGTTTCGCATCGGATGCGCACACCGCCATTCTCAGGCAGCTCGCATCCGACATCGAAGCAGTCCGGTTCGATACCGGCGAGGCGAAAATCGAATTACCGGTGAAGTTGAAGGTGCACGAATCCGTGTTCGTGCCGCTGGCGAAGTGGCCGATGCTGCTGGCCGGCAACTATCGCTGCGTGCAGAAAGACGGCATCCGCTCCATCAAGGACTCGGTGCATTCCGACAGCGGCGCCTCGAGCGCGGTGTACGACTGGGTGGTGAGGCTGTGCACCGCGCTGGGCGCATCGGAAAAAGATCTGGTGCCCTTCGAAAAATACGCCGCGGCTGCGCAATTGCTTGCCGGCCCCTCATCGGCCGCGCGCGCCCTCGCCGGCGGCGCGCAGAACATCGAACGGGTCGATCGCCTGGTGCAGACCATCGCCGCGCAGAAAGGCATGCGTTCTCCCGCGCTGGACGAGATCGTTACCCTGGTGGATGGCTGGCTGGAGCGCAACCGGAACAAGGCTGCCTGATCGCGGGCAGGTTGTAGCGGTGAAACATGGTGGCGGTAGCCACGCGAACGATCCCCCTCGAGTCGTTCTGCGTCAGCCCTTGTGGTTCGCCTGTTCCACCGGCTCGGTGCGCATCGGCACCGGGATCTTGTCCGGTGCCTGCAAGCTGAAGCGCTCGTACTCGGCGATCACCTGCGCGCCGAGCAGAATCAAAGTCGCCGCGATTTCCAGGCTGAGCAGCACCACAATAGCCGTGGTGAGCGAGCCGTACACCAGGTTCACCTGCGACAAGGTACCGAAGTACCACACCAGCGCGTGGCGGATGATTTCCCAAAGCAGGGTCGCGGTGATGCCACCGAACAAGGCGTGGCGCCACGGCAGGCGGCCGACCGGCATGAACAAGTAGATCGAGGAGATCACCAGGATTTCGCCCGCGATGCCGCCCAGATACAGCAGCGCGCGCGAGACGCGATCGAGCGACCAGGAACGTCCGGCGAAATAAAGCGACTCCTCTCCGACCGCGATCAGGTTGGCGAGCACCCAGGTGCCGATGAACAGTGCCGCGCTGAAAAAGGCGATATAGCCGACCGGCAACAGCAACGCCACCAGGAAATGCCGCTGCCGCTTCACCACCCGATGCAGGAAGATCACCGACATCGCGTTCTGCAGCACGGTGAACGCGAGTGAACTGAAAAATATCATGGTCGCGAGCAGCACCCAGCCGATCACCTGGCGGTGATTGAGAAACGAAGCCAGCTCCTGCAGCAGCGCCTTGGACTGGCCCGGCACTATCCATTCCAGCGCGCGGCGCAGCGCTTCGAGCAGTTCCGCCTCGTCGATGACATGCGACAGTCCGATCACCATCAGGATCAGCAGCGGCACGATGGAGAGCAAGGTGTAGTAGGCCACCGCGCCCGCCAGCAGCAGGCCCTGATTGGCGCGAAACGCCTTGATCACCTGCAGCGCGAAAGCGCCGGGGCGCTGCAGCACCTCCCGGGTCAGCGGACTGATGAAGGGCATGGTTTCAGGTCGGGAGCCGGCTGAACCGCGTCGTCACGCAGGGGTGCTAAAGGCGCCTCGTGCGCCAGGCGCTGCGGAACGCAACATGCCGCGCTCCTGGAACTGCAGGTACAGCTCGCGGCACGCCCAGGCGTCGGTGGCGGCATAAGTAATCTGCATCTGCGACAGCCGTGGCGCTGCCCAGTTGGAGGTGCTGGTGCCCTTGGGAATGCGGAATCCAAGAAAAATCCCGGCGAGGTTCCGCAAGCCGGTCTGCTCGATGCCGCAGCGGTCGGCCTCGATGCCGAGATCGACGACGCGTTTCGCCTCAAACGGAAACAACACCAGCTTGAGCTGCCGCAAATCGTCCGCCATCGCCACACCCGCCTTGACGATGCTGGGCGATGCCAGCAGTTCGACGATGAGCGGGAAAGCCGCTAGATGACTCAACTGGAACAGATATACGACGCGCGCCGTCGCCACTTGCACCAGGCAGGGCGGATAACTCTCGCCGCGCCGGAACGCGGGACGCGTTTCGGTATCGAACCCGACCACGCTCTCCTCCAGGATGTCGGCCCGCGCGCGGTCGAAGTCCGCGGCGGTCGCCACCAGGCAAACGTCGCCCTCGTAGCGGCGGATCGCCAGCAGCGCCAGGTCCGCTTTGGAGATGGCGCGAACCAGCTTGGCGGATCTGGCGGGCGGCGTGGGGGAACTCATGCGGGGCCCGTGGAGACTATGGCAGGAAGGCGATAATTATAAACATTTATACAATCCAGGGCCGTGTGGACGGTACTGATCGGGCAGATCGATTATCAAAAATGAAATATCGCCAATATTACCCTCAGTCCAGCTTGATGTTCAGCGCCCGGATTACCTTGCCGTAGCGTTCGCGCTCGGCGTTGACCTGCGCCTGCATTTCATCGGGGCGGTTGGCGATGATTTCCACGGACAACGGCGCGATGCGCTGCTGCACGTCCGGGGCGCACGCCGCCTTGACAATTTCCTCGTGCAGCCTGGCAACAATCTCCTTCGGCGTCGCCGCCGGCAGGACGATGCCGTGCCAGTTGGCCACGTCGAAACCGGGATAGCCGGACTCGGCCAGGGTGGGCACGTCGGGCATGGAGGCGGCGCGCCTGGCGTTGGACAGAATTCAGTAACCATCGGGTGAGCATATACGCATTTCAACTCTTGATAGCCGTAAGGGGCGCTTGGAGGAGTCATGAGTGGAATGGGACAAGCATGTCATGCCTTCTCCGCGCCGCCCCAGCCCGCTCCAGTTCGGTAACGAGATATTCCGCAAGCGCTTCCGGCGTCATCCCGAGAAAGTCGCGATTTATCCGAACGATGATCGGCACGCTCGCGACGTAGGCAGGCAGTCCATCCAGCCGCATCTCCCGCCGATCCAGCAGGGAAAAAGCCAGCATCACTTTCACGCAATGCTGTGCGAGCCTGGTGATGTCCCTCTCGAACCCGTCGAGCCGTTTGTACGCACGCGCCAATGCGGCCTCGACATCATCGAACGGCGCACCATGCCCCGGTATCACCGCCCGCACCTCGAGCGCGGCAATCGAATCCAGGGTTGCCCGCGTCTCGGCAAACGCACTCGCCCGCCCGAAGAGCGCCGGAAAAATCACCCCGAACCCGCTCTGCCACAGCGCATCACCCGAGATCAGCACGCGTTCGTCCGGGGAATAAAGCATCAGCGCGTGCAAATCATGCCCCGGCGCAGCGAGCACCTGCCAATCGAGGTCGCCCATGCGCAATGTATCGCCCGCAGCGATGGTGTCGTCGATTCGAAATCGCTCGGCCTGCTGGTCGGCGAAGGCGAGCAGCAGCTCGTCTTCGTCCCAGCGCTCGATCAGCGGCGCTTCGCCTGCGGGGATGCTGGTGCGGCACTGCCACTTCGTCTGCACGGCGGCGTTGCCACCCATGTGGTCGGAGTGGCAGTGGGTGTTGATGAGGCGATCTACGCGTCCGCCGTTCAGCGCGTGTTCGACCAGCGCCAATGTTTGCGGTGCGTGGCTGACGTAGCCGGCATCTATCATGGCGTTGCCGTCGCGGCCGGCGAGGAGGATGTTGTTGCTGGATAGCCAGCCGCGTTCGAGGATCTGGATCTGCTTGGGCAGAGTCATGCGCTGCTGCGGCGGGTGGGGAGTTGGTCGATCACCGCTTGCTTGGACTTGTTGCTCAGGGTGGACCAAATTGCGATTTCGTCCAGGGTGCGCAGGCAGCCTTCGCATACTTGGGTGATGGGGTCCATGCGGCAGATGTTGATGCAGGGGGAGGGGGGTGGTGCTTCGTCCCCATCACGTTCTAAATCCTTGCCGGATTTTCCCTCACCCTCGGTCCCTCTCCCGGGGGGAGAGGGAAGTCGGCCGGTTTCGCTCATGCGGCGAGTTTTGCCGCCATGGCGCGGTGGGCCTTGGAGGTTGATTCGCGGCCCAGTTCTTGGCAAATGAACTGCCCCGCGCGGAACACCTTATCCAGGTCGACGCCGGTTTCAACACCCAGGCCATCGAGGAAATACACGACGTCTTCGGTCGCGACGTTGCCGCTGGCGCCTTTGGCGTACGGGCAGCCGCCCAAGCCGGCTACCGAGCTGTCGACTGTGCCAACGCCGAGTTCGAGGGCGGCGTGGATGTTGGCCAACGCCTGGCCCCAGGTGTCGTGACAGTGCACGGCGAGTTGGCCGATCGGCACGACTTTCGCCACGGTTTCGATCAGGGTCCACATTTTCCCGGCGGTGCCGGTGCCGATGGTGTCGCCCAGCGACACTTCGTAGCAGCCCATGGCGATGAGTTGTTGCGACACCGCGGCCACCGCTTCGGGTTTCACTTCACCTTCGTAGGGGCAGCCGAGCACGCACGACACGTAGCCGCGCACGCGCATGCCTTTGGCGCGGGCAGCGGCGGCGACCGGCGCGAAGCGCGCCAGGCTTTCGGCGATGCTGCAGTTGATGTTCCTGCGGCTGAAGGACTCGGTGGCGGCGCCGAAGACGGCGATCTCATCGACACCCGCGATAATGGCGGCCTCGAGTCCCTGCATGTTCGGCACCAGCACCGGGTACGACACGCCGGGCTTGCGGCGGATGCCGGCCATCACCGCGGCGTGGTCGGCCATTGGCGGCACCCACTTCGGCGAGACGAATGCGGCCGCTTCCACGGCCGGCAGGCCGGCCTCGGCGAGGCGTTCGATCAATTCGATCTTGACCGCGGTCGGCACGCTCTGCGGTTCGTTCTGCAGGCCGTCGCGCGCGCCGACTTCGACAATGCGGACTTGCTTCGGGACGCTCACTTGTCCGTCTCCTCGAATGAAGCGAGCTCGGCGCCTTCGGCGACCTGCTCGCCGACCGCGTAGTGAATCGCCGCGATGATCCCTCCGCGCGGCGCGGTGATGGTGTGCTCCATTTTCATGGCCTCGAGGATCATGAGCGGCGCGTTCCTTTCGACTTTCGCGCCGGCGCTCACCAGCACCGCAATGATTTTTCCCGGCATCGGCGCGGCGAGTGTGGTGCCGTGCGCGTCGTCCTCGCCGATATAAGCGAGCGGGTCATGCAGTTGGAGCAGGTGGCGCCCGCCGCCATGAAACACGATGCGCTTGTCGCCTTCGCGCACCACCGTGCCGGAGAACGCGGCGCCGCCAAGAATGATTTTCAGGCGGCGGGTGCGGGCGTCATCCGCTTGCCCGGGATCCCAGCCGCCGCTCAGCGCGAGCTGTTTGCCGCCCAGTTCGATCCCGTATCCCGCCGTGCGGTAGTGCACGGTGATGGCCGTCTCATGGGCTGCTTCACCGCGCTGCTCGCGACACAGCAGCACTTGCCGATGGTCCTGGTTGAGGCGCCAGCCGTCGGCGACACCCCAGGGCGACCAGGGATCGGCGGAGGCGAGCCTGCTCGTGCGCGCTGCGTCAGCGTGATCGAGCAATTCGGCCAGCGTTGCAAGGGCCAGCACCGCTTCGCCGGCGCCGGGTTTCGCCGCGAACAGATGCGCGTGGTTGCGTTCGATCAGGCCGGTATCCAGGCGCGCCGCGGCGAAATCCTCGCTCGCGACCAGCCGCTGCAGGAATTCGACATTGGTGGTGGGGCCGGTCACCTCGAAGGCATCGAGCGCTACGCGCAAGCGCGCCAGCGCTTCGCCGCGGTCACGGCCGTGCACGATGAGTTTCGCCACCATCGGGTCGTACCAGGGCGAAATCACGTCGCCCGCCCGGACGCCGGTGTCGATGCGCACATCCGCCGACTCGAGCGGCATCGCCAGATGGCCGATGCGGCCGGTCGAGGGCAGGAATCCGCCGCCCGCATCCTCGGCGTAGATGCGCGCCTCGATGGCGTGGCCGTCGATGGCCAGATCGGCCTGGGCGCAGGGGAGGGGCTCGCCGCAGGCGACACGCAACTGCCACTCGACCAGGTCCTGCCCGGTGATCATCTCGGTGACCGGGTGCTCGACCTGCAGGCGCGTATTCATTTCCATGAAGTGGAAGGTCCCGCCGGGCGCGCCGGGCGGGTGCGGATCGGTGGTGGCGATGAATTCCACGGTGCCGGCGCCGACGTAGCCGACCGCCCTCGCCGCGGCCACCGCCGCCTCGCCCATGGCAGCACGCCGCGCCGTGCTCATGCCGGGCGCGGGCGCTTCCTCCAGCACCTTCTGATGGCGCCGCTGCACCGAGCAATCGCGCTCGAACAGGTGGATGCAATTTCCATGGCGATCGGCGAACACCTGGATCTCGATATGGCGCGGCCGGTGGAGGTATTTCTCGAGCAGCACCTGCTGGTCGCCGAACGCGGACTGTGCCTCGCGCCGGCACGAGGCGAGCGCCGCATCGAAGTCGGCCTCGCGCAGCACGATGCGCATGCCCTTGCCGCCGCCGCCCGCGGACGCCTTGATCAGCACCGGGTAGCCGATGCGGGACGATTCCTTTCTCAGCAGCGCCGGATCCTGGGAGTCGCCGTGATAACCCGGCACCAGCGGCACGCCGGCTTTCTCCAGCAGCGCTTTGGCGGCGCTCTTGCTGCCCATGGCGCGGATCGCGGCGGCCGGCGGGCCGATGAAGACCACCCCCGCGCGCTCGCAGGCTTGGGCGAAATCCGCGTTTTCCGAAAGAAATCCGTAGCCCGGATGAATCGCCTCGGCGCCGGTCCGCTGCGCCGCCTCGAGGATGCGCTCGCCGCGCAGGTAGCTGTCCTTCGCTTCGGCCGAGCCGATGCGCTGCGCTTCGCCGGCGAGCGCGACGTGGCGCGCGCCGGCATCCGCGTCCGAGTACACCGCCACGGTGCGCACGCCGAGACGCCGCGCCGTGCGGATGATGCGGCAGGCGATCTCGCCCCGGTTGGCGATCAGGATTTTGCTGAACACTCGCACCGCACCGGGTTGCTCACAGATATTCCTCCGCATCCCCGTGGCCCTTTTGCAGGCGCTGGCGCGCCTTGCGCGCGGCCGAGGCTTTCGTTTTCGGCAGCCAGCCCGGCCGGTCCTTTTCGAGGAAGGCGCGTACGCCCTCCCTGCCTTCTGCCGATGAGCGCGCCGTGGCGATCCGCTGGGCGGTGTCGGCGATCAGCGCCGGCGTCAGCGGGACGCCGGCCACGGCTTTGATCAGATCCTTGGTGGCCGCGTGCGCGCCCGGGGCGCCGAGCAGGATGCGGCCGAGGATGCCGTTGATGGCCAGGTCGATTTCCTCGTCGATGACCAGCTCCTGCACCAGGCCGATGCGGTAAGCCTCGGCGGCGGTGAACACTTCGGCGCTCAGGAAATAGCGCCGCGCCATGCGCTCGCCCATGGCGGCAATCACGTAGGGGCTGATGGTGGCCGGCACCAGGCCCAGCTTGACCTCGGACAGGCAGAACTCCGCGCCGATCGCGGCCACCGCGATGTCGCACGCCGAGAGCAGGCCCATGCCGCCCGCGTAGGCCGGCCCCTGGACCCGGGCGATGGTCGGCTTGCGAAGGGTGTGCAGAGTGCGCAGCATGTTGGCAAGAGCCATCGCGTCGGCGTAATTCTCCTTGTCGGCGTAGCCCGACATTTTCTTCATCCAGTTGAGGTCCGCGCCGGCGCAGAATGCCTTGCCGTGCGCCGCCAGCACCACCGCCCGCACCCGCGGGTCTATTTCCATCTCGCCGAATGCCCGGGTGAGCTCCGCGATCATGGTTTCGTTGAAGGCATTGCGCATCTCCGGCCGGTTGAGCCAGACGATGCCCACGCCGTTGCGCACAGCGGTTTCTATCGTTTCAAAAGTCATGCGTATCCTCGTCGTTGCCGCTTGCCGCGGCTTGCTCCCGATTGCTGCGCGCCTGGTGCGCGGCGCACCTGCCTTGTTTTTCATGCGGCCATCCTCCCGGACACCCCACCGTCAGAGGATGCGCCGGCGCGCCCGATCTTCACCCCTGCGGCTCCACCCGGATCTCGGTCAACACCGAATTCGCAATGAAGCAGTGTTCATGCGCCTGGTGATGCAGCGCCGCCACCGCTGCCGTATCGGGTTTTGAATTTCCGCCGAACAACACTTTGGGCCGCAACGTCACCCGGGTCATTGCCATCTTGCCGTCGGCGCGTTTCTCCAGCGTGCCGTTGGCATTGTCGGTGTAGCTGTCCACCAGCCACCTCGCCTGGCAGGCAAGATGCAGGAACCACAGCATGTGGCAGGCCGACAGCGAAGCGACGAACGACTGCTCCGGATCGACGCCGGGCAGGTGCGGCGCATCCGGCGGGATGTTGCCGCGCGCAGCGGTGCCGGCCACGCGGATGCCCGGGCCGAAATCGATGCTGTGGGCGCGGTCATACGTTTCATAAACGAAATCCCCGGTGGACCGCTGCCATTCGAGCGTTGCGCTGTGGTGTGACATTGCCGATATCTCCGTTTCGTTACTTGCTGCGCATTACCTCCGTGCTTTACACCACCCGGGGCTTTATCCCCGGCCCTTGCAGCACGGCGCGTTACTCCCGCATTACATCCTGAACACGCCGAACTTCGATTCCTCCAGCGGCGCGTTGAGCGCAGCCGACAGCGCCAGCCCCAGCACCCGGCGCGTGTCTTCCGGCGCGATCACGCCGTCGTCCCACAGGCGCGCGGTGGCATAGTAGGGATGGCCCTGACGGTCGTACTGCTCGAGGATGGGTTGCTTGAATGCCTCTTCCTCAGCGGCGCTCCAGGCGCCGCCCTTGCCCTCGATGGCGTCGCGCTTCACCGTGGCAAGCACCGCGGCGGCCTGCTGCCCGCCCATCACCGAGATGCGCGCGTTGGGCCACATCCACAGAAAGCGCGGGCCGTAGGCGCGGCCGCACATGCCGTAGTTGCCGGCGCCGTAAGACCCGCCGATGATGACGGTGAATTTTGGCACCCTGGCGCAGGACACCGCGGTGACCATCTTGGCGCCGTCGCGGGCGATGCCGCTCGCCTCGTATTTCCTGCCGACCATGAAGCCGGTGATGTTCTGCAGGAACACGAGCGGGATGCCGCGCTGGCAGCACAGCTCGATGAAGTGCGCCGCCTTCTGCGCCGATTCGGAATAGAGGATGCCGTTGTTGGCGATCACGCCGATCGGGTAGCCGTGGATGCGGGCGAAGCCGGTCACCAGGGTGGTGCCGTAGTTCTGCTTGAATTCGTCCAGTTCACTGCCATCGACGACGCGCGCAATCACCTCGCGCACATCGTAGGGCTTGCGCGTGTCGGCGGGGATGACGCCGTGCAGTTCCTCGGCGGCGTAGGCCGGATCGACCGGCTCGCGCAGCGCCAGGGTGACCTGCTTCACGCGATTGAAATGGGCGGCGATGCGCCGCGCGATGGCCAGGGCGTGGCCGTCGTTGTGCGCGTAATGATCGGCGACCCCGGACTGGCGGGTGTGGACCTCGGCGCCGCCCAGTTCTTCGGGCGTGACGATCTCGCCGGTGGCCGCTTTCACCAGCGGCGGCCCGCCGAGGAAGATGGTGCCCTGGCCGCGCACGATCACGGTTTCGTCGGACATCGCCGGCACGTAGGCGCCGCCGGCGGTGCAGGAACCCATCACCACCGCGATCTGCGGTATGCCGGCGGCCGACATGTTGGCCTGGTTGTAGAAAATCCGGCCGAAGTGATCGCGATCCGGAAACACCTCGTCCCAGGTCGGCAGGTTGGCGCCGCCCGAGTCCACCAGGTAGAGGCAGGGCAGGCGATTCTGCCAGGCGATCTCCTGGGCGCGCAGGTGCTTTTTCACCGTCATCGGGAAGTAGGTCCCGCCCTTGACCGTGGCATCGTTCGCCACTACCAGGCATTCCTGCCCAGACACCCGGCCGATGCCGGTGATGATGCCCGCGCCCGGCGCCTCGTCCTGGTACATGCCGAGCGCGGCGAGCTGCGACAGCTCCAGAAACGGCGAGCCCGGATCGAGCAGGAGGCTCACCCGTTCGCGCGGCAGCAGCTTGCCGCGCGCCGTGTGCCGGGCGCGCGCGGTTTCACCGCCACCGAGAGAAACCCTGCCGATCTTGTCGCGCAGATCCGTGATCAGGGCGCGCATCGCCGCCGCGTTCGCGGTGAATTCGGCGGAGCGGGTATTGAGGGCGGATCTGAGCGTGGTCATGGGCGGGTCGTTCAAATCGCATTATCGGCGCAAATCGTGCTCAATCGAATCCGGCGAAGCGCACGAACGAAGCCAGCGGCTCGCGCGCCGAGCGCAGGGCATTTTCCGGCGCCTCCGGGTCGGCGTAACCGAGCGCCATGCCGCACACCACCTGCTGTTCGGGCGGCAGTTGCAGTTGCGCGGCGATCACCTTGTGGAAGCGGCAGAACGCCGCCTGCGGACAGGTGTCCAGGCCCCGCCCCCGCGCCGCCACCATGATGTTCTGCAGGAACATGCCGTAGTCGAGCCAGCTGCCGCGTTCCAGGCTGCGATCAATGGTGAAAATCAGCCCCACCGGCGCATCGAAGAACAGGTAGTTGCGCTCGAAATGCGCGCTCATGCGCACGCGGTCACCCTTGGCGATACCAAGCAGCGCGTACAGCTCCCAGCCCAGCTTGCGCCGGCGTCCGAGATAGGGCTCGGTCCATTTCACCGGATAGTAGTGGTACTCCTCGTGGTGTTCGTCCGGATGGTTGCGGCTGGCATCGATGATGGCCCTGCTGAGGTTTTCGCGCGCTGCGCCGGCGAGCACCCGCACCTGCCAGGGCTGGGTGTTGGTGCCGCTCGGCGCGCGGCTGGCCACGGCGAGGATCTGCTCGACCGTCGCGCGCGGCACCGGTGAGGGCAGGAAGCGCCGCACCGAGCGGCGGGTGGTGATCGCGGTGTCCACCGCCGTGGTGTTGTACGGCGACAGATGCACACTATCCAAGGCGGATGTCTCCATGGCGTATTGATTATTCCGTTTATGAGAATTAACTATGGTATGGATGCCATGATCTGGGTCATTGTTTTCCTGTCTCCCGCGGCGGGCGCCACTTGCGGCGGGTCACGGTCGGGCCAGGCTCAAGGGGAGGAAGGTTGCGGCACCGTGCCGGCATTGAATCATCTTTGCCGGCGCGACGATAGATAAATGGCCGGTCCGTCACGCCGGTCCGGGTAGCTGCGCCGGACTGGCCACTGCTGGTGGATCATTGGCGTTCGAAACTGAAGCGCCCGGCGCCGTTGCATGCCACGAACGGCAAGCCCGCTGCCACGTGCGCTGCGCCACAGTTCTCAGAGTCGCGGTATATTGCAGCCGCGCCGCAACCCCGGCAGGACGATGTTGCCGACGAGGAATCAAGATGATGCGACCGAACCTCCGGGTGTTTCTCGCCGCGACCCTGTTCCTGTCCGGCGCCGCGCAGGCGCAGGCGCCGGCGCCGGCGCAGGGCTTTCCGAACAAGCCCATCCGCATGGTCGTCACCGCCGCCGCCGGCGGGATCACCGACATCATGGCGCGCATCATGGCCGAGCAGATCGTGCGCACCCTCGGTCAGCCCATGGTGGTGGAGAACCGTCCGGGTGCCGGAGGCAACATCGCCGTGGCCCATGTCGCCAAGGCGCCCGCCGACGGCTACACACTGGTGATCGTCAACGTCGGCAACGCCGCCATCGTGCGCTGGATTTCCAAGGAATTGCCGTTCGACCCGACCACCGACCTGGTGGGCGTGGCGCCGGTGGGCGAGGTGCCGAGCCTGGTCGCGATCCATGACAAGCTGCCGGTGAAGACCTTGAAGGAATTCATCGACTACGCCAGGGCGAATCCGGGTGCGGTCAACTACGGCTCCGCCGGCACCGGCACCATGCCGCACCTGGCCGGCGACCTGCTGGGCCATCTCACCGGGGCAAAAATGGTGCATGTGCCCTACAAGGGAGGCGGTCCGGCGGCGGTCGACCTCGGCGCGGGGCGCATCCAGTTGTCGCTGCTCGGCATCGGCTCGATCCAGGCGCAGCTGCAGGCGGGTCAGGTGCGGGTGCTGGCGGTCGCGGCAAAACAGCGGTTGGTGGCGCTGCCCGCGGTGCCGACCTTCGAGGAGGCCGGACTCACCGGTTACGAGGTCACCAACTGGTTCGGCGTGCAGGCGCCCAGGGGCACGCCGCGCGAGGCGATCCAGATACTGAACAGCCACATCGGCCGTATTTTCGACAATCCAGCCGTGGTGCAGCGTTTCGCCGATGCCGGTGCGCTGCCGATGCGGGAATCAGCGGAAGAGTTCCAGAAACGCATCCTCTCCGACGACGCCAAGTGGCGCGACATCGTGCGCAACGCCGGCGTGAAATCGGAATAGGGCCCTGCGACAGCGCCCGGCGCGCTAGCGACCGGGCAGGGTCATCAGCCGCAGCGCCAGCCACAGCGCCAGGACACCGCAGAGCACGCTGAAGGTCACGTTCAGGCCGGCGGTCCAGAACTCGCCGCGCCGCAGCAGCAGCGTGGTTTCCAGGCCGAAAGCAGAAAAAGTAGTGAAGCCGCCGAGGATGCCGGTGAACAGAAACACCCGTGCTTCCGGCGAGAACATCCCCTGACGCTCGATCAGCCCGGCGAGCAAACCGGCAATGAGGCAGCCGATGGTGTTGACGAGGAACGTGCCGGCGGGAAATTTCCAGTCGAGGGTGTGGTGCAGCACCCAGCCTCCCAGCAGGTAGCGCGCCACGGCGCCCAGCGCGCCGCCCAGCGCGACCAGCAACGTCAGTTTCATGCGGGCTCCCTCGCTTCATGCAATTGGAATTTCAGCCGGCGCGCCGCTGCGAAATCGCCCAGGACGCTCCTGTGAATCGGCCGGATGTTGCGCCACGGCTCGCTGTCCCTGAAGAATCGCCGCAGAAACAACAGGTCGGTGACCATGCTGTCCATCCAGTCCATATCGGTCGCATAGCCGAGAATCGCGCGGCAGCCCGAGGCGGCGAGAAAATCGCGCGCGAACCGCTGTCCGGCGCGTCCGGCAAACACGCTGCATGCGCCGAAATAGATCAGGTTGGCGTATTTTTCGCCCCAGCCTTCGAACGCCCGGCACAGTGCGGCCGCTTCGACGCGCTCCGGCCCACTGCGCAATGCCCCCGGCGAGCCGTGAAAGGACAGATAAAAAACCGGCGCGTCGAACACATCCTGATCGCGCCACAGCAGCCCGTCGGGTCGCGCAGCGTACCCGGCCAGTTGCGCGCCCGACTCAACGAAGCGGTGCGCGACCCGCAGCGGTGGATAGAGTTGCGATCCCAGCGCTTCGAGGAACGGGCGCACCGAGGTGTTCTGGAACAGCCGCTCGCTGTGATCCCCCCAGTAGGTCTCGAGGCAGACCAGCTTGCGCGGTGCGCTCAAATCCGGGTCGGGAGGGACGTCGCTCATGCGATGGAAGGATAACGTAGTGCCGGCAATGGCTGGTCGGCAGGGCTGGCAGGGCCGGCACCTGAGTAAAGTGGTTATTTATCCATTTTACTCATGAGTAAAGTGGACTACTATCCATACTATGCGTTCACGTCGTTACCTGGAAAGCGCCCTCACCGACGCCCTGAAGCGAAAGATGGTCTTCGTCGGCGGTCCGCGCCAGGTGGGCAAGACGACGTTTGCCTTGGGCTTTCTGGGCAGGGACGCCGACGAAACGCACCCTGCCTATCTGAACTGGGATCATCCCAGCGTTCCGCCCCGGCTGAGGAATGCGGAACTGCCGGCCGGGGAACCTTTGCTCCTGCTGGATGAAATTCACAAATACAGCCGATGGAGGAATTTGCTCAAAGGCATCTACGATACGGAAAGATCCAGGCGCAAGATCATCGTCACCGGCTCTGCCCGGCTCGATTACTACCGAAAGGGCGGCGACTCACTCGCCGGCCGCTATCGATACTTCCGTCTCCATCCATTTTCTCTCCGGGAACTGAATCGCAGACCGTCGCGCTCCGATCTGGAAGCCCTGCTGAAGTTTGGAGGGTTTCCGGAACCGCTGTTCGCGCAGAATGAGGCGGAACATCGCATCTGGCGGAGGGACCGGATCTCGCGGGTTATTCGCGAGGACCTCCGCGACCTGGAACAGGTCCGCGAGATCAGCCTCGTTGAACAATTGACCGACATGCTGCCCTCGAAAGTGGGCTCGCCACTGTCCGTGAAGAGCCTGCGCGAGGATCTTCAGATCGACCACAAGACTGCGGAGCGCTGGTTGCAGATCCTCGAAAACCTGTACGTCTGCTTCCGGATCTCTCCCTATGGGCCTCCCAGGGTGCGTGCCGTGAAGAAGGAAAGAAAGCTTTACCTCTGGGACTGGTCCAGCGTCGAGAGCGACGGGCCGAGGTTCGAGAATATGGTCGCCTCGCAGCTTCTCAAGTATTGCCATTGGGTCGAAGACTCGCAAGGCTACTCCATGGAGCTTCGCTATTTGCGTGACACGGACAAGCGTGAGGTCGATTTTGTCGTGCTGAAAGGCAGAAAGCCCATTTTCGCCGTCGAATGCAAATCGGGAGAGAAGGCAATCGGCCCCGCGCTACGCTATTTCGCAGAGAGAACGCCGATTCCCCGCTTCTACCAGACGCATCTCGGCGAGAGGCATTATTCGACCGGCAAGGTGACGGTTGTGCCTTTTGTCAGGCTTTGCGAAGAGCTGGATCTGCCCTAGGCTAAATTCCGGCTCCGGGCCGGCGCTCTTGAAGGCCGGCTCGCCTCGTTATGGCCGGTCCGGTGGACCGCGAATTTCGGCGGGCTTACTTGTGGGCGATGGGCTTGTCGGTAAACAAGTAGTCCTTGAGCTGTTTGGAGAACGCCGAATCCTTGCGGCGAATCCACTCCAGCACCATGGAGGCGTGTTCCTTTTCCTCGTCGCGATTGTGCGCCAGGATCGCCCTGAGGTCCGGATCCTTGCACGCATCGGCCCGCTGGTTGTACCAGTCCACCGCCTCCAGTTCCTCCATCAGCGAAACGATCGCCCGGTGCATGTCGCGCGTTTCGTCGGACAACTCCTCGATCGACTCGTGATAACCGACGCTTGCCATTGCTGTTTCCTTTTTAAGAGTGAATGAAAAAGACTTGACGCCGGGCTATTCAACCCTGGCGCCCCGGGCGATGAGCAAGTGTCGCAGAACCGAGCGATGACAGTGCGATTCATGCTCGCAGTAGCACCCCACCGAGAAGCGGGTCTGGTGAGACAGCGCGGCGAGCAGGTTGAGCGCGTGACTTGCCTCCGGGGTTGTCATCTCGGCCCGGTATTTTCTGAAAAACGCTTCCCGCTGCGCCTGAGTCTTCGCCGCCTGCCCGAGCGCCAGCGTAGCGGCGCTCGGCGCCAGGTTGGGAAACCAGACGTCGTACCAGTCCTGCGATGCGAACTTGGACTTGGGAACGCCGCGCGGCGCTCGGCGAACCGTGCCGATGCGCACGCCTTCGCCCTCGCTTCTCGCGCTCCCCAGCCTCACCACACGAACGACCATTGCCGCCTCCTCGCCATGCTGCCTCACGTCCGATCAGTCCGCAGGCCGCCACTTTAGCGGCGAGCGATACCGAATCGCCGGCCGCGGTGCCCGGCTCATGTATTTTGCTTCATCGCCGCGCGCCGCTGCTGCAGGAAGCGGCGTATGGCCGGATCGGATTCCAGCCCGATGGCGCGCTCATACGCCCGGTCGGCCGCGGCGATGTCATCGCAGCGCGCCAGCAGGCCGGCGCGCGCGGCCCAGTAGGGTTGGTAGTCGCCGAGTCGGGCATCGTCCGAAAGTGCATCGAACGCCGCCAGTCCCGCGGCGGGCCCGCGGATTTCCGCGACGGCAATGGCGCGGTTGATGGCCACCACGGGCGAGCCGGTGATCGATTCCAGCGCGGCGTAGAGCCGCTCGATCGCCTCCCAGTCGGCGCGGCCGGTGCGGCGGCGAACGACGTGCGCGGACTGGATGGCGGCCTCCAGCTGATAGCGCCCGGTGGCGCCGACCGAGCTGGCGCGCAGCAGCAGCGCTTCGGCTTCGTCGATCAGTTGCGCATCCCACAACTGCACGTCCTGTTCCGCGAGCGGGATGTAGTCGCCGGCGCTGCTGCGGCGCGCGCCGCGCCGGGCCTGGGCATGCAGCATCAAGGACAACAGGCCCAGGGCTTCCGGCTCCTCGGGCAGCAGCGAGGCGGCCAGGCGACCCAGCCAGATGGCTTCCTCGGCCAGATTGCGGCGGCGCGCCTCGGTGCCGGCCGGATCGGTCCAGCCCTCGGCATAGGCGGCGTAGATGGCTTCGAGCACCGCGTTCAGGCGCGCCGCGAGTTCGTCGCGCCTAGGCACGCGCAACGGAATGCCGGCCTGGCGAATCTTGTTTTTGGCGCGCACCAGCCGCTGCGCCATGGTTGCCGGCGCCACCAGGAACGCCGAGGCGATGGTGTGGGCGTCGAAACCGAGGACCGTCTGCAGCATCAGCGGCGCCCGTACCGCGACATCGATGGCCGGGTGGGCGCAGGCGAACATCAGGGCCAGGCGCTCGTCGGGGAGCGCCTTCTCGTCATCTGTGTCCGCCGCCAGTTCCGCCAGCAGGCCGAGGTGTTCGGCGGCGCCCTCGCGGGTGTGGCGCCGGCGCGCCGCGTCGATCAGCCGCCGCCGCGCCACGGTCAGCAGCCAGGCCTCGGGCACGGCCGGGATGCCGTGCGCCGGCCAGTCCACCAGCGCCGCGGCGAAGGCCTCGGACAAGGCGTCCTCGGCCCCGGCGACATCGCGCGAGCGCGCGGCAAGGAAGGCGACCAGCTTGCCGTAGCTGCCGCGCGCCACCATTTCGGCGGTCTCGCGGGCCTGCCGATTGTCCTCGGGCGGCACGGCTTACCGGCCTGGCCCGCGCCGCATCACATTGCCCAGATCGGGCGCACCTCCATCGCGCCTGAGCTGGCGCCGGGGCAGCGCGCCGCCCAGGCGAGCGCTGCGTCCAGGTCCGGCACGTCGATGATGTAGTAGCCGCCGAGTTGCTCCTTCGACTCGGCGTAGGGGCCGTTCAGCACCGTGGTCTTGCCGTTGGCGACCCGCACCGTGGTCGCCGACGCGGACGGCTGCAGCGCATTGCCGCCGTTCATCACCCCGGCCTTCTTCAGCGCCTCCGTATAGGCGCCGTAAGCGGCGTACATTTGCTCCGCCTGCTCCTTGCTCGCGGCCTGCTGGGCGGCCTCGTTTCCGTATATCAGCAACATGTATTGCATGTCGGTCTCCTGGTTGGATTGGGCGGGGCTCATGCCCCGCTGCGACAATGACGTGCGGGATGAGGGGAAAACGACAGGGGGTGAAAAGATATTTGATCGACGCGATCATCGCGGCTGCTTTCGCCACGGTCGCGACGCGCCTGCGGCGCGGCTTGACGCCGCGGATCACGATGGAGTGATCGGCCCGCGCCTCCGCTTCGACCAGATCGCCCACTTTAAGGCAGGACTTACGCAAGGCGTCGGCGGGAATGCGCACTCCGACGCTGTTACCCCGGCGGGCAATGGTGGCTGGCGTGATGGCTCCTTCAGGAGTTATGTGCCGTCATGAAAGAGGGGCGATCTTTTCGGTGGTTTCAAAATTTTTCGACTTTAGCCAAGCCTGCCGCAGGTCTTCCTGATGCAATGCAGCCCACTCTGCCACTAAGCCCAATGCTCTCGGTCGCAGGCGACCGGCGATTACCGCCAAGGTCTCAATGCCGATGACCGCCTCGTCTTCGGCGTACTCCGCGTGAAAGTGGAAAGGATTGTGGTCATCGAAATACATTCTGATCACGATTCCGCAGAATCGGCTGAGTTTGTCCTTTCGCGGCCATATGGAGTTCAGGCATCGACTGGAGCCGGTTTCAATTTCGGGAAAAGTTCGTCAACCGCCTTACCGGTCAACCGCAAATACAATGCGTCCGGGCACAAATCAATATCCTTACTCCATGCGATCGCCCCGCTCCCGTCGACATGGACACCCTCGAAGACCTTTCGATCGGCCCAGACCTTGAATGCACCCCGACCTGCCAAGTGACTGAGTTCGACTTCGCCGGTTACACCGTCCGTGTACCTCAGCCAAATTCGGTAACTGCTCAGGGACTTCACCTCGATAGCTTTCATCATCGCAAAGTCTCCACTTTTATGACTCACTCAATCTTAACCCGGGCGCCCGGGATTTCGCGAGTGCACACACGCCCGTGTTCATGCGCGCGCCGCTTCTGGCGCGTCGCCTGCAACACGTTGGTTCGGCCTCATTGCCAGACTATGCGCGCCGTTCTTTGCGACCGAGGCCCTCAGCGATGAATGTCAAGACCAAGGTATTGAGCGACACTCCCTCCGCCTTTGCGCGAGTAGCCAACCGTGCATGGACCGTCTTTGGAACGCGAGCGACGAACTTTCCTGATGCCACACCACCACTGTTCGGCGCGGGAATTGGTAATTCCTTTGCCTTAAGTGCGGCGATCGTGGATTTCAACGCGTCCTTCCCGTTCGTTAGCGCCTCTTCAACGGATTCACCGTCAGATAGGCAATCCGAAAAATCAGGGTACGAAATGAGAAAGCCACCGCCTTCCTCAGGCGAAAGCGGGCGAATCTCGAACGGATAGTCAATACGTTTGACCATGTCTTAGGCTCCTTCAACGAGTTCCAGAAACTTCTTGATGTAGATTGGCTTGATAGGTCGACGCGCTGGAACAGGCAGCGTCTTGCATCATTGCGTACAAAGACGCAATGACTTGTTCCTTCGTGCCGCCAGTCGATGCTGTTCTGACGCGCCACTGTCTGAAGCTGCGCGAGCTGCCAATTGAGTGGATTGGTGCGCATAGCCCGCAGCAACTTTGCGGCAGTATTCATTTGTTGGATGATACTGCGGGCAACATCACGACGCAAGCGTGGTATGCGAAGCTATCCGTGCTGCGTGCCTCAACGCGAGGGGGATGTTTGCTATGAGGCCGAACCTTATTCGTTATGCCTGAAGATGGAAATGGAGACGCTTTTGAATCAAACTGGAACGTCAAGCATGAACAGCCTGCGCCACCAGTTTTACGCCCAGCGCTGTGCAGACGCGGCTGATCGTATCGAATCGCGGCTGCGCATCTGGGCGTAGCGCTCTGTACAGCGCCTCGCGGGTAATACCCGACGCCTTGGCA
>Ga0080064_1002346_pt1 | contig 32614 bp, 29 predicted proteins | sample Subgrocontami54m_FD_69260 | JGI IMG/M metagenome (GOLD analysis project Ga0080064, IMG submission 69260) | Subsurface groundwater microbial communities from S. Glens Falls, New York, USA - GMW46 contaminated, 5.4 m (SPADES assembly) (version 2) ...
TGGGGCGCGAAGCTCCAAACGCTTCCTTGGTTGCCGCGTCGCCGTGTGTCTTCCAGAAGGTGAGGATGCGGGCGCGTTCCTGCGCTTCTTGGGTAATCATATCCCGGAAGCGTAACGCCTCGTCGTAAGCGCTGACCAGTCCCTTAGTACCCGCTAGTTTGCTATGGATTTGCATGGCTTTTCGATGCGCCGAAAAGTCTCATATGTATCTGAACTTGTGCAGGGGTGGGGTTTGGGTTTTGTCTCCGCCTGCCTGCGAGGGCAGAACGCCGAGAGCAAAATTTTCTTTTCCTTTTAGAAGAAAAAATCGGTCGCGCGCGAAACAAAAAAATGTAAAGAAAATTTTGCTTGAGGCGTAGCCCCCTTAGCGGGGCGCGAAGGCGTTGCGTCATTGGCAGTTTCCAAAAGTTTTGGTAATATTGGAGGGAAATTGAACGTCGTCCTTCGCTTTAAACTTAGGACTCCCACGAACCCAGCGGTTCGTGCGCTCCGCCTTGGGGAAACTTCCGTTTTCCCATTACTCTTTCCTGTTCAATCCCTCCGCGATAAGGAATTTAAATTATATGGTGCGCCTTGGAGGGATCGAACCTCCGACCTTTTCAATGTCAATGAAACGCTCTACCACTGAGCTAAAGGCGCCCTCCTACGCTCTGGTTTATTACCAGAGCTTCGAAGGGCAAGCTAAACATTGATTGGTTTTTCTTGTCCGCCGAAGCTCGGATATAAATTCGAGCGAAGGTGGAAGCTAAAGGCGTTCACGGTGCGCGTGGGAGGGATCGAACCTCCGACCCCAGTCTTATCAGGACTGTGCTCTACCACTGAGCTACACGCGCATATTTTGGTGCGGGGTCAGGACCCCGTAGTAGAAACCATTATTTCACTACGGGGCAGGACAGTCCCGATTTGTTTTGCTTAACAAATCGAGGATCCTCGACATTGTAGCTCAATGTCGGGACGTTCTGCCATTGAACTACGCACGCGTTTTTTTATCGCCCGCCGCCGATTGCATTGGTCGTGGTTGCCCGCCCAATTGTCTGAAGCAGTTTTTCGGCGTCGCTAACGTTAAAACGGATTTTAGCTGTTTCCGTACCGGCTTTTTGGGACGTGGCAGTGTCGATTTCCTTGACTAAGAACTGAATCGAATAAACAGTATATCCCACGACCAGCAGAAAAAGCAATATTCCGGTCCCTAAGAACGCCAGCTCCATTTTGTTTTTAACCGTTAAAAATCTTTTCATGGTGCTATCGCGAAAAAACCTGGCCGTCGGCGATTAAGGAGTACGAATCCTGGGAATGGGTAAGGTCGACGCGGTTCAATTTTAAAAAGTAGCGATAGGTTTTTAGGCTTTTAAGGAATTTAAGGATATTGTCTAAACTGCCTTTGGCGGTGAGGCCGAAGGTGACGTAGCCTGGTTCGGTGTCGGTGCTCGCGATTTGTGTTTGAAAGTTGAGGTCGAGCTTGAGTTGATACTGTTCGGCGAAGGACTTAAGTTCGTTAGGGAAGCTAAAAAGCTGATCTTGCTCGGGTAATATATTTTCGAGCACGCTGAAGTAACTTCTGGCGTTTTTGAAATTTTCCTTAAGTTCAGTGAACGACTCAATCGCCAAAACCCGCGCTTCGATTTCTTGCCGGTCAGCTTGGATGTGTTTCCCGCGAAGACTGATGTTCTGACCGACGAGGAGGGTTACGACCACAAGTACAATGAAGCCGCCGAGTCCGATCGCGAGCGAGGTAAAGAATCTTTTTTTAAAGGTGTCGCGCATGGGAGTTCTATGTTAGTATAACCCCGACTGTTGCTTATGGGAAACGTCGAGGGGAATTCATTAGAAGAAAAGCGGTTTTTTAATGCCTTAAACGAAGCCTATTGTGGTGATTATCGCGCGTTGGAAAAAGCTCAACGTAGGCATGGGTCGTGGTCAAGCGCCTGGACTTTCGTCGCGAAAGACTTTTCAAAAATCGATCCCGAAGATTCTTTCCGGAAACTGGAAAAGGCGGGCGTCGCTCTTTTACTCTCTGACGACGCAGAATTTCCTTCGGTTCTGAGAGAAATTCCTTGGCCGCCGTTCGGGCTTTACTATAAAGGGGAGTTGCCGTCATCCGGAGAGGCGATCGCGATTGTCGGGACTCGTAAAGCGACTGAACAGGGGGCGACGATCGCGCGGGGTTTCGCCGAGGTGCTCGCGAGGCGCGGACTTGTTGTCGTAAGCGGGCTGGCCCTAGGAATTGACGCGGCGGCGCACGAGGGCGCGATTAAAGGCGGGGGACGGACAATCGCGGTTTTGCCGACGGGACTCGATCGAGTCTATCCCCGGCAGAACGAAGCTTTAACTGAAAAAATTCTCGCTACTCACGGTGCCTTGGTTTCAGAATATCCTTTTGGTTCTCCCGCGTACAAAACTCGTTTCCTCGAGCGAAATCGGATTGTGAGCGGATTAACTTTAGGGGTAGTTATCGTTGAAGCGCCGCGTCGATCTGGGGCCTTAGCCACCGCTCGTTTCGCGCTGGATCAGAATCGTGATGTGTTGGTCGTGCCCGGATCAATTACGCAACGTAATTACGAAGGGTCGCACGACTTATTGCGATCCGGAGCCCTGCTCGTCACGTCTCCCGAGGACGTGCTTTCCGCGTTTAATTTGGACTCGGAAACGTCGGCGGAAAATTCGGTTGGTCCTCAGACGTTGCCGCTCGACCTTGACGAAAATCAAAAGGCTATCGTACATTTCTTACAGGCTCGCGCGGCGCCGGCCTCCGTCGAAGTTTTTGTTTCGGGACTTGAGATGTCGATCACGCTCGTGAATCAGACGCTCACTCATTTGGTAATAAAAAATATCATTAAAGAATCAGGCGGTCAGTACTATATTTAATATATGGATTTAGTCATTGTTGAATCACCGACTAAGGCTAAGACGATCGCCGCGTTTTTAGGCAAAGGGTATCAAGTCGAGTCTTCGTATGGCCACGTGCGTGACTTGCCGAAGAGTCAGCTGGGCGTTGACGTCGAACATAACTTCGCGCCGCGTTACGTGATACCGACGAAGGCGCGCAAGCGAGTCAATCAATTAAAAAAATTGGCGGCGGCGAGCGAGGCGGTGATTCTGGCAACCGACGAAGACCGAGAAGGAGAAGCGATCGCCTGGCATTTGGCGGCAGCTTTAGGATTAGAGAAAAAAGATCGTGTTGAGCGCATCGTCTTTCATGAAATTACGAAATCGGCTATCGAGAACGCCTTAAAGCATCCGCGCGGGATTGATCAGAATCTCGTTGACGCCCAGCAGGCTCGCCGAGTGCTCGATCGTTTAGTCGGCTATCAGCTCTCGCCGTTTTTATGGAAAAAAGTGGCGAAACGATTGTCAGCCGGACGCGTGCAGTCGGTCGCTCTCCGTTTGATCGTTGATCGCGAAAAAGAAATTCGGGCTTTCAAAGCCGATGAGTACTGGGCGATCGCGGTGCTTTTTTCAAAAGGCGCCTCCGAAGTTGAAGCGATGCTCGTGAGGATTGATCAAGAAACGCTTGATCGGTTGGCGATAAAAAACGAAGCCGAAGCGAATCGCCTGGTCGCTGACCTCAAAGCTTCTCGTTTTACAGTTTCGGAACTTGAAACGAAGGAAGTGAAGCGCAATCCTTTGCCGCCTTTCACGACTAGCACCTTACAGCAGGAAGCGGCGAAGCGTTTAGGTTATTCGGCGAAGCGCACGATGCTTTTGGCCCAGCATCTTTACGAGGCTGGCCGGATTACCTATATGCGCACCGACTCGGTTACTCTTTCGCGCGAAGCTTTGACGCAGGCGAAGTCTTGGCTCACGACGAATTTCGGTTCTGAATATGCCGCTCAGGCGCCGCGGACTTTCACCGCTAAATCAAAATTAGTCCAGGAAGCTCATGAGGCTATCCGTCCGACGGATGTCGCTCTGACGCCGGATCAAATTGCCTTAACCGATGAGGGCGAGAAAAAAATTTACCGTTTGATCTGGCAGCGTTTTCTGGCTTCTCAAATGCCTCAGGCTAGGATTGCCGCGACCCTTTTGGAAATCGAAGGCCAAAAGTCCGGAAGCCCTACCTATATATTGAAAGCGACCGGACAGCGAGTCGTCTTCGAAGGTTATTTAAAGGTCTGGCCGCAAAAATTGGTTGAAAAAGAATTGCCGGCGTTGCAAAAAGGCGATGCTTTGGATTTAAAAAATATTACTCCGAGTCAGCACTTTACCGAACCTCCGCCCCGTTTCTCGGAAGCCAGCCTGATCAAAACGCTTGAAGAATACGGGATTGGACGCCCTTCAACCTACGCGCCGATTATTTCCGTGATTCAAGTCCGGAATTATGTCTTGAAAGAGCAAGGGCGTTTTTGGCCGACCGAAATCGGTGAATTGGTTAATCAGGTGCTAGTTGAGAATTTTCCCGAAGTCGTTGACGTGCAGTTTACGGCCAAGATGGAGGAAAGCTTGGACGCGGTCGCCGCCGGGTTTGAAAAATGGGAAGAACTGATTGGTTCTTTTTACGAACCCTTCGCGAAAAATCTTAAAGTCAAATACGCCGAAGTTGAAAAACAGAATCCTGTCGCGACGCCGACCAACGAAGTTTGTGAAAAATGCGGAAAGCCGATGGTGATCAAGTTCGGCCGCTTCGGCAAATTTCTGGCTTGTTCCGGTTTTCCGGAGTGCAAGAATACCAAACCGTTGCACGGCGAAGGCGGCGCGAAAGAAGGCCCGAAGCCAATTGGGATGAAATGCTCGAAGTGTAGTGAGGGCGAAATAGTGGAACGACGGGTGAGTCGCGGCCGGGCGCGGGGAAAAATATTCTGGGGTTGTTCCCGGTATCCGAAGTGCGATTACGCGAGCTGGACTAATCCTAAAGAACCGGTGCCGCCGGATCCAAAGAAGGAGGAATAGATTGACTACTCGGTATTTCGTTATCGGTTTTTTTCTCAAGCAACTTACTCATAATTTCCTGTAATTCTTCTTTCGAGTAGAAGGAGATGGTGATTTTTCCGGTCGTGCCGGATTTTTCGAGTTTCACTGGCGTTCCCAGGAATTCTTCGAGCTCTTTTTGGGCCGCGAGCGTTTCCGGATCTGCCGAGATCGTGGATTGGGAGGCTTCAGTGGTAGGTAGAGCTGAAATTTGGTTACTGCGGATCCGCGATTTTAATTCCCGGACACTTAAATTATTCGTGATAATATCTTGAAAAAGTTTTTTCTGTTCGGCCATGTCCGGAACGGAAAGGAGCAACCGCGCTTGGCTTTCGCTGATTTGACTTGCCGCAACCGCGTCCTGGACTTCACTCGGCAGGTTCAGGAGCCGGACGCTATTCGCGATCGTTTCTCGGCTTTTGCCGATGCGGCTCGCGATTTCCCGCTGGGTTAAGTTGAACTGGTCCTGGAGCTTAGTGTAGGCGCGGGCGGATTCAATCGGGTTTAAGTTGGCCCGCTGGACGTTTTCGATAATCGCGAGCTCTAGGCGTTCTCGGTCGAGGGCGATATTTCGGATAATCGCCGGCACCCGTTCCAGGCCGGCAATTTTTGAGGCGAGCCAGCGGCGTTCGCCGGCGATCAGCTGGTATTCGACTTCGGTGCCGCTTTCAGTTTCGTGCTCAATCTTGGAGACCGTGAGCGGTTGGATCACGCCGTACTCTCTAATTGAACTCGCGAGCTCTTTTAATTCTGCTTCATTAAAATCCCGCCGCGGCTGGTGCGGATTGGGTTTGATCTTATCAACTTCAATTAAAAAAACCGGAGTATGTACTGGCGGAGTGGTATTCGGTTCCATAGGCTTGATTTTACTGTATTACCTTGATTTTATCAAAAAAATAGGTAGGCTAGGAGGGTAGATTTGCCCGGGTGGTGGAACGGCAGACACGTGGGTCTCAAAAACCCATGAGGGCAACCTCATGAGAGTTCGATTCTCTCCCCGGGCACATGCGTGTTTTTATAGTTCACGGCTGGGATGGCTATCCCGAAGAGGGCTGGTTTCCGTGGCTGAAGAAAGAATTGGAAACGAGGGGTTTTCAAGTATTCATTCCTCAATTGCCGGATACGGGGAATCCCAGAATTTATAACTGGGTTCCGGCACTCGCGAAAGTCGTGGGAATACCAGATGCCCAAACGTATTTTGTCGGGCATAGTATGGGATGCCAAACTATTGCCCGTTACCTTGAGTCTTTGCCGGAAGGTGTCAAAGTCGGCGGCTCGGTTTTTGTCGCCGGATTTTTTAAACACTTGACTGGTCTTGAAGATGATCCAGCGGTTACGGACACAGATCGTCATTGGCTCGGCACCTCTCTTGATTTAGAAAAAGTTAAAACTCATTTGGATAAAAGCATCGCGATTTTTTCTGATAATGACCCGTGGGTACCGCTGGATAATCAAGACGACTTTAAGGAGAAGCTTTTATCGCGGATAGTAATTGAGCACCAAATGGGACATTTCAGTGGTAGTAACGGGATCAAGGAGCTTCCTATTGTTTTAGAATCCCTCTTAAAACTTGTTGTGTAGGTAAAATCACCTACGTCACGTTTTGGGTCCTGGTTCGTTTTAATTAATAGGCAACAAAAGTCGTGATTGTTGTATACTAGTAGTTGAAGGTCGATATTCGTGAGAATAAAACCATAACAAATAAAACAATAAAAACTATGAAGAAATATTCTATTGTTGGTCTGGTCGCAGTCTTGGGTATGCTTGGTGCTTTGTTCGTTATTCAGCCGTTTAACGCCCGCGCCCTGTCCATGGTGCAGATCGTGACTGGAACCTTTACCGCCCAAAATAACTCTGGACAAACCGGAACCTTTACTATTATGAGGCTTGGCGGCAATCTCGAAGTTAAGTTAGATGTCACACCGCAGGGCACGCAACCGGCGCATATTCATAAAGGGACGTGCGATGCATTGGGAGAGGTAGTTTACCCCTTATATAATGTCGTTGACGGAAAGTCTAATACAACCTTGAACAGTGTTAATTTCTCGAACGTGAATGGATTGGTGATCAATATTCATAAGTCGAATGACCAGGCGAGTGTCTATACCGCCTGCGCGCCGATTAAAGTCTCAACCGATCTTTTAGGCGGGGATACGATGATGAAGCATGAGGACAAAATGATGGACAAGATGGAAAAGGAAGCGATGAAAATAAAAATCCCGAAAAGCTTTTCTGATTTTAAGCAGAAATACGAAGATTATCAGAAATTAGATGTGAATGATGATGATTTAGGCGATTTCCGGAGCGCCGCCGATACTCGGCAGGCCGCCTTAGTGAACCGGAGCGGGCACACGATTCTTTATAACGCGATTGTCAAAGAGTTCGTAAATTCTGGAGCGACGACTACTGGCGCTTCGGCCGACTCGACCTTTTGGGTTCAAATCTGGTTCCATCGCCTCAAAGTACGTAAAGACGCCTCGACCACCTTTTTCCCTCAAGGAGCTACGTTGAGCGTTGGCGATCGAGTAAATATTAAAGGCAAGATGATTGCTGATGGCGACGGCGGTTACGTGCAGGCAAGTGGTATCTATGATTTCTCCGCACGGGGCACTCAAACGAGCGCCATTCAAGCTCAGATTGACGCGTTAACGAAAAAATTACAGGAATTGCAGGCGTTGCTTTTACAGCTTAGTCATTAAGAAAAGGCTCGATTAAACTTGATCAAAAAACCCGCTCTTTACTTCCGCGGGTTTTTTGCTATGCTTATAATAATACGAAAAGATAGCTTAGTTCTTACTATTCGAAAGGTCGAGTCTATTCATTACAAAACAAAAAAATTGTCGAACATTATAAAATTACATTATATGCAACATACAAAAATAACTGTTGGAATTCTAATTGCCGTTACTGCCTTTGCCGGATTCGCGGGCGGTCTAATTCTCGCGAAGCCTTTTATAGCCGGCGCGGTCGTGATTAATTCTACGTCGCCAGATACGAAGTCTCCAGATACAAAGTCACCTGATGTGGTTATTACTTCTCCCGGGAATGGTAGTTCGCTTTCCGGAATTTTTACGCTGACCGCGGTTGCGTCGGATAATGTGGGTGTGACGTATGCCCAATTTAGTATTGACGGTGTTAACGTTGGTCCGCAGGACACCTCATCGCCTTATTCTATTTCCGGAAATACTAATCAGTTTTCGTCTACGAATCATACCTTAACTGCTACAGCTTATGATGCCGCCGGAAACGTAGGGTACGCAAGCATTAGCGTAGTTTTCTCGAATGGTCCGAACACTCAATCTCCGACTCAAACAACGACTCCGCCTCCTCCACCCCCGCCTCCGTATGTTCCGGTGACAACGACGGTAGCGCCGATCCTGGTTCCTCCACCAACCCCACCAACTCCTCCTCCGACACCAGCCCCAGCCCCGACTCAATTTCCGGGACAGATAACTCCGGTTCCGAATTGGACACCGGTACCACCTCCGCCGCCGACTCCGGGCGGAAGTTCTTACCTTGACGATTTGAGGAAATTTATAGCGGGTGAAAGAGATCGAGATACTGACGGATTCGGTTCTTCTTTTGCTTTGGTGCTTTCTTCTCAGGATAGCCAGAAGGGAATTTTCCGCGGTTACATTGACTCAATCAATAAATCAGCGCATACCTTTGTCGTGCGAGTCAATGACTATATGATGGTTAATTTGACCTGGAACGCGGGAACGGAATTAATGCCAGCCAATGCTGACGTAAAAGTGGGTGATCATGTGACGGTGCGAGCAGTCGGATCACTCGCGAAACGCATCGTCGATGCTTCAGCGTCAAGCGATGCCGTGACTCAACTTGTGAAGAAAATCGCAGAATTAAATGCCATGCTCCAATTATTGCAAGGTCGCTAGAATTGGAATGCTGAATCGGAAAACCCCGTTCGTTTTGCGCAGGACGGGGTTTTTTGTTACTATGACTGATGTGCGAGAGTACGTGACGGAAAGCGTCGTGTTGGATAAAGAAATTAAGGGAGAGCGTGATTTGAAGGTCGTGCTTTTTTCGGAAGCCTTGGGTCGGGTTTCGGCGACGGTCACGAGCGGACAGAAAATCACTTCGAAGTTGTCGGGGCATCTTCTGCCCATGAAATTCGCCTTAGTGCGGTTAATCGAGAAGAATACCTTTCATGTCGCGGACGCTCTGGAAATCAGAAGCTATCCTCGGTTGAATCTGTCGATTTTAAAATTAGTCCAGTCGCTTGTCTCCGATCGCGAACCCGAATATCGATTATGGGAATCATTGAAGTCGGGAGCGGACGACGGCCACGAAATTTTACGGATTCTCGGGTACGACCCTCTACTCGCGCTGTGCGGCAGTTGCGAATCGGAGCCGCCTCGGGCTTTCTCGTTTCGCGATCTTATGTATTATTGCCGGGCATGCCTTTCGGGATTCAACGAACACGACCTCTATCTATTGTGACCTAATACTATGTCATTAAAATCAGGACTTATTATTCTAGTAGTCATTGGACTCTTGGCGGGCAGTATTTTTACGTTTTTGTCGTTTACCCGGGGAACCGATACTCAGGGCTTACATCTTAAAGTTGAAGTGACTGACGAAATTTTAGTCGGCGTGCCCTTTACGGCAAAAGTGACGGTCAGTAACGATTCGCGAGATGTCTTAGTGGGCGTTCGATTGGCTCTGGAATTGCCAGAGACGATTGTGTTTGTTGGGAGTAGCCCTGATAAGCGGATTGATAATAAAGACGTCGGTAACATCGACAGCAATAGTTCTCGTGAAGAGACGTTTCGTTTGATGGCGCTCGGCGAAGAGAATTCGGTCCAAAATATTAAGGCCACCGTCGGCTATCAACCTTCCGCTCTTTCGTCTCGTTTTGAAAAATCAACGCAACTTGATTTGCTCGTTGGTTCGGCGGGTGTCTTTATTGACTTGGCGTCTCCGCAGTCAGTCTATAACGGCGAGAATTTTGAACTGACGTTTTCTTACCGAAATATCTCCACGGTGGATTTTCCCGATTTACAGTTGCGGGCGGTCTACCCGGAAGGTTTTAATTTTTTGGAATCGTCTAAAAAAGTCGATCAAGGGAATAACGTCTGGCGGCTGGGCGACGTTCAAAAAGGCTCGGAAGGGAAGTTTACGGTTAAGGGTAACGTGAGCGATACCGGCAAGTCGTTTTTTGACTTTCAATTATTGCTTGAATCGACGCTTTTCGGGCAAACGTACGCGATTAATGAAAAAATGGCCTCGATTAAGATCGCGACTTCGCCGTTTAATCTGAAATTGGCCTTAGTGGATAAAGATCAGGTTGTCTATCCTGGCGTGAGCTTGAGTTATCGGTTAACCTACAGTAACGAGAGTGAAGATCCTTTAAAAGACGCGATTATTAAAGTTAGATTTCCCAGTGAGTTTTTTGATATCTTAACCGTACGAAGTAACGGTGTTTTGAACGCTCGTAATGAATTGGTCTGGGACGCGGGAACCGTGCCGGGATTATCGTTGATCAATCCTCATAGCGGTGGGAATGTTGCCTTCGCGATTCGATTGCGTGACTATCAGATTCGGCGATTAAACGATAAGAATTTTACGATTCGCGTTGATGCGGAAATTGATTCGCCGACCGTGCCGCGGCACGTGACTTCGGATAGGACGATTGGCACCGATCATTTAGAAACTAAAATCGGCGGACGCTACGAATTTTTCTCGAAAGGTTATTTCCGCGATGCCGTTTCAGGCGTTTTGAATCAAGGTCCGATTCCGCCGAAGGTCGGTCAGCCCACGGAGTACACGATTCATTGGCAGATTAAAAACTACGCGACCGACATCACGAATTTTGATACCCAGACGACTCTTGGGCCAAACGTCCGTTTCGTGGGCGTGGTTGGCGGGAATGCCACCTCGGTGCCGCAATACGTCGACCGGGAACGGAAATTGACTTGGCACGTCGATCGGGTAATCGCGACCAAGGGCGTGATTGACGAGCCGCTCGAGACTATTTTTAAAGTTGAGCTCACGCCGGCCATAAATCAAGTCGGTCGCCCGATAATTCTGGTGGACGGCGCCGACAGTCAAGTGACGGATGATTTTACGGGTCTGATATTACATTCACGGGTTGCCGCGGTCACGACTTCGGTGCCTGACGATTTGACGATCCGTCGTGGTATAGATGATCGTGTTGAACAATGAATCATGGATACGTCAATGAATTTTATGGATGCAATTATAAGCCTTGCGAAAAGGCGCGGGTTTATTTTTCCCGGTTCGGAAATTTATGGGGGACTCGCGAACTCGTGGGATTACGGCCCGTTAGGCGTGGAGCTCAAAAATAACATCAAGACCGAATGGTGGAAGCGATTTGTGCATTCGCGGACGGATATGGTGGGAATCGATGCGGCGTTGCTTATGAACCCCAAAGTCTGGGAGGCAAGCGGGCATCTGAAAAATTTTACTGACCCCTTAGTTGAATGCAAAAAATGCCACGAACGGTTTCGGGCTGATCAGATTGATATAAAAAAGCTTTGTCCAAAATGCGGGGCTGAAGGTATGTTCACTGAAGCGAAGCAATTCAACTTAATGTTGAAAACTTTTTTAGGTCCCGCTGAAGAACAGGCGAATACGGTCTATTTCCGGCCCGAAACGGCCCAGGCGATGTTCGTGAATTTTAAAAATATTTTGGAAACGACGCGCAAACGATTGCCCTTTGGGATTGCCCAAATCGGCAAAGCCTTTAGGAACGAAATCACGCCCGGTAATTTTATTTTCCGGACGCGCGAATTCGAACAGATGGAGATCGAATATTTTATTGAGGAGAAAGAGTGGGAAAAACAGTTTGAACACTGGCTTGAGGAAATGAAAAAATGGATCAAGCATTTAGGCATTAGCGAAAAAAACGTCCACTACGCCGAAATTCCAGACGGGGAGCGGGCGCATTATTCCAAGCGGACGATTGATATCGAGTACGAATTCCCGTTCGGCCGGAAAGAATTGTATGGCTTGGCCTATCGTGGCGATTACGATTTGAAACAGCATATGGACTCAAGTGGCGTGGATTTGCGCTATACCGACCCGGACGACCCAAAAAATAAATTCTTGCCTCATGTGATCGAGCCTTCGCTTGGCGTGGATCGAACTCTACTCGCGGTGATGCTCGAGCATTATCACGAAGAAGACGTACCTACCATAAAAAAAGAAGGCTTGTCCTCCGACTCGGCCTTCGTAGCTACTTCGGCGAAGGAGACAGCTTTAGCGAAGGAGGAAGGGGATGAAAAAAGAGTCGTGATGCGTTTTCCAAAATGGCTCGCGCCGATAAAAGTCGCTATTCTGCCGCTTTCCAAAAAAGAAGAATTGTCGAAAGTCGCCAAACCGCTTTACGAAAAACTCTCGGAAAGTTTTGTTTGCGAGTATGACGAGACGCAATCAATAGGGAAGCGGTATCGCCGCCAAGACGAAATCGGGACGCCGTATTGTGTGACTGTTGATTTTGATTCACTGAACGATAACTCGGTAACTATCCGGGATCGTGATACAATGAAGCAGGAACGGGTACCGATCATAGAAATCAAAGAGATTTTAAAAGATAAATTATCACAGATTCTTTAAAACCAGAATTCTCAATGAATCGTTTAACAATTTTGCTAACTATTTTTGGTCTTTCCTTGTAACATTGATGGGGATGGACATCCAGAAATCATCATAGCCGATAACTATAAGCTTTATGTTTTAAATCGAGACAGATCGCGTTTTCCGGGTTGGACTAATGGCGTCAATATCGATAACCAAATACTTACAAGCTCGCCAGTTGTTGCCGATATTGACGGCGATGGCCAGATGGAAATCTTTTTGATCAGCACGTCTTTGCTTAATATTCTATACGGCTTTCATTTTGATGGGACGCCGATTGTAAATTTTCCGAAACATCTTCCATCTCGCGTGCTTACTTCGTTGCCATTTTCCCCAGTCATTGGAGATTTTAACTCCAATGGACTTATTGACTTATTCTTCCTCGATAATTCCCCAGGAAATAAAATGTATTTCTGGGAATTTTCCGGTCAAGCTATGCTTAGTGTTCTAGCCTGGTCTATGTTTCAGCATGACCCGCAACATACTGGAAGGTATTAAAAGTCCATAGACTTGTGTCCGCGACACGATGAAGTAGGAGATGGTAAAAATCCTTCAACTCACTGAATTTTTAGAAGTAAATTTGCAGATGTAAGTCATGACTTTATCCAGTTATCTTGCTATCGTTAGATAACTGGATAAAAATGAGGAATGGGCTAAGACTATGAAATTACGGAGAAATTCAAAGCCATATAAGATATTAAAGACATTAGCGTTTGGCGGAGGCGTGCTTTTACTGTCAGTCATTTCGCCGCAAGGAGGTGCAAAACTGGTTCAAGGCATTCTTCGGCAGTACTTGAGGAAAAAGCGTTTTGAAAAGGAGAAATTCCTCCGTGATCTCAAACATCTTCAACGGAGAGAACTGATTGACTATCGGGAGTTGTCTGACGGACAGATCGAACTTGTACTCACGAAGCAAGGCAAGCGAGAAATGCTCCGTTTTAATCTCGATGACATAACCATTGATGCGCGCCAAAAATGGGATGGACGGTGGCGTCTCATTGTGTTTGATATTCCTGAATACAAAAAGAAGGCGCGCAATGCGCTTCGGCAAAAGCTCGTCGCCTTAGGATTCTATCCAATCCAGAAGAGCGTGCTTATTACTCCTCACGAGTGTGAAAAGGAGATTGATTTCGTCGCCTCTTTTTTCGATGTCCGAGACCACGTGCTTATATTCTACATTCAAAAATTTGAAGGAGAAGAAAAACTGAAAAACTATTTTAAAGTGTAACTTTCTTTTTGCGTAAACGTAGTGAATTTAGTTTTTATCCAGTTATCTTGCTATCGTCGGTTAACTGGATAATGTATCGTGGCTCAGGCGTGGGTTTGAATTTTAAAATATTTTCCTGTTTGTATGTTAAATTTAATGTATGAGAAACCTTATTATTCTTGAAGGGCAAGAAGGGGCGGGGAAGTCTACTATTATAAAGGCGATACTCCCAGAACTCACGAATGGGGCGGCGTTTGATGCGGAAAACATATTGCAGGTAAATCCCTTCGAGTATAACCTTGATTTCCAAAAACTTGCTATTCAAAATAGCGTTTCCCTTATCGAAAACTTTTTTACGGCAGGATATAGAACGGTTGTTGCGGCAAGTTTTATAGGAGATATTAAGCAGTACGACCGTTTTAGAAAGGCATTTAAGAAAAAAACGAATATTTATATAGTCATGCTTGTTGCACCTAAATCGACTCGCGATCAAAGACGTTTAAAGAGGAAGAAACCGACTACGAAATATTGGAGGAATAGATTGGATAAACTTTTCCCGCAAGATACTTCCTTGAAAGATGCGAAAAGAGATTATAAATACATTGAGATTGATAACGGTAGATTATCGATCAATGAAACTGTTAAAGCTATTAAAAAAGCGTTGCCAGGGGTTTTTAGAAAATAGGCCTCGGTTTCTAAAAAAAAGAAAAACCCGCGCGGCGAGGTGTATGAAGAATCTTATTATTCTTGACGGATGGGAGGGTAGGTATGGGCGAGAATCGCCGAACTTGGACAAAAACTACGGGGACTGTTAAAATCATTTATATGGGCTCTGAACGAATGTCGGCGTCGGAAAGTTTTGAAAGTTCAGCGGAAGCGGAAGCTGAATTAACTCCGGAAAAGGCCCGTGAGACAGAGGAGGGACGCCTCGCTTCTTTTTTAAAAGAGACAGGGAAATCGAAGTTGTTTGCTGCTGCGTTTCTGGCGATGACGGCAATTGGCTGTGGCGAAAAACCATCTGAGACATCGCCTCGTGGATTTGAGAGAGGGTATAATTTTTCTCAGCAGGAATCTATTGAGAAACAAGCCGGACCAAAAACTCATATCGAAAAGAAAAAATTCAGTGGCTATGGTATTGAGACAGAACAGGAGGTAGAGGTTGATGAAGATGGCAATATTGTCCGGATAATTAGTACAAAGAGTCCGTATGGTGAGTTTAAACGGTGAATAATTTTTTATGGGTGAAAATTTCCAGAAAATTTCTCAACTTGTAAAATCGTCCGAGCTTTCTTCTCAAGATCAAAAGCTCTTTTTGGATATTTTGAGCAAAGCCACCGAGGTTGATCTCATGCCTCTTTTGGAACTTTTCAAAGAAGATCCTTCTTCTATTTCGAAAATCTTTCAGAATTATCAGGCTAAACGTTTTGTCCTGCTTTCAAAGGATCAAAATTTATGGGAAAAGATTATTGTTGAAGAGAAAAAAGAGTTGAAAGGATAGTTTTTACAATGAAACCTTTCCAAAAAATCGTTTTGAAAAATGGCATGCGGGTAATTCTGGTGCCGCGGCCGGAGAGCGTCGCGACGACCGTCTTGGTGATGGTCGAAGCCGGCTCGATGTACGAGACGAAAGATATTAATGGTCTCTCGCATTTTTTGGAGCATATGTGTTTTAAGGGGACGACGAGGCGGCCGCGGGCGATTGACATCTCGGGCGAATTGGACGGGATGGGCGCGGAGTATAACGCTTTTACTTCGCAGGAGTGGACCGGCTATTTCGCGAAAGTTGAGGCGAGTAAAACTCTGAAAGCCCTCGATTTGATTTCCGACTTGTATTTAAATCCGGTCTTTGACGAGAAGGAATTGGAAAAAGAGAAAGGCGTCGTAATCGAGGAAATTAATATGTACGAGGATTTGCCGCCGCGACGGGTGCAGGAATTGTTTACCCAGCTTTTGTACGGCGATCAGCCGGCGGGTTGGGACATTGGCGGCCGGAAGGAGGTAATTCAGAAATTGACGCGCGCGGATTTAGTAAAGTATCGTACCCACCACTACGTGGCGAAAGCAACGGCCATTGTCGTTGCCGGCGCTTTTAAGGCCGAAGAGGTTTCCCGGGATATTGATAAGCACTTTTTGCACGTGACGGTCGGGGATAAGACGGGAAAGGTGGCAACGAAAGAGTCTCAGAAAAAACCGGCGGTTTTCGTAAAATATAAAGAGTCTGATCAGACGCACGTGATCGTCGGCTGTCGGGCCTTTGACGCCTTTGATCAGCGTCGGTACGCGCTCGATGTCTTGTCCGATGTATTAGGCGGCGGTATGAGTTCCCGTCTTTTCGAGCGGATCAGGAATGAATTGGGCGCGGCCTATTACGTCCGTTCTGGTACCGAGCTTTTGAGTGATCACGGATATCTGGCCGTCTCGGCGGGCGTCGATCATAAAAAATTGATGATCGTGATCGAGGCGATTTTACAGGAGTTGAAAAAGTTTACCGAAGTTTTGGTGCCGGAGCACGAATTACAACGGGCCAAAGATCACTTGAGTGGGCGAATGCTTTTGGGCTTGGAGACCTCCGATGATCTCGCGAGTTTTTATGGCGGACAGGAAATTTTACGGGAACCGATTGAGACGCCGGAAATAGTTTTGAAAAAAGTGAAAGCCATAACTGCCGAAGAAATTCGCAGGGTGGCCGGGGATATTATCAAGGACGCCGGATTGAATCTGGCTTTAATTGGCCCTTACAAAAAAGCGGCCGAGTTCGAGAAGGTGCTGCATTTTTAGAATTGCGTCAGGGAAAATGAGTGTAGTATACTGTAGAGAATATCGTCATGAGTGGTAAAAAAGAAGATCATAACGAATTTCAGATTTCTTTGGTTTTTTTGATTGGCATCGCCGTCGTGGTCTTCGGCTTTTTCTTTTTTTATGATTCAATCTCCTCGACGTTCGCTTTAATAACTGTGCCGGTTTCTCCTTCGACTTTTACTCCGCCCCCACCTGCTTCAAAGTTGAACACTGTTTTGTCGCCGACTCCTACTTCATCACTGCCGCCGTCATCTCCTACGCCAAAGGCTTCGGCGGCGCCAACCGTTGATCTTAAAGTTAATGGTGTTGACGGATCAGTTACGGTTCAGGCCAATAGTACAATTATTGTAACGTGGACTTCGACTGATGCCACGAGTTGTTCGGTGTCACCGATTGGCGCGAGTGGCACTTCGGGAACCGCGTCAGTCGTCGTGGCTAGTACCCAGAAATATACCGTGTCTTGTTTTGGGTCAGGAGGTTCGCCCTCTGATTCAGTGACGGTTAACGTCGTCGCGGTTACATTACCGGATACGATTGTTCCGACGGTAACACTTCTCGCGCCTATCGATGGCGCGCAGGTCTCGGGAACGGTGACGGTGTCGGCTAACGTGATTGATAATGTCGGGGTGGCCGGTCTACAGTTCGAGCTCGATAATTCGCCTTTAGGCCTCGAGGATACCGTTTCTCCTTACGCTATTAATTGGAATACTATTGGAGTGGGAGATGGGGCTCATACCTTATTCGCGTTAGCGCGGGATACGGCGGGCAATACGGCGCGGAGCGCGGTCCTTACGGTTACCGTTTCGAATAATCCAGTGACCACTACTTTTCAAGGTACTACAGGCGTGACGGCGATCACGGCTCCTCTTGTTTCTTTTACTCAGCCGCAGAGTGGCGCGGTAGTATCGGGCACGGTCGGAGTTTCGGTCGCGGTTCAGGCCGCTTCTAACCGAATTATTACCGGCGTGCAGTTCTTGCTTGACGGAGTCAATTCCGGTCCGCAAATCACCGTGCCTCCCTATACCGCTTCGTTTAATACCCGAAATCTTTCTAATGGCGCGCATAGCATTGATGTTTCGGTGGTTGATAATGGCGGGCTCGTGGGGCAAGATCAGATTTTGATCACCGTCAGTAATCTTACTAGTTCTTCGAATCAGCCGAGCGGGACCACGGGTCAAGTGAATCCGTCTCCTTCGGTTGTCGCGCCTCCGCCGGCGGCGAATACCGGCACGCCGGTTCGTCCAATCCCGGGCCCGACACCGAGTCCGACGCCGGTTCTTACTCCTTTGCCTCAACCCGCTCCTCCTAGTTCTCCCCAAACAACTCCTCAGCCACCGCAACAACCACTTAGTACTACTTTTCAGGATGGCGTGGTTGTCCAAATCTTGAAGGCCATCGCGCGTTTCTTTGTTCAGGTTATCGTTTCACCATTTCAATAACGATTTGTGTTTATCGATGCTCATACTCATGCCCATTTCGCGGCTTTTGCCGGTGATTGGCAGGAAGTCATTGATCGCGCCTTAGCCCACAACATCTGGCTGATTAATGTCGGTACTCAAAAAGATACCTCCAGTCGGGCGCTTGAGGTCGCGCGGGGTTATCCGAAAGGAATATACGCGACGGTGGGTTTGCATCCGATTCATACCGCGAAGTCCTATCACGATGTTCAGGAGCTTGGGGGAAACGATGAGGCCAAGGGTTTTGTGAGCCGTGGGGAAGTCTTCGATTACGAATATTACAAATCGTTAGCCCAGGATCCAAAAGTGGTCGCGATTGGCGAATGCGGTCTGGATTATTATCGGGTTGACGAGAGTCTTAAAGAAAAACAGCGGGAGATTTTTATATCGCATCTCACCTTGGCCCGAGAGGTGAAGAAGCCACTCATGATTCATTGCCGTCCGTCCAAAGGGACGGATGACGCGTATCAAGATTTGTTGGCTATCCTTAATGAACAAAACTATGATTCTCCCTTTGTCGTGCATTTTTATGTTGGTTCGCCATTCATGACCGACAAATTAGTGGCGCGGGGCGCCTATTTTACCTTTGGCGGCGTCGTGACTTTTGCCCGAGAGTATGATGAGTCGATTAGAATCATCCCGATGAATAAAATACTTTCTGAAACGGACGCGCCTTACGTCGCGCCCGTGCCATACAGGGGAAAGCGCAACGAACCGGCGCATGTGGTTGAAGTGGTCAAAAAACTCGCCGAGCTTAAAGGAGTGGATACGAAGGAAATGGAGGAAAGGATTTTTGAAAACGCCGCGCGTATCTTTAGGTTAGATCAGGTATAATGGGACTTGTAGGGAATCGGCTTTGACGTATACTTTTTTTATATGAAGGTTCAGGATACATCAAAATGGCTTCTCGCTTTGACCGCGGTCGGGGTTTTTTTGTTCGGTCTTGTTATCGGTTGGCAACTCAACAAAAATCGCGCCCAGGGATCCGACCCGGCTTTCGCCGTTCGAGAAAATTCACAGAATAAATATAAATTTATTGATCCGTTGATTGTGTTTGATACGAATACACCGACCCAAACCGTAGATTTCAAGGATTTACAGCAGAAATTACAGGGGTATGTGGATATCCAGCTTCGCCGCCGAACCATTGATAGCATCTCGATATATTTTCGAGAGCCTAAAACTGCCCGCTGGACAGGGATTAATATGGGTGAAAAATATAATCCGGCGAGTCTGTTGAAAGTGCCGACGATGATTGCCTTTTTTAAGGCGGCCGAGTCTGATCCGGAGGTGCTTTCCAAAAAAGTTTTTTATGACGGCAGTTTCGATGACAATAAAGCCGAATATTTTAAGGTAGGGCAGGGAATCCTTCCCGGGCATTGGTACACGATCGAAGAGCTCATTCGATCAATGGTTGCGTATTCAGATAATAACGCGACGGCCTTGCTTCATAAAAATATCGATGAGGATCTTTTGAAAGAAGTGTATGAAGATTTTGGCCTAGCGATTCCAACTACCAATACGGTTGATTTTATGACCGTTAAATCTTACGCTTATTTTTTCCGCGCGCTCTATAACGCGACTTATCTGTCTCGGGAGTTTTCGGAAAAAGCCTTGGAATTTCTGGCTGGTCCCGATTTTCCGCGAGGTATTACTGCTGGCGTCCCTAAGACTGTGACGGTGGCGCAAAAATTCGGCGAGCGAACAGTAACTGACGTTCAGACCAATCTTGTCGAGCACCGGGAGCTCCACGATTGCGGTTTTGTGTACTATCCGAATAATCCTTATTTGATTTGCATAATGACTAAAGGCCAAAGTTTCGATCAACTCACTTCAGTGATTCAAGGGCTTTCTAAGCTGATCTATGGCTGGGTGGACAACCGGAAAGGCCAGTAATCTTTTTGCCGCCATTTTTTCTGATGACGGCCGGAATTTTGTCGCGAACTAGCTTATTATATTTCATTGTTTTTGGCTGTATTTTAAGCTAAAATCAGCATATTATAGCGGCTCATGAAATACAACTTCTCTAAAATCGAAAAGAAGTGGCAAGCACTCTGGCGTACTAAAAAGATTTACCAGATAAAGGAGGACCCTAAAAAAAAGAAATATTATACTCTTTTTGAATTTCCGTATCCGTCCGGTGACGGGTTGCACGTGGGGCATATTCGGCCGTACGTGGCGATGGACGTGATCGCCCGGAAGCGCCGGATGGAAGGGTATAACGTGCTTTTTCCGATCGGCTGGGACGCGTTTGGACTGCCCACGGAGAACTACGCGATTAAGACAGGGATTCATCCGAAGATTGTCACGAAGAAAAACACCGATAATTTTCGGCGGCAATTGAAATCCATTGGTTTTTCTTTTGACTGGAGTCGCGAGGTTAATACCACTGACCCGAATTATTACAAATGGACGCAGTGGCTTTTTTTACAGTTCTTTAAAGTGGGGTTGGCGTATAAGGCCAAGATGACGATTAACTGGTGCCCGAAGGATAAGATTGGTTTAGCGAATGAAGAGGTGGTGGCTGGAAAGTGTGAGCGGTGCGGCACTGTCGTTGAGAAGCGCGAGAAAGAGCAGTGGATGTTAAAAATCACGGCCTATGCCGACAAACTTCTTGAGGGACTAAAAGGCGTTGATTTTTTGCCAGAGATAAAAGCTCAGCAGGAACATTGGATTGGACGCTCGGAGGGGGCGTTAATTAAATTTCCATTGCGGGGCGTGCCGGGACAAAAAGATAATGCTCATTCTGTTGAAGTTTTCACGACACGGCCAGATACGCTTTTTGGAGCGACCTTTATCGCGATTTCTGCGGAGCTCGCGAAAAAATGGATTGATGTCGGCTGGAAGGCAGACGAAAAAGTCCGGAAGTTCGTTGAGGAAACTTTAAAAGAGCGATCTACTTTAAAAGCAGAGGAAGGCTTGAAAGAAAAATTGGGCGTGCCAGTCGGAATTCGAGCGGTGAATCCAGCGAACAAGGAAGAAATTCCTGTCTGGGTCGTGAATTATGTGTTGAGCGACGTCGGCACGGGCGCGATTATGGCCGTGCCTGCTCACGACGAACGGGATTTTGAGTTTGCGAAAAGATATCGCTTATCCATTAAACAAGTTGTTGCCCCTTATTTTTTTGATCATCAGGAACCGCCTAGGCCGGACGCACCCTCGGTTCCTCGGATTGCTGTCCATAGTATCGTGAAACATAAGAATGAGGATAAGTATCTTGGTTTAGTTTGGAAAAATAGCGCTTGGAAGACTTTTATTATCGGAGGCGTTGAAAAAGGAGAAGACTTAGTTGAAGCCGCTAAACGGGAAATTCATGAGGAGACTGGCTACAGAAATCTTAAACTTGTCCGGAAGTTGGGTACGCAAGTTCACGAAGAGTTTTTCGCTAAACATAAAAACGAAAATCGCTATGCTCGTTTTAGCGGTCTTTTATTTGAATTGGAAAATGAAGAAAAAGATCCGGTGAGTTCGGAAGAGAAAGCAAAACACGAGGTTGTTTGGGTAGAGAGGGCGGAAATGGAAAATTTTTTGAATGTTGGTAATACCTCAAAAATTTTTTGGAAATCAGTGACGGAGGGCGAGAAGGCTTATACCGGTGAAGGTAAATTAATTAATTCAGAAGGTTTCAGCGGAGATTCCGAAAAAGCGAAATGGGAAATTACGAAAGCAGTCGGAGGAATAAGAACGGTAAAATATAAACTTCGGGATTGGGTGTTTTCGAGGCAGAGGTACTGGGGCGAGCCGATTCCGATCGTGCATTGCGAAAAATGTGGTTACGTCTCGGTTCCGGAAAAAGATTTGCCGGTGAAGTTGCCGGAAGTGAAGGAGTATAAGCCGCGTGAAGATGGGGAGTCGCCGTTGGCATCCGTCACGAAGTGGATAAATGTGAAATGTCCGAAGTGCGGAGGGAAAGCTGTACGGGAAACTGACACAATGCCGAACTGGGCGGGGAGTTCTTGGTACTATCTTGCCTACTTGATGAGTAAAAGAGGATTTAAAAATTCCGTTTCAATTGAAAATTGGAAATTGCAAATTGAAAATTTCCGGCACTTCATGCCCGTCGACTGGTATAACGGCGGGATGGAGCACGTAACACTTCACTTACTCTACTCGCGGTTTTGGAATTTGTTTTTGTATGACCAGGGATTGGTGCCGACCAAAGAGCCGTACAAGAAACGCACGGCGCACGGGCTGATTTTAGGCGAGGGCGGAATCAAGATGTCGAAGTCGAAGGGAAATGTCGTCAATCCTGACACTTTGGTTAAAGAGTTTGGCGCGGACGCACTCCGGCTCTACGAGATGTTTTTGGGACCTTTCGCGCAATCGGTTGCTTGGGATCCGAGGGGGATTATTGGGATGAGTAGATTTTTAGAGAGAGTCTGGGCGTTAGGCCATGAAAAAAAGTTCGAGAAAAAAGTCAAAGACGAAACGCTCGAACGATTAGTTAATAGGACAATTAAGAAGGTTTCTGAAGATATCGAGACGATGTCGTTTAATACGGCGATTAGTGCTTTGATGATTTTTATGAATGAATGCGCATCGCGCGAGACAATCTCTTTGGGGGTTTGGGAAAATTTTCTTTTGATTCTTTCTCCTTTTGCTCCGCATCTGGCGAACGAGCTTTGGCAAAAGGCGGGCGGGAAGGGTATAGTAGAAAAAGAGGTTTGGCCGGTATGGAATGAAGAATTATTACAAGAGAAGACGCTAGAGTTGATAATTCAGGTTGACGGAAAATTTCGTGACCGCGTCCTGATTCCTAAAGATTTGCCTGAGGATAAGGCAATGATACTCGCCTCCGAGCAACCGAACGTGAAGAAGTGGCTCATTGGCAAAAAAATCGCGCGCGTTGTCTTTGTCCCGAATCGTTTGATTAATATATGCTTGTCAAAATAATCATCGGACTCCTCATAGTTCTTTTCATTGGTATTTTTATTTACTTAGCAGTTTCGACGCCATCAGGCAAAACGTTGCCCGCTAAATCAAAATCCACGATAGCGACTTCGACCATCGCGACTACGACTGCGAACCAGGTCAAAACAGCAACGACGACCGCCACGACTACTCGTGAGGTAAAGGCCGCGCCGGCGAAAAAAGTTTCTTTCTGGGATACATTTTTGAGTGCTTTGGGGTTTACGAAAACGAATAGAGGGTCGTCGGGAACGGCTCGTCCGGCCGCGCAACCCGCCGCGAGTTCCTTGCCGTACGGCTTTACGGCCGCTGATCTTTCCCCGTATTTTAAGCAGATCGTGATCAGTAAGGTTACCTTGCCTCACCCGGTTAAGAATAAGCCCGCGAGCGTTTTAACTGAGATCAATCTTGCGAGTAAAATCGGCGTCAAAGAAAAAGTGAATTTGACTGGTTGGAAACTGCAAGGTAATAATGGTTTTGCGTTCATTCCGGCGGGCAGCGAGATTTTGTCGCCTGACGTCTACAAAAATACCGGTGGCATCGTGGTTCAGGCCGGCGAAACCGTCCGTCTGTTTTCCAATAAGGCGCCTTTTTCGGCAAATTTTAAAATGAACAAATGTATCGGCTACTTAAACGTGAATCGTTTCGTGCCTGAATTGCCCCGCCAATGTCCTTTGATTTACCAAACCCGTTCACAGCTCTCGACCTACGGAGCGGCCTGCCAGGATTATGTTTTGTCGCTTAAAGTCTGCGACGGTCCGTTGACTAAACTGCCGACGTTCAACGATTTAAACTGTTTTAATACCTTGCTTAAAAATGCCGAGTATCCGGGGTGTTTCGTGGCCCATCATAATGACAAAGATTTCTTCTCGAAGGAGTGGCGTGTTTGGTTGGGGAGCGTGGCGAAGGGGGATGTCAGTTTCTTGGACGCCCGGCACGACCGATTACTGCTGTTCGACAACAACGGCCTGTTAGTCTACGAGTATTTTTACTGACATTATTTTCGTTCGGTTAAGACTACTTTCGTGACGAATTGTTTTTTACCGCGGAGGACTTTGAGTTCGAGCGTGTCACCGACTTCTTTTTCTTCAAGAAAATCTTGGATAGTTCGTTCAGCCGAAAGTTTCTGGCTATTGCATTCGATAATAATATCTTTTTCTTTTAGTCCGGCTTTGTAGGCGGGACTGCCCGGAATAATCGCCTCCGCGTGTGGAAGGTGTCCGAGAATAATCGCGCCTTCCGCGACCGGCAGCTTCAATCTATTTTGGAGCATTTCGTCAAGCGTGAGATAGCGGAGTCCCAGAAGTGGACGTCGAATTCGGCCGTGAGTCGCGAGATCGGCTAGGTCCCGTTTAATGGCGTTGACCGGTATCGCGAAGCCCAAGTTTTGGGCGCCGAAGACAATCGCGGCGTTGATGCCGATTGCTTCGCCTACAAGGTTGACTAACGGGCCGCCGGAATTGCCCGGGTTAATCGCGGCGTCGGTTTGGATTAAACCTCGAAGTTCCTGGGGGGCCGTCATCGGATCGATGTCGGTCGCGGCGCGGATCGAGCGTGAGAGTCCGGAGATGATTCCGGAAGAAACCGTGTTTCTAAAGACTCCGAGAGCGTTTCCGATCGCGAGGACGCTTTGTCCGAGCTCGATTTTTAATGAGTCGCCTAAGGCAACCGTCGCCAGGGGTTCGTTTGATTGAATTTTTAGAATCGCCACGTCGTCGATTGGGTCGCGCGCGAGAACCGTCGCTTCGAATTTTCGTCCGTCGTTACCGAGTATAATATATTCGGCCTTGGGATCGGCGACCACGTGTTTGTTCGTGACCACGATTCCTTCTTTGGCAACGACGAATCCGGAACCGCCGCCTACTTTAACCATGCCATGCGCGTCGGCTAATTCTTTCGGTATTTTTTGGGGTTTCATTTTTAACTTTTGATTCTTTCCGGGCAGGGCAAAAGGGATGGCCATTTCCGGCGGCATTTCTTTTTCCAGGTCGGTCAGGCTTTTTTCGATCACGATTGAAACGACCCCTGGCATCACGGTTTTAATGGCTTGAATAACGGAAGATTCTTGACTCATAGTTTTTAAATGTACTTACAGTGTAGCATAGAAATAAAATCTAAAAAATCGTGCCCGGGGGTCGAGCGCGATTTTAATGAAAAATCTTTTATTCGTGGATCGGCGTGAAATCGTTTTTTCTTCGACTGCGGCGCGGGACGGCATAGACGATAATCACGACTAACATTAAAATCAGTATCAGATTCACAAGCCAGGTCGGTAAGCTGATTAAGCCTCCTAAGAGTGATAAGAATTGATTAGCGGTCGGTCGCCCCACAGTGATAGCCAAGATTGATTCGAACTGATGGCGGGCGTCAGAGCCGTTCTCTGAATATTCAATCACGTTTCTGAAGATGAGATCGGATCCGGCCTCGGCGTCATTATTGACTTTGAGTTTGATAGTGATTTTTCCGTTATCGCCGATAAAAAGGTCTCCTAAATGGAACATCAGTTCGTGATTTTCTTTGATGTTCGGCTCGCGGGTCGAACTTTCGTAGGTAACTTTATCCGGGAACATGATTTTCAGGAGTACGTTTTTAAGCGTGGTGGAACCGATATTAGTGTAGGTTACTTCATAGTTGATTTCGTCGCCGGGGTTGGGATTTTGATTGTCGAAACTTTGGTTGAGCTTGATTGATGAATTAGTCTTCGAAGTTACGATTGGTTTCGGTTCTGGCGGCGGGCTGGGACGAGGCGAAGGAGTTGGTCGGGGCGAGGGCGAGGGAACGAAGGTTTGGTTGGCAAGTGTCGTGAAGTTGCCAATCGTGCCGTAGCTGATACTCACGGCGTTTTGCGCCGTCACTCGATAGTAGTAGGTGGTGTACGGTGATAATCCGGCCAGAGCACGAGAGATAGTTACGGGATTAACTCCGCTTCCGGCTGATTGGGAAGGCGTGATTTGTCCGAGGCTGGTTGTCGGACCCCACTCGAACCAGACGGTTGCAAAAGAACCGTTGGGATTAATTACGCTGTTTAAGATACCGCTGGTCTGGGTAACCGCGTAGGCTTGCGCCGTGATCGCGATTGGCGCGCCGGCAACGCCGCCGGTTGATCCGCCCGGCGTTTGTCCGGTCGTGAAACTCAAAATGCTACCATAGGTCGTGCCGTTGGAGTTTTGGCCGACCGCTCGGTAATAATAAACACTGTTCAGTTGTAAATTGTATAAAGCAAAGGAATAGTTGGCGTTCGCCGGATTACTGCCAATACTTTGGAAGCCGACAACCGTTCCGAGACTTTGGGTAATGCCGTATTCAAACCAACCATTCGCGAAGATACCGTTTGGATTAACGATGCCATTTAAAATTGCCGAACTTTGAGTGACGTTGGTCGGAGAGGCGGTCGTGACTGACGGCCCGCCGCTCGATTGTCCTCCTTGGCCGGTATAAAAACTGACGATACTGCCGAAATTGATGCCGCGGCTGTTTTGGGCGACGGCGCGATAGTAGTAGGTGGTATTTGGCTGAAGGCCAAAGGCGGTGTATGAAAAATCGTGGCGTGTTGAACCGCTGCCAATTGATTGCTGGCCGATTGTCGTTCCCAAGCTTTGGGTTGTGCCGTATTCAAACCAGGCGGTCGTGAATGATCCTCGTGGATCAACGTTGCCGCGCAAGGTGGCTGAGTTTTGGGAGATGGAAATCGGAGAACTGGTAAACACGTCGGGGGTGCCCGTCGTCGAACCGCCTGACGACGTTCCTCCCGATTGATCGTTAGTCCTGAAGCTCAGCGTGTCACCAGTCACTAATTGAGCGCCGTTTTGGGCGACGATGTGGAAAAAGTACGTCGTATTGTTTTCGAGTCCGCCAATCGCGGCGCTCGCCCCGCCGGCTGAATTTTGGGTTGCGTGGGAAGTTGAATTATTGAATGAACCGTTGCTTGGCCCCCATTCAAACCAACGAACCGTCGGACCCGGACCTTGCGGGATGATGTAGGCGTTTAAGACGGCGCTCGTCGGGCCAATTTGACTCGCCGAGTTGGTGGTCGCCGACAGTGTCGAGGTCTGTCCGCCTCCTGGATTTCCGGAACCGGCGTTAGTCGTAAAGGTTAAGGTCGTTCCGGTCGTGAGGCCATTCACGTTTTGAGCCACGATCCTGAAAAAATAGGTCGTGTTCGCGGTGAGGCCGGTTATGGCGGCGCTTGCTCCACTCGCGTTATTTCCCTGATTCGCGTGCGGTGTCGAGTTCCCGAGCGATTCGCTCGTACCCCATTCAAACCAACGAACCGTGGCGCTTGTGCCTTGTGGATCAACGAAGCCGTTTAGGGTCGCTCCGCTTTGCGTGATTTGCGAGGCGGCGGTCGTCGTGACTGCCGGAATATTGCCGGCTGGGGTCGTGAAGGTAACGATGTCGCCGAAGTTCAGACCGACGCTGTTTTGGGCAACGGCTCTAAAGGAGTAGGTAGTACTTGGTTGGAGTCCGGTAATGGACGCGTTAAAGCCGCCGGCGGAGTTGCCTTGGTTTACGTGCGCCGTCGAATTATCGAAAGAAGACGTTGTGCCCCATTCGAACCAGCGGACCGTGCCGCTCATTCCGTGAGGATCGGCAAAGCCGTTTAAGACCGTGCCGGTCGGGGTGATTTGCGAGGCGCTATTGGTCGTGATTCCGGGCAGTTGTCCGTTCGAGGGAGGGGGAGTAGTCTGAGATGGCTGAGTGGTAAACGATAAAGTTTCGCCGACATCCGAGCCGTTCACGTTTGAACCGTTCGCGCGGAAAAAATAAGTCGTGCCGGGTTGGAGACTAATAACGGTGAAAGAAAAGTTTACGTCGCTCGCGCCGCTGCCGATTGATTGTCCGCCGAGCGTGGTACCAAGACCTTGGGTCGTGCCGAATTCAAATGCGATTGTCGTCGCCGAACTATTTGGGTTGCCGTGGCCGTGCAAAATCGCGCCGGTTTGGCTCACGCCTGTCGTGGCGTCGCTTAAAATAGTCGGTCCAGGATTATTCGGCCCCGGGTTATTGGTGCTCGTGGTTAAAAGCGTCAAAATAGTTCCGAACGTCGTACCGAAGGCGTTGCTCGCGATCAGCCGGTAATAATAAAGAGCGTTGGATTGAAGATTGCTGATGGATCCCGAAACGTCGGTCAGCGTCGTCCCGGCGCCGGCGGATTGCTGTGTGATTGTTTGTCCCATCGTCCGGTCGATGCCGTACTGGAACCAGAACATCGTCTCACTGCCGTGAGGATTTATTTTTCCGGTCACGGTCGCGGCGTTATCGCCAACCGACAAAGGCGGCAAGGTCGTCACCGTCGGAGCGCTGTTTTGTGTTCCGAGGGTCGTGAAAGAAAGTATCGTGCCCGGCGAAGTGCCCGATGAATTTTTGCCGACGACCCGGAAAAAATAGGTCGTGTTTGGCGCGAGTCCGGAGATAAACGTGGAAACAGGCAAATTGTCATTGCTTGATCCGGCACTCCCGGTGCTTGTAGTCACGCCCAAGCTTTGGGTTGGGCCGTATTCAAACCAAAAATTCGTTTGAAGGCCTTGCGGGTTGATTTCACCGTTTAGGGTTGCCGTGGTTTGGGCGATAGTGGTCGCGTCGTCAGTTTTGACGAGCGGCGTAGCAGCTTGCGAAAGATGAGGGAAGCCGACTCCAAAGAGAAGGCTTGCGGTCACCAATAAAACATTGATTTTTACTAGGTTTTTTGTCATAAGGGTTGATGCGTAACCTTTTTATATGTATATCCTAATATAAATTTATATAAATGTCAAGATAGCTTTGCTGTGTGGCAATTTTGACCTTTTGAGTGGCGAAAAAGAGAAATTTTTACTTAGCCGTTTTACTCGCGGGAATTTTTCCGGTCGGCGCCGTTTTGAGCGCTGATTCTTGAATGATTTTGAACATTTCTTCGATAGTAATGACCGGCGAGGGCGGATCAATCTTGACTAGCTGGTTGAAGTTTTTCAAATTGATAGTAAGCGTCAATTTACCGCCGGGCTGGGACTCGTTACTTTTAATCGTTAGGCTAAGGAGCAGCTTGTAAGGAAGAAAATCATTTTTACCGATCCAGATTTCCCCGCTATTTTCTTTAATCGAGGCGAGGAAAGTTTCAAAGTTTTTCGTCTGGGCGGTCAGGGTTGCCGGATCTTCTTTGGCCGTTTCCGCGATGGTCGTAAATACAGCTTTTATATTCTTTTGGTTGAGCGTAAAACGATAGTGATAAGTATTGGCGTTTTCGATCTTTTCTCCTTCGAGCACCGCCGAGACGGAAAGCATCGGGTTTACGATTATCGCCGTTTTAATTTTCCCGATCGTATCTTTGTCCCAGGGGTTTTTTGCCGGGGTCGGCGTCGGTGCCGACTGACTGGTGCCGAGGAATTGTTTCTTAATCGCCTCGAGGTCGAACTTTATCCATTTGTCTTGAAGCACGCTTACGTCCAGGAAGTTTAGTTTGGGCGCGGTCACGAGTTTCAGGTACGTGGTGTTCTGAATGGTTTTCGCTTCAAGGCTGATGATGCCGAAAGGTAAACTGCCCGGATTTAAACTCAAAGTCACGGCATTCTTGGAATTCATAGCGTCGGTCAAATCCGTCACGCCGTCGAAGCGTAGAACGAGCGAGGCCTTCTGTTGGGTGAAGGGGTTTAGGGCGCCGCCCACGCTCCGCACATTTTCAGCCTCGATTTTTAATTCGCCGGTATAGGTTTCCGAGGTTATGGCGCCGATCGCGGCTACGGCTTTTTTAATGATATTTTCTGGCGAGTCGTACAGATAAAAATAAGCGAGCCCGCCGCCTAGGGCGAGGAGCGCGATCACGAATCCCAGGGTCAGTTTTGCGCCTTTGCCTTGTTTCCGCGGATCAGTTATTTGGATTGCCGGTATGGTCGAGGGAATAGTCGGATCGGCGGCTTGGGCGTCGCTCATCGTCTTTAACCCTTCCTCGATGTCCCGATCCTGCCAGCCTCGCTCGCGAAGCGTTTTTTTAACGGCCTCGCTGTCGGTCTTTTTTTCTATTTGCTCGCGGATGTACTTTAAGAGTTCGTCGTTAATCATAATGTAAGTGGATTCGTCCGTGTTGGTTGGAATCAAGTTATAGAAGTATTACTATTATTTTAACCTAATTATTGCTGAATTACTTGAACCGTATTTCTGTTTCATCCATTTGCGCGCATCCTCAAGAATAAAATTGCCGTGCCTATTATCGGGAGCAAAAACAACATCCACTGACCACTTAGTATTTGCATTTTTCTTAGTTTTCAACAAAAGAATAAAATCAACATCTGCTGGACGTTTCTTTTTTGTTGTAAAACTCCCCAATAAGTAAACTGAAGATACTGGAATAACTTTTTCAATTTTTTTAATAAATTCTCGGGAATTTTTCCAAAGTTCTTTTCTGTAGGGGGAATTGAGTAATTTTTTGATATGCCTTTGCATGAATATGAATAGATTAAAATTGGGTGGTGGGATATTCTGAACTTTGGACGAACCTACTTTGAGCGGAACTGACCGCCTCCGCTTCGCTCCGGCGGAACGCTCGGGCGCGGCGGAATTCCCCCCACACCCCCCTTCCGCCGCGCCCTCGCTTCGAAAGTCGCCGCCATTCAGGCCAGCGAAGCTGGCACGCCGCATAATTCTAATCTCCTTTCATCCAAAAATCTATAGCGGTTCGCAAGAATTTGGCACCACGGCGCACTAACTCGGCGTCTCTATCATTTTTTATATCCTTTGCGCCGTGGAAAAGATTACATCTAATTTGATATACAAAATCAAATATTTGCTCCAAATTATTTTCGTCCTGCAAATGAACCATTTTGTTTGAGTTTGGCCTCATATCTTGAATTGGTGAAAGCTCCTTCAATTTAAGCGCATATCCCGATAAGAAACCTGATTTTGCTAAAATGCGATCCTTAAAGTCGCTCTTGTTTTGGTAGAAATAATTTAATTTATCGCGGTCTGAACCGGATTGGGAAATTTCAGTCAAATAGGCATCAAATATCATCCAGCACAACATAAAATCAAGCCACGGGTCCTGCCATATTTTGAGTTTTACATTGTTCAGCTTGAAATACCACCAAGCCATCCTTTCCTTAAAATCCTGATTGATTTCGCTTGTGTAGGAGAGAACCATATTTTGCTATACATTACTTTTGCCGATATTACACTTGGAGCAAAGTGTTTGAAGATTTTCTAAAATAGTTTCTCCGCCATTAGCCCAAGCCGTTTTATGGTCGACATGAAGAACTATGCTCGGGTCAGTCGCAGGCGACCTCCCACAACTTTGACATTTGAAATTATCTCGCCTCATAACAAGAAAACGCAACCGCCAATTTATATCTCGCTTTGTTTTATGTTTTGCTATCGGTTCTATTGAAAGTTTTTTTATTCCTTCCTCGGACGAGACAGCTTCTTCGGCATTCATATAGACAACAAAAGCTTCAAGTGCCTTTCTAAAAGAACCAAAACGATTATCGTATGTTCCAGCACTGTATTTTGAAAGCGGTTTTTGTATTTCTTGGTAACGCGGTTGTCGTCCAAGTTTTAGCCACACCTCTTCAACATTTTTGAAAAGTTCCTCCTCGGAAATATTGAGTGGGCTTCGCGTTGCTTCCAATCCGGCAATTTCGAGCGCCTTAAACCAATTACCAAAACGGCGCGTGATTGTGGTGGCATGATAAGTTCCTCGCTCGTTATATTCATCAATCGTCGGACTTTTGCCCAAATCATTAGCAACGCGCTTTAGATCGGCGATTAACGTTTCGTCAGGAGTATTGCGATTGTAATTATCTAGTTCGAATTTCATAATTATTTCAATAATTCGTCAGCCGATACTCCAAGCGCATCAGCCAATTTTTTTATTGTCGCAAGGGTTGGATTGCGCTTGCCGTTCTCTATGCCGCTTACATACGCCCTGTGCACTTCTAAGGCACGCGCAACATCTCCTTGCGACATTCCTTTCTTTGTCCTGATGCGCTTGAGGTTTTGACCCAATTTTGTAGAAATTTCAGCCATAATTAAAACCACGATTTAATTTTTCTCCACAACGATTTAAGGTTTACTCCGATTCCGTAAAACTCGGGCGAAAGTTTTACGATCTCATCATCTCTCTTATCTGGTCTAGTTGTATTCCTAAACTCCAATTCCTGCTTTGCCTTATGGTAGATAGACGAAGGCACATATTGATTATCAATGCTGTTCCGCATTATTTCTCTCAACTCCTCATCGGTTTTGTGCCTTAACTGATTTGGCTCATCAGCTATCCTCTTTTTCTCTGCGTCCCAAAAGTTTCCATTTGGTACTTTGTTCCCATTCTCATCTCTTATCAGCCCTGCGAGTTTATCGTAATGAGCAAGCACTTGTTCATCCGTAGCCCTTTCGCTGGCATCATGTTTTGCTCTGTCGAGCTTACCGCTATTGTTGTTTAGCGTGTATTCCTGACCTCCAACTTTTATTTTCATGTCTTGCATAGAATTATCCACATTGTATCAGGATGTTGCATTATGCGGCAATGTTGCACTATAATGATACATATGGATTTAGGGAGCAAAATTACTGTTGCGTGCGCATGGGTGGGTGGGGCAAACGCAACGCAACTTTTCTTTACTGAATTTTTTGCGGCGTATTTCGCGAAGCGAAATTTGAATGGCGGCGACTTTCGAAGCGAGGGCGCGGCGGAAGGGGGGTGTGGGGGGAATTCCGCCGCGCCCGAGCGTTCCGCCGGAGCGAAGCGGAGGCGGTCAGT
>Ga0080064_1002348_pt1 | contig 32580 bp, 34 predicted proteins | sample Subgrocontami54m_FD_69260 | JGI IMG/M metagenome (GOLD analysis project Ga0080064, IMG submission 69260) | Subsurface groundwater microbial communities from S. Glens Falls, New York, USA - GMW46 contaminated, 5.4 m (SPADES assembly) (version 2) ...
AATGCAGAAGCGAATGACCGCTTCCATTACATGCCGGATTTCTTCGGGGCTTGCGCTCTTGTTGCCGATGCGCTCTTGGTAGCCGCGCGCCTCCTCCCTGCTCATCCGCAGCATCTCTTCCACCGTCATGCTCTCGTGCGTGAACAGGAACAGGAACGAGCGGAAGCCCACTGTGTCGGCGCACAGGATGTCGACTTTCCGCTCGCGTGCCGCCCGGTGCAGCATGATGCGCGCATGCACCGCCCAAAATTCGATCTCGTCGCAGATGATGTCGCACCCGTCGACGAAATCGGCGGCCGTCGCTTCGGTGATGCCTTGCGGGTACACCACCAGTGTCGCGTCGTCGGTCACTTCGCGGCTTTGGGAGGCGGTCTCAAACGCCTTTGAAAGCCCGACCGTGCCGCGTTTTGCGCCAAATTGCCGATTAATGTTCGACACGTCGAAATTTTCGCAGTCGGCGATGCGCACCTCGCCTACGCCGAGGCGCAGGAAGGTGGAGGCGAGCATGCCGCCCATGCCGCCGCAACCGGCGATGCCGATTGTGCTGGTGCGGAGCATCTCCTGCTCGTCATGCGTGATCCAGCCGATGTGGCGGTCGGTACGCTCCCGGTAATATGCCTCGTCCGCATTCTTCGGCGTGAGCCGGTAGATCACCTGGCTCGATGGCTCGTCGGGTAGATCGGTGCATTCGATAACCGCGTTCCCATGCAGCGTGTTCATCTGGTATTACTCCTGTGTCTGATGCGGCCGTAAAGAACAGCCACAGGCAGTGTGTGCGCCGACGTATCACCGCTCGGTCGATTTAAATTCGACGCATGCTGAATACCGCATAGAATTTTTATGAGCCGCCCATAAAGCAGGTGCACGAAGTTTCAGGCCTCTATCTTGTAGCCGCGTCCGGGCACCGTCTGGATGAGGCGGTCGCGCCCTCTGTCGTCGAGCTTGTTGCGCAACGAGAGGATGTGGGATTCTATCGTGTTGGAAAAAATATCCACGCTCATGTCCCAGACGTGTTCGAGGATCATGCCGCGCGAGAGCACGTTGCCCTCGTGCCGCATGAGGTACTCAAGGAGCATGAACTCCTTGCGCGTGAGATATACGCCTCTGCCGCCACGACTGGCGACGCATGCTTGCGTATCGAGCACGAGGTCGCTCACTTGCAATAGATCGGCCTTCAGCTCGGCCGGGCGTCGCAAGAGCGCGCGGATACGGGCCAGAAGCTCCGAGAGGGCAAATGGCTTGGTGAGATAATCATCGGCTCCGGCATTCAGAAGATCGACCTTGCGCACGGTGTCGTTCTTGACCGAGAGTACCAGAATGGGCATGGTGCGCCCGGCTGCACGCACCTCGCGGAGCACTTCAATGCCGGCTTTTTTCGGCAATACGTTGTCGAGGATCACGAGATCATACTCGTTGACGAGCGCCAGATACGCGCCGCGCTCACCATCATCGGCCACATCGACGGCGAAGCATTCCGTTTCGAGTGCCTCTTTGAGAAAGCTTGATATTTTCTTTTCGTCCTCGACAATGAGTATTTTCATAGCGCAGGTACGTCATTTTTTCTTTATCATCAAATTAACTATATTTTATCAGATAACCTCTACACTACTTCATGAAGCGCATGGAGCTGTGCATAGCTACATGTCTTTGGATACGTAAGCAAGAAGAGGCTCTTGAAGCCCTGCGTAGGTACGGCGGGCATCTATGAGTCAACAAAAAGAGTATCGATGTGTCTGCGGCAAGCTCCTGTTCAAAGGAGAGGCCTTTTCGGGCGCGCTCGAGATCAAATGCAAGCGATGCGGGAGGATCCAGGTCGTCGACGGCCTCCCCGCGCATCATGAAGACGCAGAGCAACAAGGCGCTGATCCGCCCTAGGTATGACGCGTGATCGAGGCTCTCGAAGCCCAAATCGACATTGGTTTTGGGCTTTGTGCTATTGCGATCATGAAATTACGTTCCACATATATCTGCGCGCTCTTGGTCTTTTTGGCCATGATCCCCGCTCCCGCCCTTGCCGCGCCGCCCGCATCTCCCTATATGCCCGGCGAGACGCTTGACCCCTCTTGTGCGCCGGGGAGCTCCAACTGCACGGTCACGTCTACGCAATCGGTCGCAAACGGGGGCACAGGATGGACGAACATCGTTTCCGGTACGATCTTGTACGGCAACGGTTCATCGGCACTTGCGACGACTTCGGCGGGTACCGCGGGAAATGTCCTTGCACTTTTGGGGGGCGTCCCTACGTGGACTGCGACGACCACTTTTTCTACCGGGCTCGCGTATATGTCGGGGAATGTGACCTTGAACACCGCTAATGCAAACACATGGACCGCGCTCCAGCAGTTTTCAAATGCCTCCACGACCCTTTTCTCCGCATACGGCCCCGCATACTTCGGAAGTAGCGCTACCTCGTCGTTCTCTTCGACAGGCACGCTCACACTCGCCTCCGCGCTGACTGTTGGGAACGGTGGCACCGGAGCTACTTCTTTCGGCCAAGGATGGTTGTTCTCATCCGGTGATGGCGCCGCGCTCTCTGCGTCGACATCTCCAACGGTTAACTACATTACGGCTACTTCCACCACCGCCACGTCAACGTTTGCCAATGGTGTGAATATCACCGGCGGATGTTTTGCGAGGAATGGTGTTTGTATCGCTACGGGATCTGGTTCGGATCTCCAGCATGCCGCTTTGTATGATACGAACGAAGCGATGACAAACATCCCCACGGGCGGCGCCCAAACAACACTCGGCACCGTTTCTGTCACGCCGACCAGTGTCACGGGCGATGTGTATGTTACCGGCTGGGTTGATGCCTATAGCGGTGATGTCACAGACCAGCCTTTAGAGTTGGTAATTGAGACCACGAATAATTGCACAGGATCGACCGTCGGAAATGCAAGTGTTACCTATACCATTACCACGGGTGCAAGCACGGCAAATGTCCGAGGTACTATCAGGGTTTCCGGAATTGCGGTAGACCCCGGAGCGTCTGCCCAACCATACTCGCTGTGCGCGGCAATAACTTCAGGCGGAGGCGATTCGGATATTATGAACTGGGGCATAGAAGCCCTCGTCATTGATACGGGCGCTGACGTAGCAGAAATATATACCACACGCGATGCCGCTCTTGAGGCGGGAGACGTCGTCTCGATCGACCCAGCTCTTAATGCGGGTGTACACAAAAGTCAAAGTGCGCATGATCAAAACGCGATCGGTATTATTTCTACAAGACCGGGGATGCTGATCGGAGGCGCAGAAAAGGAGGGAGTGAAAGCTGTACCGGTAGCCTTGTCCGGAAGAGTTCCAGTGAAAGTCGTTACGGAAAATGGAGCCATAAAACCGGGCGATTACCTTACCCCCTCATCGGTGCCAGGCGTCGCTATGAAAACACAGGGCCGAGGGCATGTCATAGGGCAAGCCATCGGAGCATTCGACGGTGAAGGTGTCGGGATTGTCGTGGCCTTCATAAAAAACTTTGACCTTGACGAGGGCGCACTACGTATGGGGGACATATCTTCTTCCTCCACGGACCTCAATGTCATTCAATCTGAAAGTGCGCATGATCCGATTGCCATACTTGCCAAGAAAATTACTGACGGAGCCCAATTCCTTACTGATTTTATCGCGGCGCGCGTGACTGCCATTCGCGGATATTTTGATGAAGTATTTGCCAACAAAGTGCACACGCAAGAGCTGTGCATGAAAAAATCGGGTGGTAGTGAGGTGTGTATCAATGGCGATCAGGTGGATCAACTTTTGTCGGCCCCCGGCGGACACGACGCCAGTGCTATTCCGGAGGTCAGCTCATCGATGACTGATGAGATTCCTTCAGGCACATCAGTGATCGTCATCCCACCAAGCTCTATTGGGCAGGACACCGAAACTCCTCCTTCTGCTGAAGCTTCGTCGGACACGTCGCTGGAAGTTGTGACGAGTGAAGAAGTTGAACCTGTCGGAGCGGAAACGCCAACAGACATTCCACCCCCAACGCCAGATTTGCCTACCGAGGAGGCAGAGGTCGTAGTGCCAGTCGATGCACCATCCCTCCCGAGCGAAACCGCTCCCGAACCAACTCTATGACACGACTTGCAGCGATCATCGCTACGGTTATGTTTCTTGGATTCTTCTCGAGCGCACACATACTGTATGCATCCTCCACCAACGGCGCTATTGATACGGGGCTCAAATATGCATGGGGAGAGAATGCGGGCTGGATCAATTTTGCGCCAACGGATGGCACCGTCACGGTGACGGACGCCGCTCTTACCGGAGATGCGTGGAATGATAATTACGGCTGGATCAATCTCGCGCCGACCTTGGGTGGCGTTACGAATAACGCCGAAGGCACACTGGGCGGCTCCGCATGGAGCAGTGGACTGGGATGGATCGATTTTTCAGGCGTGACGATCGACAGCTCGGGTCGTTTCCACGGTAGTGCATCCGGTGTGCTCTCGGGAACGGTAACGTTTGATTGTACAGAGTGCGCCGTGCAGACCGACTGGCGCCCTGCATCGGCGCGCGCCGCTTCTTCGGGTACATCGGGGAGCGTAGGCGGTGGCGGGGGCAACGGTCCGCCCGTGTCGGCTAGGGAAGTACAATCTGCGATAATCGTCACATTGGCGCCAGCGCCGCAAGAGCAAGCGCCCCCCTTGCCCGTAGATAATCCCATCCAGAACAGTGTGAGTGGTGTCTTTCGTAATGTAGCAGCCGCGGCACTTGGGTTATTCGACATCACGTTAAGTAGCGAAGGGCTTCGCAACAGTGCCGCGCCGGGAGAGTCGATGGCGTTCTCGGTCAAACTCTCGAACTTCGGTTCGCAAAAACGCGCGGACGTTACCGTGTTCTATCGGCTGTTTGATGAGAGCGGCACGCAGATCTATGCAGAGTCAGAGACGGTAGCGGTCGATACGACCGCAAGCTTCGTGAAGCGCATTCCCATTCCCAAAGACGCGGTCGCAGGTGCCTACACGGTGGAGACAAGTCTCTCGTATGCGGGGCAAGAAGTGCGTGCGGTTTCGCGCTTTACCTTTACCGTTGCGCCGTCCGCGCCGCTGAAAAGCAACAATGCGATCTATTTTGCTGGAATAGGATCGGCGACGCTCCTGGTCCTTGGGGTCGTATATACACTGCGTGTGCGTGCGCGTGGGCGTCTTGTCATCCACGATTACTCCGACAAACCAAAAGAAGAGCGTATCTATTATGAGATTATCAGTGACACCATAGGCCAGATGCGCCAGCGAGCGGGCGATCATGCGCTTGACGTTGCCACCCACACGGAAGGGCTTGTGGTCGATGAAAAAACAGGCCGTGTATTGAAGCTTACGGATAGCCCTGCAAAGGTCGTTGCGGGGCTTGTTGCCGGATACGAGAAAGCGCTCGGCAAAAAGGTCAGCTTCTCGCTGCGCGCGAGTGAAAAATTATAAGCATAGTACCAACTACCATGACACAAAAAACAATACTCATCGTCGAAGACGAAAAAGACATCAGAGAGGCGCTCCGCGATGCCCTTACAGATGCGGATTATTCTGTTCTTGAGGCGAAGAATGGCACCGAGGGAGTTTCGATCGCTCTTGAAAAACACCCTGATCTCATATTACTCGACCTCCTCATGCCGGAGATGGACGGCATGACCGCGCTCAAACATATTCGGATGGACGCGTGGGGAAAAGACGTGCCGGTCATGATCCTTACCAACGTGAATGCCAGTAAGGAACAGATTATTGAAGACATGGTTATGGGAAAGCCGCTCGAATACCTGATCAAGTCTGACTGGAAGATCTATGACGTGATAGAAAAAATCGAGAAGGTGCTACAAACACAAGGAACGTCGAATAAAAACTAATCATTATAAAAATATGGAAGATAACAAAATCAAACACAGTAAGCCTGAAGAATCAAAAGAACTCGCCCTGCATTACATGAAGACGTTGGTCGACGTTGCTCGGGAATCTTTTTTGATTCTTAATTCCGACCTTAGGGTGGTTTCAGCGAATCCGATCTTTTACGAAACCTTCAGAGTCTCCCAAGAGAAAACAGAAAATGAATTTCTGTACGATTTGGGAAATGGCCAATGGAACGTCCCAGAACTCCAAAGACTGCTGGAAGAAATCCTACCAAAGAAGAAAGTTGTGAGAAATTACGAGGTTACGCATGAGTTTGAATCGATCGGGGAAAGAACGATACAGCTTAATGCGAGACAAATAGATGCGGTGCAATTGATCATCTTGGCGATGGAAGATATTACCGACAGAAAGAACCTGGAGGAAACATTGGCAGGGCATGCCAAAATACTTGAGAGAAAAATCGCCGAACGGACGGCGGAGCTTAGCGATCGGATTAAGGAATTGGAGTCGTTGAATACAAGCATGGTCGGGAGGGAGCTAAAAATGGTCGAACTCAAAAAAGAAATCGAAGGTTTGAAGAAGGTAATCAAAAAAGGAAATAGCAAGACCGGAAACGGACCAAACGGCAACGACAATCACAAAAAAACTCGGCAAACATGAAATCTCGAAATCTTCCGACCCACGCGACTTTCTATGAGTCACTGTTCAACAATATGCTTGACGGATTGGCGTATTGCCATATGGTTTTTGACCCGCAGGGGCATCCGGTCGATTTTACGTATATAACGGTCAACAAAAATTTTGAAAAATTCACGGGGTTGAAAGGAGCTGAAGGAAAGAACGTGACCGAGCTCGTTCCGGGAATTACTTCCTCCAATCCGGAGCTGTTTGAGATTTATGGACGCGTGTCTTTAAGCGGAAAGACAGAACAATTTGAAACATATGTTGCTCCACTCTCGCGGTGGTTTTTCGTCTCGGTGTATTGTCCGAGAAAGAAGTTCTTTGTTGCCGTATTTCAAAATATCACTGACAGAAAACGGATAGAAAATGATTTGGCAAGTGCGAAGATAGCAGCCCGAAATGTCCTTGAAGACCTTCAGACCGAAAAAGAAGCACTCGCTCATGCCAAGGCGAAAGACGAGGCCATGCTTGCCTCGATCGGCGACGGCGTGATTATTCTTGATCTGAACGGGAAGATAACATTTATAAACCAATCAGCCCAAAATTTGCTCGGATGGGGGAGCGCGGAGATCCTCGGCAGGCTGCTCATCGATGTTGTCCCGGCGGAAGATGAAAGGGGAAATCCGGTTTCTCCAAAAGCACGCCCCGTAACAGTTGCCTTGGCAAAAGGGGTTTCCGTGTGGGAAGAGGGAGAACACGTTTCAACTACACCCAAATCTACGCCCGGGATTTATTATTATGTGCGCAAAGACAAGACGAAATTTCCGGTAGCCATGAATTTTTCTCGCGTGGTGTTGGCAGGCAAAGTTATTGGGGCGATTGAAGTATTTCGGGATATCACGAAAGAAAGAGAGATTGATCACGCAAAAAGCGAGTTTGTTTCGCTCGCTTCACATCAACTCCGCACACCGCTCACGACGGTAAATTGGTATAGCGAAATGCTGCTTAAGGGCGGAACTGAAAATACTATTGAAAAGCAAAAAGAATATCTTGCAAAAATCCATATGGGCAGCGAGCGCATGGTCACCTTGGTCAACGCGCTCCTCAATGTGTCTCGCATTGAACTGGGGACACTCGTGGTTGAATCAAAGCCTGTTTCTATTACGCAAATTTTACAGGAAGTGGTGAATGAACAACAACAGCAGATTGATGAAAAGAAGATCCACATCGTCAGTGATTTCCCCAAGGATATTCCTATGCTTGCAACCGATCCGAATCTTCTCCGTATGGTGTTTCAGAATCTTCTTTCGAACGCCGTAAAGTATTCTGCTTCTGCAAGCACGGTGAGTATCTCCGCATCTATAGACAAAGACGGCACCATACTGATTGTTTTTTCTGACACAGGCTATGGAATACCTAAAAAAGACCACGATAAAATCTTTACAAAAATGTTCCGCGCGGACAATATTAAGGAAAAGGGCACAGAAGGCACCGGCCTTGGCTTGTATATCGTGAAGTCAGTCCTCGCGGCTCTCGGCGGCACTATCCGATTTGAGTCTGAAGACAGTAAGGGATCTCGTTTTTTTGTAAGTTTTCCTTCTGGAAGCGTAGCAAAGAGAGATCAAGACAAGGTCTATCAATCATCAAAATAAATAAATCGTATGGAGAAGAAAAAGATTCTTATTGTCGAGGATGATCCGGATATGCTGGATATGCTCAAAACCGCTTTTGAAGGGGCTGGATTTTCGGTCTTGTCATTCAAGAGCGGGGGAGAGGCGCTTGCGCATGTGCAGAGTGAAAAGCCCGATCTCGTCATGCTCGACATCATACTTATCGGTATGGACGGAATGACAGTACTCAAAGAGATCCGTGAGCATGGCATACGCGTTCCCGTCATTATTCTTACCAACCTTTCCGCCGACGAAAAGATCATGGAGGGCGTCCTGCGCGACGAGCCGTCGTACTACATGGTCAAAAGCGATTCCCCGATCGAGGATATTATAGCGAAAGTAAAAACGACTCTTGGAATATAAAACCCTCTATTTTTCGGGGCTTCCTCCGACATAGTATTAAGGTAAGGCCTCGGAATTGCTCCGAAAGTTTCTAGTATTATGCATGCATGTATTTTGTGTACATCTTGCAATGCAAGGACAGATCTCTCTATACGGGCATTACCAACGATATCAGCCGTCGGCTTGAAGAGCACCAGAAGCGGAAGGGTGGACGCTACACGAGGTCGCACCCGGTCGAGCGGATTGCGTATGCGGAGGAGGCATCGGATCGCGCAGGGGCACTGCGGCGCGAGGCAGAAATCAAACGCTGGCCGCGGAACAAGAAATTAGATTTGATCGTTCTACATTCGAGGACCGTCGGCTCGTCCCGTATCCGTAGTGGAACGATTCGAGGCGCAAGGCCAACCCCAACTGTCCCGACAACGACCTAAACGATAACTGCATCTTCAGCCTATCCTGCAACTTCTTGATTTTCGGGCATGTTCTAGAATCAAGAATGTGCTGGGTTTTGTTTCTCCGTGCTACCATTTTGCATATGGAAAAGGATTTTGATGGATGGAATAAACGGAAGAAAAAATTACACCAACAAGGCGACCGCCCTTTTTATCATGCGCGTGAGATTTGGTGGTGTTCGGTCGGCGTAAACATCGGTAATGAACTCGACGGCACCGGTGAGCGACATGACCGTCCTATTCTGGTGCTTCGTCCTTTCAACGCTGAAACTTTTTTCGGTATCTCTCTTATCGGACACAAGCGCACGGGCGACTATTACGTCTCTGTGGGCACTGTTGATGACCGTGATGCAGTCGCGAACCTTTCCCAAGTTCGTTTATTAGATACCAAGCGTCTCATTAGAAAAATATCTACACTTGATGAGCAAACCTTTCATGCGGTAGTGAAAGCACTTGCGCATATTCTTTTTCCTACGTTGGTCGTACAATAGTTTGCCCCGCTTGCGCGGGGCGAGGCCGAGGCCATATATGCCAACCATGGTAGCGCCATTCAAATGAAGTGTCAATGGGCGTGAGATGCTACAATGAACCCATTATTTATTCGCATTTACACATTCGTTTGATATGGCAAAAGGAAATAATTCTCGGAGGAAAGAGGCCAAGAAGCCCAAGCAGGCGAAGAAAAAATAAACAGGCGGCTTTGCGTTTCGGGCCGGATGCGATAGGTTCTCTTGATGTCTGGTAGCGAAACGATCATCCGATTCGAAGACGTGTCATATGAGTATGGCCCGCAGAAACCCATTTTGGACAGAGTTTCTTTTGGGGTGCGCCGTGGATCTAAGACCACCCTCATGGGCCAAAATGGTGCCGGCAAAAGCACGCTCTTTGGCCTGATCACCAAAGCGATCAAGCCCGAAGATGGAGATATACACATCGACCGCGAACTCTCGATCGCTATAGCGCGGCAAGTGATACCACGCGGCGAGATGGATCTCACGGTGCGGGCATTTTTTGAGAAGTGTTTTCCGCGCAAAGTCTATGACATTGATCCGCGCATTGACGACGTCCTTGAAGTGGTCAATCTCAAAGGACACGAAAAGGTGCATGATCGCATCATCAAGTCATTTTCCGGGGGCCAGCAGGCGCGGCTCTTACTCGCCTCAGCCTTGATCCAAAAGCCCGACCTGCTTCTCCTCGACGAGCCGACCAACAATCTCGACAAGGCCGGGATCGCGCACCTCACCCAATTCCTCATTGCATACGAGAAGACGTGCATCGTCATTTCGCATGATGCGGAATTTCTGAATGCGTTTACACACGGCGTGCTGTACCTCGACGTGCATACGCACCAGGTCGAGCAGTACGCTGGCAACTACTTCGATGTGGTGGCAGAGATCAGCGCGCGTGTCGAGAAGGAGCGGATGAAAAATGCGCAGCTCAAGAAGACGATCATCGCCAACAAAGAGCAGGCCAACAAATTCGCCAAAAAAGGCGGGGGATTGCGCCTTGTGGCGAAGCGGATGCGTGCAAAAGCCGCCGAGGCGGAAGAGTCGCAGGTGGAGGTGCGGCGCGAGGACAAAACCATCAAGGCGTTCACCATACCGCTGCAGGAGGGGCTCTCCGGCGAATTGCTCCATATCACGTCGTTCAAAACAATCCGCAACTACAAACCCGTCATTAAGAAAAAGACCATCACACTTCGCAAGAACGAACATCTTTTGCTCAAAGGTCCCAACGGCATTGGAAAATCGACGCTCCTCGAATCGCTGGCAAGTGGCACGGCCGAGGGAGCAACGATTACACCTGGCGTGCGGGTCGGCTACTATCGGCAGGATTTTTCCAACCTTGATTTTGGCTCGACCGTACACGACGAGCTCATGGGTGCAATGGAGAAGCAAGTGGAGGAGCGCCTGCGCACCGTCGCCGCCGGTTTCCTAATCTCTGGCGATCTCATTCACACCGTGATCGGTCATCTATCAGAAGGACAGAAAGGCCTCGTCGCATTCGCGCGTCTCGTCTTGCTCCAGCCTGGCTTTCTCATCCTCGACGAGCCGACCAATCACATCAACTTTCGCCACCTGCCGGTCATTGCCGCCGCGCTCGACGCCTACCAAGGCGCGATGATACTGGTGTCGCACGTGCCGGAGTTCGTCGCCAAGATACGCATCGATGATGTGCTCGATCTGGAGAAATAGGGCCTCCTGGAGCTTGCCGGGGACCCATTTTGCAAAAAATAGATATGTGGCATGATGGTCCACATATGGGCAAATACATCATAGGTGCGGCAGTATTCATTATCGTAATTCTGGGCGGGTATTATCTTTTATACGGGATGCAGGCGGCCACGCCGCAGGAAAGCGGGTCTCCCGCTCCCATGGGAATGGCCACTTCTACCTATGCCACATCTACCTTCTCGCTCGTCTATCCATCCGATTACACGGCGGATGATTCCTACACCTACACACAGGTCAATCCCAAGAAACCGATCTCTGGCGTGAAGTTCACCATCCCCAGCACGATGGCCACAGGCACCAATCTTGCGGCCGACTCATACGTCTCGATAGAGTGGCTACCGCGCGCCAAGAGCTGCACGGGCGACATTTATCTGGCGGCCAATGTGAAGCCGGAAACGCTCAACGACAGCAATGGGGTAGCCTATTCAGTGGCGACGAGCTCGGATGCTGGCGCAGGGAATCGCTACGAGGAAACCGTCTACGCACTCTCGGGTAGCGAGCCGTGTACTGCGGTGCGCTACCTCGTCCATTACTCCGCTATCGAAAATTTCACTCCCGGCACGGTGCAGGAGTTTGATCGCTCGGCACTCATCGCCGCCTTCGACACCATACGCCAGTCGCTCGTGCTCGGCTCGGCCCCCGCCGCGATGCCGTCGACGACCCCGTAGCGTTCGGATCCTCGGCCTCTTGTGGGCATGATTCCCCAAAGGTAAGATCTGTGGGACTATCCTCGTATGGCAGAGAAAGAGTATCGATTCGTTCCACAAGTAGGAGTGGCCAGAGCCACGAGTGATCTGAATATCAGAAAAGGCGTTCCCGCGACAAAATCGGTCGCCATTGTCCGACAAGTCAACGCGCCGACGGTGCTCCACTACGTAGGCTACGTCAACGACGGGGAGACGGTGGGCAGTATTTCCAAGTGGTTTCTCACGCCGGAGGGAGATTTCTTTTGGTCGGGTGCGGTATCGATAGAAGGCACGATACATAGCGTGCCCAATACCGAGCGCTGCTTATCCAAGCCACTCGACGTGCTTCTGTGTACCCAGCGCTTCGGCGAGCGGCCCGGCTATTATGCCCAGCTCGGCAGCCCCGGCGGCCACAACGGCATGGATTTCCGCACGCGCCAGGTGAGCGGCAGCTGGACGGTGCCGGTGTATGCCGCGCTCGATGGCTCGGTGGTGGAGGCGACCGAAAATAATTTGAACGGGAAATTCATACGCATCAATCACGCCAACGGATTCCAGACCGTGTATCTCCACCTGTCGGAAATGAAAGTAAAACAGGGCGATATCGTGCAGACCGGCAAACAGATCGCCATTTCTGGCAATACGGGCGCTGCCAGCGAGGCGCCGCATGTGCATTTCGGCTACCGCCCCATCAAATTCGATCAAAGCAACGGCTTCATGGGCTACATTGATCCGGCCCCGCATTTTATTGATCCGGTGCAATACGTCTCGTAGAAAACAGTTCGGTGAGATCAAAGCCCAGTGGAAGCAGGGCATCCAAAGCCCCATCCAGACGAAAGATGTGATGGGGGATGGGAGTGCAAAAGCGTAGATTTGAGGGAAGGTAGAGAAAATGATCCCGGAGCCGGTGGGGAGGATGTTGGGACGAAGCACCCTTAAGTTTTTCGGAGGATGGTTCAACCTTGCTTCTGTTGTAGAGGGGGGTACAGTACCGCTATGAACGCGAAGCAGAAGCAATCAATATTAAAGCGTTGGGGTATTACGGAGGAAGAACTCACCGAGCTTGTCGAACAAAATCCCAGCCTAAGGGGAATACTTCTTGGTTATGTAGCAGAAAAAAAGTTTCACGATGATTTTTTAGATGATCCAGATATATCGGAAAAGAGTAAAGATGATGACCATAATCGGAAACTCAAAGGTGATCGTAGGATTGTTTTCAAAGGTGCCCCATTCACGATAGAAGTAAAAAGTCTTCAAACGAATCTTGTACAACGGCTTGGGGAAGATATATGGGTAGGGAAAGCTCAGGTAGACGCCAGCGATAGCAGGTTTGTACCGTTTCCGAATGGGACCAAACTTAAAACCACTTGCCTCTTGAGAGGCGAATTCGATATTTTAGCAGTAAGTTGTTTTGCATTTGGAGAAAAATGGAGATTTGCCTTTGCGTTAAATGAAGAACTTCCGACTAACACTTATAAGAAATATTCTCCATATCAACGCAAACATCTTCTCCCCACATTGATTAAAATCGAATGGCCGCTTAAGCCCCCGTTCACTGACAATCCTTTCAAACTTTTGAATAAAATTCTGAAAAGAAAAAATAAGAAATGACTACTTGCAACGGAATGTAAGGGCAGACTTTCCATCCGGCACCTTCACAAATACTAAGAAGTAGCTGTGGTTCTTTCTCGCATGCACCTGCTTTATCATTCTGCTTACCGCAGGCCTGTTTTGTCTAACTACAACAAACAAATCCTTACAATAGAAATTAAGCCCCGAGTATTCATTGATAATTTCAATGTGCGTTAGTCTTTGTCTATTGGCACTTACTTCATCTTGACACTTCACGATCATGAGACCACCCTTTTTCAATACTCGCGCTGCTTCTTTTCCACCTCGGAAATACAAATCAAGTACTGCATCGTGATATTTAGGACCATCCTCAGTTATTGAACCATTAGAATATGCACTTCTGAAGGTCTTGTGTGTGCCACTTCCGGCTAAATGCCCCGCCTCCCTTCTAAAGAGTCCCTCCATATATGGGGGATCAAAAACAACACAATCAACAGAACTTTCTTTATAAGGTAAGTTTCGACAATCCACCCCCGTCTTTATATCGGTTGCGAGGAGTTTGTAATTTTCTTTCGGCACTTCTTTCCAGAAAACACCCTTTCCCCAAGTCACATCTGCAACCGTCGAACCGACGGGAACATGAAGTTTCAATATCTCAGGAAATACTTTATCGTTTGTTCCGCTATGGGCACTAAGAACTAAATCACTTGTAGCAACACCACCCGCAGTCCTTTTCTTTTTCTCTCTTGCGAGATTTTCCCCAAAAAGTGTGTGGGGAGTTGGTTTCTCTGTTTCTGATATTACGTCGATAACAATTCCTTGGATTTTAACGTCACGACCCTTTTTTATGATAATTGGCTCCAACCTTTTGTTAGCTGGTTGTAATCTAATATGATCGCGTTCTTTATAAAACTTTTTGAGTGTCGCTTGAAAGTTATCGATTAATGCAACTACTCGCTGCCCATTTTCCGCAACGTCCTGTTGCTTTACTAAAATAATATCTCCATCATGTATATTTTCTTCAATCATACTTTCTCCAGAAACGCGGAGCGCGTAAACGTTGCCGCCTTTAGGTACTTGTGACTCCGGAACAGCAATACTTTCTTTTTCCTGTAGCGCCTCAATGGGTTCTCCGGCCGCTATGGTGCCCAGAAGGGGAATAGATATCAAATGTGAACCAACCATGTTTGGCGACATAGATCTTGCTTGTCCGCGCCACTTTGTGAGGTAGCCTTTTTTCTGAAGAGCAGAGAGATGTTCATGGACTGTAGCGACCGAAGACAGTCCAAAGTGTTTGGCGATTTCTGTTTGCGAAGGGGCCACACGCTTTTGGGCGATTTTTTTTTCTATGAAATCAAGAATCCGTTTCTGCTTAACGGTAAGCATATGTGTGATTGTACCCGAAAGAAACCCGAAAGTTATCCACAGCAGAGACATTTATCTTTTTAAGTTTTGTAATTTGAAAGGTGCCACAAAGGTTTGATATACTCTCGCGATGAAAATCACATTGCACACCAACAAAGGCGATGTTGGGATAGAGATGATGGAAAAAGATGCGCCGGAGACGGTGGCCAACTTTTTGAAGTTGGCGAAGGAGGGATTTTATGACGGCACCAAATTCCACCGCGTCATCAAGGATTTCATGATCCAAGGCGGCGACCCGCACACCAAGGACGATGCACTCGCGCACAAATGGGGGACTGGCGGACCGGGCTACCAATTCGCCGATGAGCTCCATGAGAATAATCGCCATGAGGTGGGCACGCTCGCGATGGCCAATGCAGGGAGGGATACCAACGGCTCGCAGTTTTTCATCAACGTTGCCGACAACAATTTCCTCGATGCCAAGCACACGGTCTTCGGCCGCGTGGTAAGTGGCATGGACGTGGTGCGCGCGATCGAACATGTGGAGACCCACCCCTCCGACCGCCCCGTAGAACCAGTGGCCATACAAAGCATCACCATCGACAGGTGATACTATTCGCTCTATGGATGCGCTAACGACTTTTTTGCAAACGATACTTTCATTCCTCCTCCAATTCCTTACCCTGTTCGTCAACTTCCTCATATCCATCCTCAATCTCATCCTCCACTTCGCTCAAAGTGTCGTCGGCATGGCCCGGTAGATAGGCATGGGCGCCTACCTACTCAAACGTAGTCTGAGGGCTCGCGCGTTGCGGGTGGCGGTGTATCCGGATGCTCGGGTGGTGGTGACGGTGCCCCGGTTTTTCTCGACCGGTGCCGTAGAGCGTTTCCTGCAGAAACATGCGCGGTGGATCGAGCGAGCACTGGTGCGGACGAAGGGGAAGGAAGTGATACGGCTCGCACATAAAGATATTCCAATGCTCAAAAAGCGCGCGGCCACCGTGGCGGCCGCGCGTTGTGCGTATTTCGCCGAAGTGTACGGCGTGCGGTTCAAAAAAATCTCGATACGCGCACAGAAAAGCCGATGGGGGAGTTGCTCACGGAGCGGTACGTTGAGTTTCAATTACAAAATTGCCGCACTGCCCGAGCGCATAGCCGACTACATCATCGTGCATGAAATATGTCACCTGCGGGAGATGAACCATTCCACAAAATTCTGGGAATTAGTGTCCCGTAGCGTACCCCAGCATCGTGAAATCAAAAAGGCACTACGCGATACCATCATCGTTTTCCGGTGATATAATCTGGGGATGGAATTGGACTCCGAGACCAAGCGCGCGACGGCGCTCGCGTTCCTCAAGGATCATACGGCCGGCGTGCTTGCTACCGTGTCGCGCGAGGGCAAGCCGCATGCGAGCATCGTCTACTACACGTGCGACGATTCTTTTTCGATCTACTTTCTCACGCTCATGTCGAGCAGAAAATACCAGGCGCTCCAGGCCAATCCGTGGGGCGCGTTCGTCGTCGGCAATCAGGATGCGCCGCAGACCCTGCAGATCGAAGGGCCGGTGGTAGAGCTTAAGCAAAATGATGAGATGGGCAAGCATTTGCCGGAGCTGGTCCAGCGGCTCACGTCCAACGCGACGTACTTCGCGCCGCTCACCAAAATGGACCCATCGAGCATCGTCGTGATGTGGCTCGAGGGCAAGTGGATCCGCTGGGGCGACTACACTATTCCCGAGAGTGGCAATGCGCACGTGTTTACAGAGCTCGACGCCAAAGAATCTTTTGTAGATTAGAATCCCAAGGCCTTCAGAAATTCTTGGAGTTCTTTGTCTTTGAGGGCGCGATGCTCGCCCGGTCTTAATCCCGCAAGCTTGATGTTCATGATGCGCGTGCGCTCCAAGTCGGCAGTTACATAGCCCAGCGCCGCGCACATGCGGCGTATCTGGTGTTTTTTGCCTTCGGTGAGCGTGATGGAAAATTTCTTTTCACTCATGATCTTTATGACGCAGGGCTTGGTCGTATAGCCCTCGATGTACACACCCTTTTCCATCCGTTGCTTAAAATTGGAAGCGAGCACTTCTTTGACCGTTACAATATATTCTTTCTCGTGCTCGTAGTCGGGATTCAAGAGCTTGTCGGTAATGCGGCCATCATCGGTGAGGATGATGAGGCCATGCGAATCCTTATCGAGCCGACCCACGGGGAATACATCTTTGAGCGACGTGGCTTGTCGTATCTCTTTTTCATCACCTTGCGGCGAATGCGTAATGATCCCGCGCGGTTTGTTGTAGGCAAAATACCGCTGCTGCTTGGCGCGGAAGCGCACCTCTACTTTGTCGGTCTCAGCGACCTGATCGCCGAGCCGAGCCTTGCGCCCGTTGATAAAGACTTTTCCGGCCGCGATAAACACATCTGCCTCGCGACGCGTGCAGAGATTTTTGTGCGCGAGGTATTTATTGATGCGCATGGGGAATTGGGTTTTTTCAGTCATACAGCTACACATTACTACCAGCCACATACCCGGTCGTCCAGCAGAGTTGCAATGAATAGCCTCCCGATGGTCGGCTGACGTGCAAGACATCGCCCACCAGAAAGAGATTGGAAATAATGCGCGAGCGCATTGAGCGTGTATCGACTTCTTCCAATATCACACCACCGTCAGAGACGACCGCGCGATCAAATCCCATGAGCCCCTCGATGCTCGCAGGCATCGCCTTAAGAAGATGCACCAGGCGACGGCGATCTTCTTTTGAAAAACTGTGCGCCTTGATGTCGATGTTCGGTATCTTCAGCAGTGAAAAAGCGGCGTTGGCGATGCCACGGGGCACGATGTCGGCGAGCACATTGATGAATTGTTTATTTTTATTAGCGTTGCTCACCGCAAGAATTTTTTTGTCGAGCGCACCGAGGTCAATATCGGGAAACAAATCGATGGTACAAGTCGTTTCGCCCACGGCAAGCAGATCGCCCACCTGCTTGGCGATGTTCAGAATCGTCGGGCCCGAGAGGCCGAAGTGGGTGAAAAGGAGTGGACCCGTTTTGGCGAATGCGCGTTTCTCTTCGCAAAAGAAAACGATCTTTACATTGGGCAGGGTGGTGCCAGCTAATTTTTTCACCCACGCATCCTCCACTTTGAGCGGCACGATGGAGGGAGTGGCCGGGCGCACCGTGTGCCCGAGTTCGGCAAGCCATCGGAATCCGTCGCCGGTGGAGCCTGTCTCTGGATGCGAGAGGCCGCCTGTTGCTACTACGAACGAATCAGCCGTGTAGGAAACGCCGTCGCAGAGAGCCTCCGTGATTCGTCCGTCTCGTGCACGCAGTTGTCGTACCGAACTTTTTGTTTTGATGATAACAGTGGTTTTTTTGAGCTGTGTAAGCAATGTCGTGGTGACATCCGGTGCGCACATCGTCTGCGGGAATGCGCGCTTACGCGCTTCGACCACGAGATGCAATCCGCGCTCGGTAAAGAAATCAAAGGCGCTTTGCACGCCAAATTGGGCGAGCGGGGAGTGCAGGAATTTACCGGCGGCGCCATAGTGTTTGAGAAATGCTCGCGCATCAAATTCCGCATTCGTAATGTTGCACCGCCCGCCGCCGGTGGTGTCGAGCTTCTTGCCGAGCTTGGCATTCTTCTCCAACAGCACCACCGACTTGCCACGCTCCGCCGCGCGAAGCGCCGCTGTCATGCCTGCAGGCCCGCCTCCAATGACGGCTACATCATAGTGCCTGGGAGTGCTCATAGAAGTAGCCGTATGCTAGCATGCGACAATGTTAATCGACGAGATCACCATCCAATTGCGCGGAGGCAACGGCGGCAAGGGCGCCGTGGCTTTTCAAAAAGTGAAGCTCATGCAAGGGCCCACGGGTGCCGATGGCGGCCGTGGCGGCAACGTGTATCTGGAAGGTGTGGCCGACATCAACGCGCTCATGGTCTACGCGAGCCGCAAAGAAATGCATGCGGAAGACGGCAAGAATGGTCGCGGGCAATTCATTGATGGCCGCGCAGGCACTGACATCACGCTCAAGATCCCGACCGGGACGACCATCACCAATCTCGATACGGGGTACAAACAAGAGATCACCAAGGCAGGCGAGCGTATTCTCGCAGCCGGTGGTGGCGAAGGTGGCCGCGGCAATTTCAAATTCCGCTCTGCGACCAACACTACTCCATTGGAATCCGAAGAGGGAAAGGTAGGAGACATCACACATTACAAACTCGAGCTCCGCCTGATCGCCGATGTGGGCTTGGTGGGATTGCCCAATGCGGGCAAATCGAGCTTGCTCAACGAGCTCACGCGTGCCAAATCGCGCGTCGCCAATTACGCCTTCACCACGCTCGAGCCGCACCTTGGTGCCTACTACAAACTCATCATTGCCGACATCCCGGGCATCATTGAGGGTGCCTCCGGCGGTAAGGGCCTGGGCGTGAAATTCCTCAAGCACATTGAGCGCACGAAAGTGCTGTTCCACCTCGTCTCCGCGGAATCCGACGATCCGGTCCACGATTACAAAATCATTCGCGCCGAACTTGAGAAATATAATCCCCTAAACGCTTCGCACAGCGAAGCGTCGGGCGAACATTCCACGAGGCGGAATGTTTTAGCCGAACTTACAAAAAAGACCGAGCACGTATTCCTCACCAAGACCGACGCAGTCTCTGCGGAAGAAGTGAAAGAAAAAATAGCGAAGCTCAAGAAGATAAAAATTAAAGCAACTCCGATTTCAATACTTGATGAGAAGAGTTTGGAAGAAGTGAAAAAGGTGCTCAATAAGATTGCGATCACCAAGTGAGCTTGACAGAGTGGGGTATATTTTGTTGAATTCGTTGTCCCTCTTTGACATAGGAAGTTAGGAGACAGCAATGCTTGCGTTTTCACGTTGGCCCACCGTACCATCTTTCGTACTGATGTGCCTGATTCTCGCTGCGTGCGGCGATACGACCAGCATCCCGAGTGGGTCTGTCGGCCGACAGCTTACGACAAGCGGCCTGGCCCCAAAGATCTACCCGCCCGGTGCATTACGGCTTGATGCCTGCCCGTTCTCGGCCTGCCCAAAGATGGTCATTCTGCAGACCGGGCTAAGCACCGAAGAGATCCACGTCGGGACCGTGTTCCTGCCCAAATCCAACGTCGACCTCTCAGACGTGACACTGGCACTGCAGTTCCACGTCCGTACCAGCGAGAAAGCCATCAACCAGATCTATCAGGACGTGACGTCGGAGCCGGATAAGCATGACCATAATCTCCGACATATCACGGCCGACATGATGTATAAGATCTACCTGCAGCGGATCGTGCCGAACATCATCATCTCGGTCCTGCGCGACTATACGATCGAGGAGGTTCTCGCAAATGTCGACAAGATCTCGGTGGCAACGCTCAAGAAAATAAACGAGGAGATGGGCGAGCAGCCGATCGTGGTCACGGAGGTGGGCTTCCCAAACGGCGTCGGCAAGCCGCCGGAGCAAGTCCTTTCAGCGAAGCGCAACCTCTACGTCGTGAAAGAGAACGTCACCCGCCAGATCCAAGAGCTCCAGGGACAGCTCGAGGTCGAGAAACAGCGGCAGGTGGTCCAACAGCTCCGCGTCAACAACGACATCGCCAACGCGAAACTCGCCGGGCTCGAGATCGCCCAGTACATGTTGCTCAAGATCATGGAGCGCTTCGCCGACGAACACGTACCTCTCGGGTTCATACCGAGCGGCGTCGTCACGGCACCACATAATAAGTAAGGAGGAGGGTGCGATGAACATTTTGTATGCGCTGATCGCCGCCATTGTCATCATCGGCTTGGTCGCCCTCGGGTTCTTCTTGCGAAAGCAGGCACAGACCCTGAAGGCAAAGGCTCAGCTGAACGACGAAGAAAAGGTAACGGTCATCATCTGCCGATGGGGAAAATGGGGATCGTGGCTCGTTTCTGCGGTCGGGGTGGTGATCCTCGTCAACAACTACGTCGTGCGGATACCGAATCCGTTCGAGTTGCCGAGCGCTTCCATCAGCGAGTCGCCGAGCGAAAAGCCAGCAAGGCCGACCGGTCCGCTTGCTGTGCCGCCGACCAACGCCGACCCGGACGCCGCCGCCGAACTCGAGCGGCGACTCCTCGAGAAGGCGAGAATTCAACAGCAAGAAGACTTGAACAAAAAATAGCTCCCTCTGCTAGAGTGTAGGGGCACTGTACAACCGCCCACGATCACGGAAGGACATGTCCTTCAGTGGTCGTGAGGCGGCTTTCTTTGACGCTTTCTTTGAAGTTGACAAGCCTCTTGCAATCTGCTATCATTCGCTTTGTCAGACATTCTCTATTGGTTTTTTGTCTTGGGATATACCAAGGCCGCCCCAGAGACAGGCACAGGGCGTGAACCTTCCCGAGATCGCTTGACACTATTTTAGGCCCTACTCCCGTCCGCCAGCTGGCGGACTAGGGACGGGCATATACAATTATGACCCCAACATCAGCTCCGGCCAGTTCCGGACCCACGTTCGCAGGACTCGGCATCGCGCCGAATGTCTTGCGTGCACTCGACACCCTGAAATTCACGGTCCCTACGCCGATCCAACTGCGCGCCATCCCGCCCGCAATAGAAGGGAAGGATGTCATCGGGGTCGCGCAGACGGGGACCGGCAAGACGCTCGCCTTTGGCATTCCGATGCTTCAACGCATTCTAGCCAGCGATGGGCGCGGGCTCATTCTCTTGCCCACGCGCGAACTCGCCTTGCAGGTAGAAGAGACGCTCGCCCGCATCGGCCGACCGCTTGGCCTCCGCACCGCCGTATTTATCGGCGGCACGTCGATGGGTCCGCAGATCCGCTCACTGTCTCGTGATCCACATATCATCATCGCTACACCAGGACGTTTGCTCGATCATATTGCACAGAAGACACTGCGCCTTACCAGCGTCTCGATACTCGTCCTCGACGAAGCCGACCGCATGCTCGACATGGGATTCTGGCCGCAGGTGAAGAAGATCATCGCGGCTGCTCCCACGGAGCGTCAGACCATGCTTTTTTCTGCGACCATTTCGCGCGAGATCATGCAGGTCGTTACGTCGCATATGAAAACACCCCTCCAGATCGAAGTGGCGCCCTCCGGCACTACGCCGTCGAAAGTCGTGCAGGAATTCTTCATCGTGCGTAAGGATGAAAAATTGCGCCTGCTCGAAAAGGTCCTCAACGACTACACGGGCTCGACCCTCGTTTTCTCGCGCACGAAACACGGAGCGAAGAAAGTGATGCGCGCCGTTCACGCAATGGGACACAAGGCGGCCGAGATCCACGGCAATCGCTCGCTCTCGCAGCGTCGCGATGCGCTCGAAGGATTCAAGAACGGTCGCTATCGCGTCTTGGTCGCCACCGACATCGCCTCGCGCGGCATCGATGTGAAAGACATCGCACTTGTCGTCAATTACGACTTGCCGATGGACAGCGCCGATTATGTGCACCGCATCGGCCGCACCGCGCGCGCAGGTGCCGAAGGCCGCGCGATCTCGTTCGCCGAGCCCCAGCAGCGCCGCGAGATACGCGACATCGAGCGGCTCATCAAAAAGGCCGTGCCGATCTCGGTACTTCCTGCCAACCTGCCGCCAGCACGCGCCGTCGCACAAGGACAGTTCGACGATGATCGTCCGCGTCATTTCGCGCCACGCCGCCAGTCCTCCTTTCCGCACTCCCGTCCGCCATCGCGCCCATCCTATGGTCGGGCAGCTGGCCCACGCCGTCCGAGCAGGAATTTCTCGCGCGGAAGAAATGTATGAAATGGGCCGTACGACAAGCAGAGCCGCTTCGCACGCCGGTGTCGGTGTGCGCTTGTGGTGCAAAGTACATCAAGACGAGGAAAGACCAGACGAGTTGTCTGCGCTGTGCCAAAGACGTGAAGTAAAAGATACCGAGCGGGATCTGCCCGGAGGAGTGCTACAATAATTGACATACCAGTCAATGTATTTTTTATGGTACAACGCAAACTGCCGGGCACCACAGGAAAGGGTAAATTCTATCGTATTGAAGTGCGACCCAAGGGTCGGTTCGTTACATTTCGCAATCAGGATGTGGGCAAGAAGGGAGGCCTTGAGCGCTTGGCGGGGAAGCGCTCAAGCGGTAGCTGGGACACGGTCTCGTGGTTGGTGAGTAAAAAAGATGCACATGTAAAAAGTGGGCACCTCATGATCACCGATAAAAAAGCTCGTACGGTCTTGAGAAGTATCCGCGGACACATTGTTCATGTGAAAGGCGACGTTTTTAAAGCGCACCCGCGCAAGAATGTCGCTGAGGTGGCCAAGCCGACCCTCGCGATGCGTCGCGCACAAAAGAAGAATATTAAGAAAGCGCAGAAATCCCGGTGGACTTAGTGCACGACCAACAAAGAAACAACGCCAGTGATAATGCAGTAGATCGCGAAAGGTTTGAGTGTTTTCGTTTCAAAATACTTCAACAGAAACTTCACCGAGAGATATGCAGTGACCGCCGCGCACAGCGCTCCGACGAGCGCGGGCTGGAGATCCTGGCCACCATCTACAATAAGGTGGGGGGTCTTGAGCATTGAAGCGGCAAAAATGATCGGCGTGGCCAGCAAGAATGAGAACCGTGCGGCGTTCTCATGCGAGAGGCCGCTCAGAAGTCCTCCCGTCATGGTCAGACCGGTGCGTGACAATCCGGGAATAAGGGCTCCACATTGCATAATGCCGACGAAAATCGCCTGTCGCCACGAAAGGTTGGCGATTTTTTTATCATCCGCAAGCCCTTCCGGCGCTCGCGCGCGCAACGATTCGGCGGCGTACAGTACGACACCGTTGAGTATGAGCGCCCCAGCAACCACGGACGCCGCGGCAAAGAGTTGCTTGAGGGCGTGCTCGAATGAGAGGCCGAGGATTCCAGCTGGAATGGTGCCCACGATGAGCAGCCAGCCGATCTTGGTATAGATGTCATCGGCGGACACGTGCCTGTCTTTGAGTGAGCGTAAGACCCCTACAATAATCCGCATCCAGTCCTTCCAGAAAAATCCAAACAGGACGAGCGCGGTTGCCAAGTGCGTCGCCACAAGGAATGTGAGGAAAGCATCGCTTCCTTGATCAATCTGCCAGCCCAGTACCTGTGGTAGCAACACGCTGTGTCCCAAACTCGAAATAGGGAAGAGCTCGGTGGCACCTTGCAGCAAACCGAGTAAGGCGGCCTGGCCGAGTGTCATCATGCTTCCAGTATACCCACCGTGTGTGGATAAGACGAACGGTACGCAATGCTTACTGTATAATTCGAACATGCCTCCGGAAATACCAGCACCGGTCTCGCACAAGAATATCTACTTGATTGCGGCCGTTGCCGCTGTACTTTTGGTGATAGGTCTCGCCTACGCTTCCTACTCGTATCGTATGGTTGAGAGCACCATGCCCGTACAGGATCAAGAGGTCACTGAAGCGAGCGCATACGCTCCAGCGTCTGCAGATACTGATACGTTCGATAGCGCAGAATCAGATGTAGATGCTGCCGGAGCAGCGAATCCGTTCAACGATACCAGCACGAGCGCTGATACGAGTGTAGACAGTAATTATCAGAATCCTTTCTAACCATCATGACATCACGTGCACACCTCCGTTTTGTGGGCATTTTTTTCGTAGCGATCATTGTCGCGCTGTCGGTTTTCTCCATCGCACGTGCAGCTTCGGTATTCGATATCACATTCCCGATACCCGAACTCGGCGGCTGTGCCGACCGACTTGCATGCAAAGCATATTGCGACAACACGACCAACAGGGCTGCGTGTCAGCATTTTGCACAGGAGCATCGCCTCGCTCCCGCCCGCCCTCAGCCGCAAAATGATATTACAGGTGACGATAAGATGAGGGTCATCAAAAAAGACGGTGGACCGGGACAGTGCGCTGTCGGCACAGAGAAACCAATCGAAACATGTCGGCTGTATTGCAGTGATAGCGCACATGTCGAGGAGTGTGTGCAATACGGTAAGACACACCAGCTCTTTACCGCTGACCGATTGCAGAAAGCACAAAAAGTAACAGCCGTCCTCAAGAGAGGAATGCAGCTTCCTCAGGGATGCGAGCGCCCGAGGGATATTGCTGTTATCGAGAAGTGCACCGACTTCGCGGTCTCGGCCGGACTCATGACACAGGAACAGGCCGATGCGCTCCGGCAGAAATCGGAGAAAAAGCCGATGAAAGATAAGGACATTCGGAATAGGCCAGATACCGAAGGTCTCAATGGGGATCCTGAACATGCCACTTCAACGAGATTTGTGCCTCGCCCGGGTGCGCCGATGCAGCCACCAAAAGATCCGCGTGTGCGATTCAACATCCCGCTTCCTCCGCGGCCGACAGGGACTTCTTCGTCGACGAGCTTTATCGGCGCGCTGCAGCAGCTTGCCGCTGCGACATTCTCGACGTTCTATTCTGGACGCTGAGTATCGACACATGAAATCCCCATCTCGCTGACCTCGCGTGAGGTCTGTGGATGTGCATAATGGGTTAATGGAAGAAATGATACGTAAGAGTTCAGCGCGCTTCTCACGTCGCACCAAGAATACGTTCGCTTCACTCTCGGTCCGCAACTACCGGCTCTTTTTCACTGGGCAGGCGTTTTCGACGTGTGGCACGTGGATGCAGACGGTCGCACAGGGCTGGCTCGTCCTGCAACTCACTGGCTCGGGTACACAGGTCGGCTTTGTGGTCGCACTCCAATTCCTGCCACTGCTCTTGATCACGCCCTTCGGCGGGATGATCGCGGATCGGTTTCCGAAGCGTCGCGTTTTGCTGATCACGCAATCACTCTTTTTCCTGCAGCAGCTGACGCTCGGGCTCGTCGTGCTCTCCGGCGTGGTAGAAATGTGGATGATCTACATGCTGGCGCTTTCTTTCGGACTGGTGAACTCGGTCGACAATCCCACGCGACAGGCGTTCGTCTCTGAATTGGTCGACCGCGATCGTGTGAAAAACGCGGTCGCCCTGAATGCCACGCAGAACAATCTCTCGCGTGCGATCGGGCCTTCTATCGGTGCGGTCCTGATCGCGACCGTCGGCATCGGCTTCTGTTTCTTGGCGAATGCGTTTTCCACGGTCGCGGTCATCGTGGCACTTGTCATGCTCGATCCGCGACGACTGAACACATACCATTCTGAGGCCCGCTTACATCCTTTCAAGCAGCTCGCTGAGGCCTGGAGCTATGTACGCAAGAATCGGCTGATCTGGGACATTCTCATTATGGCGACGGTGATCGGCACCTTTGCGTGGGAGTTCCAGATCTCGCTGCCGATCCTCGCCAAATTTGCGTTCGGTACCGATGCCTCCGCGTACTCCCGCCTGTGGGTTGCATTGGGTATTGGCTCCGTGATCGGCGGCTTGCTTGCGGCGGGTCGCAAAAAAGTCGCTCTTCATCACCTGGTCGGTTCTGCAATTCTCTTCGGTGTCTCGATGCTCATTGTCTCCGTAATGCCCACGCTGGAGTGGGCAGTCGTCGGCATGCTCTTGGTCGGATTCTTCTCGATCAATTTCACCTCGCTCGCCAACACCATGCTCCAGCTTGAAGCGGAGCCCGCGATGCGCGGACGTGTGATGTCGCTCTGGACGATGGCAATGCTCGGCTCCACGCCGATCGGCGGACCGATCGTCGGTTTCGTAGCAGAATCTCTCGGTGGCCGGTGGGGCATAGGCATTGGCGGCATCGCAGCGCTTGCCGCCGGATTGTTCGCGATCCGCGCGCTACGCACGCACGACCATCTTGAAATCGTACCAAGAGAGGTTCGTACCACCGATCTGGAAGTCGAGACCGAGGAAGAAGCAAAATTCAAATAACGTCGCTACTTGCAATATTTTGAAAATAATGTATAGTGCGCTCATTACACGCACGATATAGCCACATTATCAAGGTATTAAGCCATTATTTACTTACCGTATGAACAAATATATCGCTTCCGTAGCACTCGTTCTCTCGCTCGCTTCTGCGAGCGTCGCGCTTGCGCAAACCTATTCGACCGGTTGTATTTCTGCCGCCTCCGGGCTTGCCCTGGGCTCTCGCGGACAGGATGTGACCAATCTTCAGACCTTCCTCGTCGCACAGAATTATCCAGGCGGTGGTTCGTGGATGATTACGGGCTACTTCGGTCAGGCCACTGCGGCGGCTTTGCGCAATTTCCAGCAGACGCAGGGAATTGCCCAGACGGGCACGATCGATCCAGCGACGGCTTCAGCCATCTCTCGGGTTTCTTGCAAAAGCGTGGTTCCCGTGGCTCCTTCATCCGTCTATCCGAGTCCGAGCTACCCCACTCCATACCCGCTGTACGCGTATGGCGCTTCGCCCAGCATTACGTCGCTCTCGCAGAACACCGGCATGCCAGGCAATGTGGTGACTATCTACGGTGTCGGCTTTGATCAGTGGAACAACACGGTCAATGTCGGTAGCACGCAGGTGTCGGGGATCGCATCGCAAAACGGCACGTCGCTCACCTTCACGGTACCTTCCCACGAGTTCGGGTATTCGCTCACCGGCACGACGCTCCAGCTCTCGGTCTCGAACAGTCGTGGGACCAGCAACACCCTTTCATTCACGATCTGGGGCGCGCTCTCGACCTGTGGCACGTATCCATACGGCTCGTGCGGTTGCAGCAATCTGTATCCTTACAACACCGGCTACAACAGCTCCTCGTACTGTCTGCCACCTAACACGGCAACGCCCGTGATCAGTTACCTCAACCCCACATCAGGAGGCGTCGGTACGACGGTTACGGTCTACGGTTCAGGGTTCTCTCCCTCGGGCAATAGCGTGCGCTTCGGCGCGGGCGTCATTACGAACCTCACTTCACACGACGGCCGCTCGGTGTCATTCACCGTGCCGGTCATGCTGACGGGCTTCGGTAGTCAGCCGGTCACTCTCTCGACCTACCAGGTCTCTGTGACCAACGCTTCCGGCCGCACATCAAATACCGCAGGCTTCATGGTCACTCAGCTTGTCGGATCGAATGGATCACCGACTATCACGAGTGTGAATGGTCCGACGAATCTTGCGGTCGGCAACAGCGGGACCTGGACAGCCATGCTCAACACGATGAACAATCCGTATCTGACGCTCTCCGTCAACTGGGGCGACCAGAATGTCTACGGTGGAGCTGCCGCAAATCAGCAGATCTACAACGTGGCCCAACAGACCAATACGCTCACGCACACGTACTACACGACGGGTACGTATACGATCACCTTCATCGTTTCCAACGGAATGGGTCAACAGAACTCGTTCACGACAACGGTCGTCGTCGGATCTGGCATGCAGGGAAATCTCTCACTCGCGTACCTCTCGCCGCAGAGCGGACGCCCAGGAACGCAGGTACAGATATCGGGTCAGGGCTTCGGCTTGAATGACAACACCGTACATTTCGGCAACGGCGGTCTGATGCACGTACCGTCGATCAACAATGGCACTACCATCTACTACACGATCCCTTCGTACCTCTCGCCGTGTGACGTGCAAAATGCAGGTGGGGCCTGCGCGTTATATGCCCAACAGGTAACACCGGGGCAGTACCCGATCTATGTCTCCAGCGGGTCGGGCAATTCAAACACGCTCACGTTCACCGTAGTTCAGTAAACTCATCAAAGTTTGCGTGCAGACAGCCCCGCAAATCGGGGCTGTCTGGGTGTTGGGGTGCACAGATGGGGGTGCTACGATAAATGCGTGATCCATGTGCGCCAGTACGGGCTATTCTACACGGTCGCGGTACTTTCTGCGCTCGTCATTTTCTTAGTACCTGTATTGTTCGTACGACTCGCAACAACACGATTTTTCTACACGACACCAACCCAGGTACCGCAGACGAAGGTCGCCATCGTCTTGGGTGCTTCGGTCGCACGGGGGATGCCCTCCAGGGTGTTAGCCGATCGGGCAGATGAGGCAGTGGCGCTTTATCTGAAGGGTAAGGTTTCCAAGATACTCGTGACCGGCGACAACGGCGCGCTGTCGCACGACGAGGTCACGCCGGTCCGCAAGTATCTACTACAGAGCGGTATTCCCGCGCAGGATATCTTTCTTGATCACGCCGGATTCGACACGTACAGCAGTATGTATCGAGCCCGCGCCGTATTCGACGTCCAGACAGCTGTGATCGTGACGCAGGACTTCCACATGCCACGCGCCCTCTACGTCGCGCGGATGCTCGGGATCGAAGCCGTCGGCATCGTTACTCCGGAAAATCGTATACAGATGTTTCCTTACCTGCGAGAGATCCCGGCATCGTGGAAAGCTCTCGGCGACCTATTGATCAAACGTCAGCCAAAATACCTTGGTCCGGTAATTCCCATATCGGGAGATGGGGAAGTCACATGGTATTGATATACTCTATATTGTGCAAACAAAATTACTTCTCTTCGTGCCAGTAGTTCTCCTGACAGGGTTGCTCATCGGTCTATGGGGCCTGAATAATGCCGCACCGCGCGCATCGACATGCATGCTCGGTGATTGTCCACTCCAGATCAGCGCTTCACGGTCGGGCGATACTTTTTCTTATGACGTCGGTACGCGTTTTTCGGTCTATCTTGATCGGGATCAGAATCCTCGGCAACATCTCAGCGCCTCGTGTATGCCGGAAGGCACGATCGGCGTGATCTCCAATGTACCGGCAGTTGCTCCGCCATACTACGTTGCTGGATTTGAAGGCGTACAGAGTGGGACGTGCACGTTGAAAAACGATCATTTCTCCGCGACTGTGGTCATCAGCGATCAGACAGCGGGGAATTGAGCGCGTTCAGGTGCACTGTTCATGAAGCGTCATTGAAATAATGTAGCTGCGGAGACGTCTTTTGGTATACTCCCTGTATGCGAAGAACTTTACTCATTGCGATGTTTTGTGGTTTTGCCTCGTTCGCACCCGCCTTGGCGAGTGCGGGGACGTTCGAGGTGTCGGGCTGGCTGCCGTACTGGCGCGGTGCGACCTCGACCGCCGACGTCTTGCCGCATTTACATCAGCTCACCGAGGTGAATCCTTTTGTCTACACGCTCAAATCCGACGGCACCATTTTGGACAACGCCAACATGAATGAAGAGCCGTGGAAGAGCTTCGTCGCCGAAGCCAAGCGGCAAAAGGTGCGGGTGATCCCGACCATCATGACCGGCAATGGCGAGCTTGTACACGAAATACTTTCCAATACAAAAAAGCGTATCGCCCTCGAAGATCGCATTACCGCGTTCGTCAAAGCAAATGGTTTCGACGGCATCGAAATAGATTTTGAAGGCAAGAAGGCCGCCGACAAAACCTACTTCGCAACTTTTCTCAAAGGTCTCTACCAGCGGATGGGGAATAAGTGGGTGATATGTGATATCGAGGCGCGTACCCCCACGAGCAGTCGCTACTGGGGTACAGACGTACCGCCGGATGCGGAGATCTACGCCAATGATTTCGTAGCGATCAACAAATACTGCGATCGCGTGAAGCTGATGGCGTATGATCAGCAGACCGTGGATCTACAGCTTGCCGCTGTCGCCGCGTCGTCATCGCAGCTCTACGCGCCGGTCGCCGACCCGGCGTGGGTGCAGAAGGTGGTCAACCTCACGTCCAAGACAATCAAGAAGAGCAAGATACTGGTCGGCATCCCGACCTACGGCTACGAATACGCCGTGACCGCCTACGCCGGCGATCAATACATATATGACATCCTCTGGACGTTCAATCCGCTCTATGCGACCCAAATGGCGCAGCAATATGGCGTAACGCCCTCGCGCGCGCCGTGGGGCGAAATGCAGCTCTCGCATATCAAAGATTCCGGCGCGACGACGACTCCCGTTGCCATGGATTCATACGGAGCTCTGGCCATGGCCGCCGCAGCATCTTCCTACGCATCAAGCACGAATTCGCACATCGAATTCCGCTACCTCGTCTGGCCCGACGCGCAATCGGTCGCCGACAAAATAGCGCTCGCCAAAAAGCTCGGCGTGCGCGGCGTCGCCATCTTCAAGCTCGATGGCGGACAGGATCCGGGTATCTGGAATGTGCTGCAGGGGGTGAAGCAGTAAGAGTTATTTACTCGGGAAAAGCGCTTTCTTGAGGGTGGGAATGTCCGACACGACCGTCTGCCACACGATGTCGAGGTCGATATCGTAGTAGTCATGGATGGCTCGATCACGAAAACCGGTAATTTCCTTCCACGGCAGATCTATTGAAGTCTTCGTTTCCGCCGAGACGCGTTTCGTCATTTCTCCGATGAGCATGAGTTGCAGCATCACCGCACTCTGGGTTTTCTCGTCATTCCCAAAATCATCAGCGGCGAACCCTTTTGTGAAGGACTCTATTTTTCTGATGGAATCAGCAATGCGCTCAAGATACAGCGTATCATTTTTCATAGATCAGGTGCAGGTCGCGCTCGATGTGCGGTTTCAGGTACGCCGCGCTTTTTTCCGTAACAATATCCACCGACCGCTCCAGCGCTTCCTCCATGCGCTCAATGAATCGCATATATTCGATCATGCCGATAGGCTTGCCGAAGCGCACCAGCAGATCGACATCGCTTTTCGGACCTGCCTCGCCGCGCGCGGTCGAGCCGAAAACCGACGCGCGCGACACCCCAAAAGAGCGGAGCACGGGCGCAGCCTTTCTAGTGAGTTCCTGAATTTCCATAAGGGCATTGTACGCTTAGGAGGGTTGTTTGACAATATGAGTGTTATCGTAGTATAGTTTTTTAGCATTTGTTCTTTGAAACTAGTTTGCCGCAGCGAAAAGAAGCTTAAACTAAGGCTCTTTTCCGCTGTGGCAAAACCCAGAGGGTTAGCTTGAACAGCGCTGTAAAAACGGTTGGAGTACCTCAATGACCGAACAACAGATCCCCCAGCTTGCTGGGGCGCTCGTTACCTTCCAGCGGCATTTCGCCGCGCTTCCCACCGAGGATGCGCAGTGGGCAATACAAAATACGGAGGCCGCAATCAGCCTGTTCGTCGAAGCGGTGAAGAAGCGCAGAAAGGAAGGAGTGATCTCGCCCGCGGCTCCGGCGATCATCAAGCCCGTCTCCACCATCATCAAGCCGCAACGGCCATTCGTACCGGCCGAAATCTTCGGCGACGGCTGGATGACCTGGCTCGGGCCCGAGGGCGGCAACGGCTTGGAGGGCGAAGAAGAGCGCGACCCGCGTTCGTTCGCGCTCCAGGAGTTGGAGCCGTCGCTCATTGAGCCCACGATCATCTTGCGTCGGCGCGAGTCGTACACAACGAGCGCCGAGCAGGTCAAGCGGGTGAAGGCCGAGCGGCCGGAGCATATCCGCCTGGATCCGTGCTTTTCGCTCACGCTCCGAGCCGAGCCGGAGAAGTACCCTGACTCCCTGAAAGGGAAGGCCACTTTCTGGGATGGGCTCACGCTGCGTAGTCCGCGCGGCGACCGCTGTTCGGTGTGCTCCGTCTGGAACGGCGGCAGGGTGGTCCTCAACGCCTACTGGCGCGGCCGCAGTCGCGACGCCGCCCACCCCTCCGCGCTCCTCGCAAGCAAGCCCTTGGCACTTGCTGCCTAAGCGCTTGCCCTTGCGCACTTTGCGCTTTGTTCTTTCGGCCCCGCACTGTACGTGTGGGGTCGTTTGATTTTGGTATAATCACAACGGCGCTAGGCGAATACGTGGGAGATCAAGATCTCCCGCTGCCGAAGCCGGTTTGGCGCGGATCCAGAATGTCTCCGATCACGGTCGGCGGCAGCGCGAGTCGCGAAGACCAAAAAACGAAGATGCTTGGTGTGCGATGCTAGGGCATTAACCCAGTAGGTCATTCTACTGAATGAGATGCCGAATACGATACAACCCGGAGAGTATTCTATGGGTGGTGGCGTCCAAGAGA